>ERZ827150.1975-NODE-1975-length-23743-cov-9.642435_pt1 | contig 23743 bp, 27 predicted proteins | sample MGYA00519779_ERZ827150 | MGnify/ENA primary metagenome ERZ827150 (study PRJEB31778, sample SAMEA3449267) | human gut metagenome | biome: human gut; feature: human-associated habitat; material: faeces | place: United Kingdom | collected 2010/2012 ...
CCGCCATAGGCGCAGCGCCCACGATGCACAGCCAGCCCAGCGTCTCGCGGTCTAATACGCCCCGCAGGGCGAAATACAGCCCCACCGCCGTACCCACAGCCAGCAGCGAGCAAATCAGCTGCCGCGCCGTCAGTCCAAAATAAACCGTCTCCTTGTAGGCGCGAATCTCTTTGTTGATTTTGATCTCCATGTGTTCCCTCCCAAAAATGTCAAAACCCGTCTCAAATTGAGACGGGTTTCGCGTAGGCCCTCAGCTTTTCTATAAAAAATATAATATTCAATTCGTTCTGCTTGTCGCTAAGCATCCGCCCACTTATATCTCAGTTTATGGTCGTTATACATTGCATAAGAGACTATTTTCTCTTTTTGTAAACGGCCAATTATAACATAAGGTGCAACGCTTTGAGTTTGTGCAAAACGCTCTATGGCTCCTATCGAATAATCTCCATTTGCCAAAAAATTCTTGTAATCTGTTGCGTCAAGCAATGCATTTCTTGCAAACATATCCGCGGCATCTTCCTTTGCTTTATCATTTTCCTCTATCGCATCAATATCAATATAGGTACCCACCTTGGAAATATCCCCATTTACAATGTGTCCAATTTCATGGAATAATGAAAACCAAAAAATATCCGCAAACGCGCCGCGAATAGTAAGCACCATGTGGTAGCTTCCATCTCTATCTAAAGAAATATATCCATGCACAGGCGCTCCTCTAAAGTTCTTTACCATTGAAAATTTGATTCCATAGGAAGAAAGCACCTCTGCAATATCTTTTTGCAATTCAGCATTTTGGTTTAACATTATATCCTTTAAGTCCTTTTTTAACTCATCGACTTTATCTATGCTAAATTGCGTATGAACAGATGGCTTATGATTGCCTAATATCTCGCACAAGCGAATCCATGCTCCCATAACTATCGGATCAACATGTGCCTTTGACGAAACCCGGAATGCTCCTGTCGGCGCAATCTCTGCCAAGTTTGTTATATTGCTAACACAAAAAATCTTTCGCAAAGTTAATATTATTTCATTTTTCTTTTGCTTTTCTGGCAATATTTTGCGAAGCCTTAAATACTTTACAACTTCAGACAAGCTCGAAAGCGCTTTACGCTCATCATCGGTGACAGTTTCCTCTTCATTCAGTTCTAAAAGTTCTGCATCATAGTTCGCCTGTAAATTCAACCAAAAAGATTTTGGTACACCCAAAGCATACTCTAATGCCATTGCAAATTTTGAGGAAATGTCCTTCTTCCCCGCTACAACATTGCTGATATATGCAGAGGAGACCCCTGTTCTTTTTGCAAGCTCTGTTTGTGTAATCCCTCGTTCTTCAAGAATGTCTGCGATGGTTTCACCTGGGTGAATTATCAGGTCACGAGATATACCAATTTTCTTTTCCGTCATGATAATCACTTACTCCTTCTATTTCAATTTCTGAACATATCATCACTGTGTTTTGGGTTGCGTTTGGTTCTATTATCAATCGTACATTCCCAGTAACCTTAATTGAATAGCGAATTTGTGTGTATCCACTTAACTGCTCAGGCCTCCCCAATCCGAGCTTAAGAAAATCTCCAAAGCACTCTGCGGCTTCAAGTCTGTCCAAATGCTTTTTAATCGTTCTAACCCATTCCGCAGGTATTTTTTGCTTAAGTTTATTAAAGTCTGTGAAATACTTTTCTATTTGCTTATTTGCATAAGTTATAATCAATAACAATCACCACCGCAATTAACCATTTGGTTAATTACATTGTAGCAGTTAAGAATTTAACTGTCAACCCCCTTATCAGTATATTTGCCAGCCCATCATCTGATATGTTTCACTTTTACCCTCAAGAGCCCGTTTCGTTGCCCTATATAAGGCAACACTCGCCTATATTTCAAATATTTTTTCGATTGACCTGTACCCTCAGCCCCTCAGCGTCAGCATATTGCAGACACTCCACTTATGCAGATCCCCATCTGCCCATGACCTCCGTGCTCCACAGCATCACTGAACAAATATCAAAACCCGTCTCAAATTGAGACGGGTTTTGCGTCGATCCTCAGTTTTTCTATAAATACAGTATTCTCCTTCGCATCAGCACTCATTTTTTGATCCGCCTCTGAATGTCCTCAACAGAGGGGAGCTGTTTGCTCAATGCTTCCGGCAAGCTGCTGGTGATCTTATATTCACTGACGCCGATGGGCTTGGACATATCCTCCAAAGCGTACTCGGCAACCAGGTCATTCTTACTCTTGCAGAGCAGCAGCCCGATAGAGGGATTGTCCTCCGGGTGCTTGATGATGCCGTCCACCGCCGACAGATAGAAATTGAGCTGCCCGGCATATTCCGGCTTGAACTCACCTGTTTTCAGTTCGGTCACTACATAGCAGCGCAGGTTGAGGTTGTAAAACAGGAGGTCGATATAGAAGTCATCGCCACCCACATTGAGGTGATACTGATTACCCAGGAAGGCAAAGCCGGTGCCAAGCTCCAAAAGCAGCTTGGTAACATCCTTGGCCAAAGCGTTTTCCATATCGCGCTCGACCATTTCCTCACTGAACGGGGTAAAATCGAAGATATACGGGTCCTTCATGGTCTGTACCGCCAGCTCACTCTGGGGCGAAGCCAAGCGGGCCTCAAAGTTTGAAACCTTTTCCGCAAGCGCTTGCCTCTCATACAAGCCACTTTCGATTTGATGAATGAGGACATTCCTCGACCAGCCGTTTTCCATAACTTTGCTGATATACCAATTACGCACCGAATCATCCGCGAATTTATCTAAGAGAACAACGGTATGCCCCATTGAATTTGTGCAACAACCTGTTGCACAAATTCTTCGTCAGGGTAGGTTTCTGCAAACTTTGCCATATATTTTAGGTTCCGCACAGAATAGCCCTTGACATTTGGGGAGGCAAGGCGAATATCTGCGGCGAGATTTTCAATAAACTTGCTGCCCCAGGTCTTATGCTGGTTTATGACCGTACCGATATGGTAGTAGAGCATAATTCAGTTCCCGGTTCACACTGAGCGCCGCCTTATACTGCGCCCCTCTGATCTCACCTTTTATGGCTTCTATAATTTCAATGTACTCATTGCTGTTCATCAACATTGCGCTGCCCTCCGCTCTCCTATTTCAAAAATCTATTTCCGTGCCGCAAAGGCATCCTCCACAGGGACGGTCTCTCCATTCTTCGCCTGCTGATAGCCGGTCTCCATTATGGTGCTAAACTGCTCGTCTGTTAGACTGTCGCGTGTCAAAATCTTATCTTGCAGCTTCTTATATTCATCCATAAATTCCTCACATCCTTGCCTTTATATTGTCTCACAAATTCCCATTGCAGTCAACAAAAGCAGCCATTCACAGCCCAAACATCTCTCTCACCACCCGGTCAGCCCCTTTCACCAGTCCCACCAGCACCAGCATATTGAAGATGACCTCGCCCAGATAGCCCCACACCTGCGTAACCACCGAGCCACTGCCCAGTACCACCGTATCGCTGGCGGCGAAGGCCGAGAACACGATGCACGCCAGCACGATCACCGCTCCCTCCAGGCACACGCCCACATAGCTTTTGAGAAAAGCACGGCCCATCTGCGAGGTTCCCTCACCCGCAAAAGACGCCAGGGCCACCGGCGACAGCGCGGCGTATAAGTAGAGCTTGAAAAACCGTGCGTACACCGTGAGGATCATCAAAAAGGCCAGCACCGTGATCAGCAGACACCCCAGCAGCGTCACCAGCCAAAGGGGGATGCTGGCAAGAAAGCCCACCCCCTCAATGGCCGTGACGATCTCCCCAGGCAGCGCCACCGCCGCGCCCTCTATGCCGCCCACGCTCCCAGCCGCCGCCGAGATGATCCCGGCGCAGACGGCAAAAATGTCCATCATCAGGTCGATGCCGTAGGTCACAGCCAGCTTCGCCATGACAAAATACAGAAAGTGCCGCAGCACATATTCGGGCCGTCGAAAGTCCCGAAAGCCCACGCCGCTGCGGAATATGCCAATGGCCAAAAACAGCACCAGCAGTCCGTAGCCAACGCCCTGCATAGCCCCGTTTACGGTCTGGATGGTCTGCCATATTGTCCCGCCCTTAAATGCCTGGGGCGACTGGGTCAGCAGCGACCACATCTCCGTCAGCTTGTCGTTCCACAGGGTAAAGGCATAGTTGAGGTTGTCAATGATCCAGTTGTTGTCCATGGCTTACACCGCGCCGATCAGCGTCAGAATTTCCTTGGCAAAGGCAATGAGCAGCCCGCCGAACAGGCACAGCAGGCCCTGGGTCCGCTGGCTGGCGTCGTGGCTCTGTATGCTCATGCCCACCTGCACAACGCCCCAGCCCAGGATGATGATGCCCACAGCCTTGATGATGGAAAAGATGAAGTCCGACAGGTTGTTGACGATAGCCAGCGGGTCGTCCCCTGCGGCGTAGGCGGTGGCCGCCGTCAGTGTGCCGACACACAGGCTCAAAAGAAAAACACGGCCTATCCGCCGCACCATAGTTTTTTTCATTCTGTAAATCCCTCCAATAAGATCAGTTCCTCCAGCGAAACGAACGCCCCGCGCATATCTGCGCAGGCGTAGTCCGCCGCCTTATGCACATAGGGCGCGGCCCCGCCGTCCGCCGTGCGCTTCAGATTTGGGTGCCGCAGCAGATCGTATTTCTCGTCCATCACCGGCCTTTCTCCCCGGATGAACAGCAGCGCATAGCGGTTATCCATACTCCGCACCTCGTCCGGCGTCATCATCTCCCGCGCCAGCTGCTGGCGGCTGACGGAGTCGGAGCCGTTTCGTCCCCGGGTGGTGCTCCTGTGCCGCACATCCAGGGTCTCCTTGCCCAGCATCTCCGAGATGTATTTGTGGGTGGACTGCTCGTTGCCGCCCAGGTACAGCAGCGTGTCGGCGTTGCCCAGCAGCCCCTCCCAGTCGTCCTTAAACAGCGCCTTTAGCCCCGAGATATTTTGCAGCACAATGGTGGACATGATGTTCCGAGAGCGCATGGTGCTCTGTATCTTGCCGAAGTCGCTGGGCAGGGCCACATTGCAGAACTCGTCCATCATCAGCCGCACCGGCACAGGTAGAGGCCCCTGATACACCTTGTCCGCCTGGTAATAAAGAGACTGAAACGCGCAGGTGTAGAGCATCCCCACCAAATAGTTAAAGGTGCTGTCGCTGTCGGGGATCACGGCAAACACCGCCTGCTTCCGCTCTCCCATCCAGGGAAGCTCCATTTCGTCATGGGATGTAATGCTTCTGATCTCCGGGATGATAAAGGCCGACAGCCGCACCGCGGCGGTAATGAGGATGGACCGGGCCGTCTTGCCCGCCGCCTGCTGGAAAATATGGTATTCCCGCACGGCGATGTGGTCCGGCTCCTCGTCCTCCAGCGCCTCAAACAACAGGTCCAGCGGGGAGCGGTACGCCTCGTCCTCCTCGCTGGCCCCGCCGTTCTCCAGCATATACAGCACCGTTTCAAGATTCTGCTCCTCCGGGGGCGCTTCGTACAGCAGATACAGCATCAGCGCCGTGTCCAGGGCCACCTCTGCCCGCTCCCAAAACGGGTCACTCTGCTGGGCGTTCTTGGGCGTAGTGTTTTGAATGAGGTTGTTCACCAGCTTCATCACATCCTTGGCATCCCGGATATAGGCAAAGGGGTTAAAAGCGTCCGAGTGCCGGGGGTCAACGAGGTCAAACACCCGCAGCACATACCCCTCCTCCAGCAGCAGCGGCGCCAGGTCCCGAAGCATTTCGCCTTTTGGGTCCGTCACCAGGAAGCTGCCGTTTACCTGCATGATATTGGGCTTGCAGAAATACCTCGTCTTACCGGCACCGCTGCCGCCCACGATGATTTGCAGCAAATTCCGCCCGTGTTGCCGCCCGTTGAGACTCATAGCCACATGGCGGGTCAGCAGGGTGTTGTTGGCCGGGTCTTTGTCCGCGTATTTCCCATTGAGCTGCCGCGCACTGCCCCACCGGGCGGAGCCGTATTCCTCCCCCGGCCTGCGGTTTTCCCTGCCGGAGTAATACAAGACCACCGCGCCCCCATAGAGCATAAGAAACACCAATACAAAGCGCGGTGTATACGCTGTCCAGCGAACCGAAAACAGATGCGCCGCCACAGAAAGCCGCTCCAGCAGCTGGAATAGATTCATCCCGCTTTCATACACCCCCGCCGCCAAAACCGCCGTCCACAGCACCGGGACCGCCAGCGCCGCCCAAACCACCGGCGGCACAGATTTACTCCGCATAGCCATTCCTCCTAATCCGTCTCAAATTGAGACACATTTTGGCACGGCGCCTGCTGCGCCCTTTCACAGTACACCACCAGCCGCTGCCGTCCGCCGCTGGCATAGGGGTGGCAGGTGATGAGCGTCAGCAGGTCACGCCCCGGCTGGATTTTGATTTTGTCCACCTGGTCCGGCTGGATGATCTTCATATCAACCACGGCATAGGTGAGCGTTTCCCATAGATTCGTAATCGTTACCATATCGCCCGCCTGCAAGCGGTCTATGTGCCGAAAATAATCCGCGCCATACCATCCTCTATGCCCTGCAATAACGCAGTTGGTACTTACGCCGCCAATGGGCGCCGAAGTGTTCCCCAGCACCGCCGCCCCTGCGGCAAGGTGCGAATCCGACGCGCCCAAGTAGACCGGCATGACCAGCTCCAGCGTGGGTATCTTCAGCACCCCTATAATCTCATCGTCGATGCCATATTCCCTCAGTTCAACCGCAGGCTCCTCACAAGCCGCAGCATCGGCCAGTCCCGCCTGCCGCTCCGTATAAATGCGCTGGTTATATCCCTGCAAGTCCGCCAGCAACTCGGGGTATGACTGTCTCGCCTCCTCCAAAAAGCCCTGTGCCGCCGCGCTCATGTCCGCTTGCAGCCTATGCCCGGAAACCACCGGCCACAGCAGAATACAAAGCCCCGCCACGGCCAGCGCCACCGCCAACAAAGCAGCTTTTTTACCCACGGCGTCGCCTCCTTGCAAAGAAGCAGACCCCGCCAGCCGCAGCCAACACACCAAGACCGATGCCCAAACCCGTGAGATAGTGTTGCGTCCACGAAGACGCAGCCTTCGGAGTTTTTCCATTTTCTACCACCATCTCCGGCACATACGGCACCCGATGTCCCCGCACCAGCAGCCGGTGGGTGTTCACCCCAAAGGGCGTACAGGTCACCAGCGTCACCAGGTCCTGTCCGTCCTCGATTTGCAGCAGCGATGTGTCCCCAGGCAGCACCGTGGCGATCTGGTCCACCTCGTAGGCCAGCACCTCACCCAGCACATGGATATAGAAAACATCGCCTTTCACCAACTGGTCAATGTCTGAAAACAGCTTCGCCGAAGCCATCCCGCTGTGAGCCGACAGCGCCGCATGGGTGCCTGCCCCGCCCACAGGCAGGGAAGTCCCCACCACATGCCCCACGGTCCGTTCCAGCGTCTCCGCTCCCGTGCCGTGCCGCACCGGGAGATACACGCCGATTTTTGGGATGTTAATATAGCACATGGCCCCGCCCACGGAGAGCTGCTCCGCATAGACCAAGGGAGGGGCAGAAGCCCCTCCCGCACTGACCGCCGCCTCGCCCCGCAGCAAGGCATTATACGCCTCCGCCGCCCGCCGCTGGTTGGCCAGCTCCGTATTGTCAGTGTCCGCAATAGCGGCGGTATACACCGTCTCCACATCCGAGTGATACTTTTCACTTACCAGTTCACCCATAAGCGGGTAGAGCAGCAATCCCAGCGCCAGAAGCACACAGGCTACCGCCAGCAGTCGCCACTTCACTGGTCGTTCCTATTGTGCTTCCGGCCCCGGACCACAATAAACGCCGCCACGCCCAGCAGCATGCAGCCGCCCACGGTGAACATCCAGGTGCCGTAACCGCCTGTCTTAGGCAGGTCAAAGCCGGGGTTGTTGATGACCGTCAGCGGCACGATGGCATTGCCGTCCTCCATGTCCACCGCGTCGCCGTTGACGCTGCCGCTGGCCGTCAGGAGCTTTGCGCCGCAGGTCTCGCAGGCGCTCTCGCCCTCCGCAGCGGTAATGATAATTTCGATGCCATCCTTCAGCAGCACATACCCCTTGTCTGTGTCTGTCTCTGTCATCGTATAGGTATCGTCCTCCAGACCCATGACCCGGATGTGCCCCTCTCCGTTGGGCACGAACACCGTGGCCTTGTTCCCTTTCGCTTCGTGGCCGGTAACATAGTACACGCCGTCCACCAGCTCCGCCGTCAAATAATAGCCGTCCGTGTCGTTATGCAGCAGGAAGTTGACATTCGCAAGGTCGCCCTTGCCGTCCGAAAACTGCTTCAGCACATCCACGCCGTAGGTGTAAACATGGCAGCAGTCCTGAAGCGTATCATAGTAGCTGGTGTTGGTGCGCTTCCAGGTCAGCACCACCTCGTTGGGGTTGTCGGTATCACCCAGCTGTGCGTCAGCGGTAAGGGTAGCGGCATAGGTGATCCGCATGGTGCAGTCGCTGTATCCACGCTTCACGCTGTCCGTGTAGACACTCTCGGATTCATTGATCTCCGCCAGCCCGGCCTCCGTCATGCCAATGGTCATGGCGTTGGCGGCGTCATCATAGCTGACAGAGAACTTACCTGAATCCTCGTTCCAAGCAGTGATCTGGTCGGTGCAACCGGCATCCCGGAAGAACTCGATGACCACATCGCTTCTGTTGTAGCGAATCCCCTCACGCAGCGTGTCCGCAAAGGTATAAGTAGTCAAACTGGTAGCCTTGGAGGTAATGGTGGGCAGTGTGCTGATGATCTGATAGTCCACCACATCCCCCACGGAAGCGGTGGCGGTGTGTGCATAGCCGTCCGCAATATCCCCCGTGCCGCCGTTCTTGCCGGTGCTGTTTTTATCCTCCCGGACAGTTTTTTCGAGGTCCGGGCTGCCGGTCTGATTCTTCGGGTACACGGTCACATCGTAGTTCCAGTTTTTGCCGTCGATGGTGGTCATGGGCAGAGACACGAAGAAGGGATTGCAGGTACTGGTGACATTCTCCGGCACACGGGTCTCCACCACCAGATACAGGCCCTGCTCCAGTCCACTGACCTTGCTGTGTCCGTTTTCAGCTGTCTCCGCCATAGCCTTGCCGCCGTTGCGGACGGCAATTTCCAGCGCATTTTTGACGGTGGTAGCATTGTCGGCCAAAGCGTCCGCCAGGGCTTTGTTCAGCTTGTCGGAGGTAAAGTAGAACACGCCGTTCCCTCTCTTGTAAGCGTCCGCCTTAGTCAGTCCAATGGCCCGGAGCACTGCGTCGTCCGCAAATCCGTACAGCACACCCACCTTGTACTGACCGCTCTCCCGCTGACTGTAAGTGGAGATGGACGCCACCCGCAGATAGCTAAACTCCACCCCCTGCATGGCATACTGCGCCAGCTTGTCGGTAACGGCATCGTCCTGGATTCCCGTGCTGACATAGGATGCCGCATCCCACGCCCCGTCTGCGCTGGCTGCCGTGATGTCGTACTTGTAAAGGGAAAGGGATGCCTTTCGCCCGGAGTCAACGGTCGGCGCCGCGAACGCCGTGGTGATAAGCCCCAAGGCCATAACCATAGCCAGGAGCAGCGCCCAAAGTCGCTTCGTTTTCTTCATCGTTCAGTTCTCCTTTTTCATCGTGGTTTTTTTGCAAAAATAAACACCCGTGCCGACACCCATGCCGAGCATGAGTGCCGCAAACAGAATATAAATTGTGAATCCCGCCCCGCCCGTAAAGGGCAGCGCAAAGCCCGCATTGTTGCAGGCGGTAATGGTGATGTCGTGGCTGCCTGCATCCAGCGTCCCCAAAAACAGCGGCTCCGTCAGCAGCGTCATTCCCTCCGCCGCCTGCACCTCTGTCACCCGGTAGTAGGTGCTGCCGTCTGCTGTCAAATCTTCCCAGCAAACCGACCCGTCCGAACCCGTTTTTTCTGTACTCACTTTCTTCCAATTCACCTGGTCCGCAGAGGATTCCAGCATGAAACCAATCCCGGACAGAGGAACGCCCTCGGCATCCACTTTTTTCACCGTGACCTTCCCAGGGATAGCAGCGGTCTTGATTTTGAGGTAAGCCGTCACCGGGTCCCGGACGCTGGCGGAATAGGTGACCACATCCTGGATGCCGCCCGAGGGCCCCCACACGCCGTCGCCCCAGACTACCATACCGGCGCTGGTGGTGCCATCTTTGGTAGCGGTGATGGTGATGGCATCTGAAATGGGCTTTTTCGCTGAAACCGTCAGCACATTCCCACTCTTGCTGAAAGTCAAGTCCGCGTCCTCACAGCTGAAGCTGTACCTTTCCAGCATCCCATTTGCATCCGTGACGCTGCCCACAAACTTGCTTCCGTCCCAACTCAGCTCCAGCGTCCCCGCATTGGAAGGCAAAGACCCGCAGAAGCTGGGCCGCTTGCTGTGGGTCTGCACCGAGGTCACGATGGAGTTATAGTAGCTGAGAATTTTGCTCCGCAGGGGATGGGTGCTATCCACCCGTTCCAAGGCTTCGTTATAACCCATAGACTTCACATCAATATGGTAGAAGCTGCTGTCCCGTTCGCCTACCACCACCTCCCAAATGAGAATCTGCGTGGCATAGGCCCAGGCCATTTTCTCCGCCGTAGCTTCCACATCCGCCCACCAGCCCCCGCCGATAGAGCCGTGGTAGCCGTAGCTCATAACCCGCCCGATCAGCCGCTGCACCTCACGGGGCGTAAGGGGATGCCCGGCAGGCAGGGTCATGCGGTCCCACCATGTGTCATCGTGGTCCGTAAGAGAATCATAGTTTTTCTGCGGCACACCCGGCTCAATGCAGTAGGCCACCTCACCCTGCCAGGAATCCAGGCACCGAAACTGCGTGTAATTGTTGGCTGCCACATGATACCCAAACCGCAGGTTTAACGCCCCATGCCCCCACTTGCCGCTGGTTCTCAAGGTGTCATCTGACAGCGGAAAATTCCAAATATACACCTGCTTAGATGCCGCAAAAGCTGTGGTAGGCAGCAGGCATAAACACAGCACCAGCACCAGCAAAAGCGCCGCTACGCACTTGATAATTCGTTTCAAATTAAACCTCCCATTCTCAAATTTGAATATAAGAAAAAGGCCCTCCACGAGAGCCTTTCAGCGGGTCGAAAAAATCTTTTCGACCCGCTGCCTAAGTTTTTGAAACTTTGAAAAAGTTTCAAAAACTACTGATTTCAATGGTGAGGGACACCCTTCTTGGGTTTCCCTCACACTCCCTTCCTTACCGTTATCACAAATTCCACCACTTTATCTACAGGCCGAAAGGCTCTCCATGAGAGCCTTTCTCCTATATATTTTGCGTTACCCGCGACCGATGAACAGTTCGTACTGCCCATCTCCCACCTGTTCCGCCCATATCCACACAGCCGTGCAGCCTTCCTCGTTCTTATAATATGTCAGATCATCCCGGATATAGGCGGCCAGAACATCCTCCGTCTTACTGCTGCATCGGATGGGCGTGTCCCAGCTATCCGTTGCATTTTCATCCAGCCGCAGACCAATGCCCACGGCGTAGTCCTTGGCATAGCCCAGCCAGTAGTCTATGTCAAAAACTTTCTCCTCCGGTTGGGGCGCAGGTGTTTCCGCCGCATCCGTCCCACTCCCCGCAGGTGCGGATGGACTATCCCCCGCAGGCTTGGAAGAACTACTCCCTGCCGAATCGGATGATTCACCCCCAGCAGGCCCCGCCTTAGACGGCGCACTCGCTCCATTTTCCCGCGCAGGAGTTTTCCCCTCCGCAGGCTTTGCGTCTCCCGCAGAGGAATCCGTGTCCGTTTTCGTCTCCCCGCCCTGCTGGGTCGGTATGTCTTTCTCCGCGCCGGAATCTGTCTCCGCCTCCGAAGTCGTTCCGGGTGCAGCTTCCTCTTTCATATCCGTGGCGGCCTGTGTCTCGTCCTGCGCTCCTCCGCCCGCCGTTTTCTCTTGTCCCCCACAGCCTACAAGCAGCGCCGCCAGGCAGACCGACAGCAAAAATACAGTTGCTTTCTTCATAAGATCGCCTCCTATTTTTGTTCACCCTCATTTTACCGCAATGCATTTTTTATGTCAAAAAATCGAAGGAAAAACCCTTTTCAGCAAAAATTGCGTCTCAATTTGAGACGCAATTCCCGTTCTGTACGCCGCCCCCGCTGCGCTCTAATCCATATTGGCTCTATCCGCGCTCTGCGCGGATAGGAATGGTTTCCCCCTTCCCTGCCACAAAAGCCGCTGGGCGGCTCCGGTCAAGGCCCGTCCAGTGCGCACACTGGGCGGCTCGTGGGCGGCTGATGCAAGGCAGCCGCCCAGCCTTGACGGGTGCAGCGCGGCGGCTTACACTCCCGCAGGCAGGAGAAACCTTACCGTCCGCTGTGCTGCATCGGCACCCGGCTCCGCTGGGGCGTGATGCTTTTCTCCACGGACGCGCCGATCTGCTTGCTCATTTTCTGTATCTGGTCCAATGCCTGCCGCCGCTCCTGGGTGTCCCAGCCCTCATACAGGGCGGGCATCTCCGCCAGGTCCGGCAATTCACGCTTCACTCCAAACCGGCGGCACAGCAGGTACGACACGCTCTGCGCGTCCAGATCACACTCGGCATATTCATACTGCGTGTTATACCCCTTGCCGTGAAGCCGCGAATGAGCCACCGCTGTGGCGATGGCAGCGAACATCTCACCGTCCGGGTAGTCCGGGTTGATGGCTACCTCCATCCGCTGAGGATCATAGACGGCGGGAGTGTGCAGTTCCTTGTCAATGACCACCTGACAGGCAGCATAGTTCAGCAGCGTCGCCATGGCTGACTCCATCTCCCTGGTGTCATTTTCCAGCTTCACCTCCTTCATAGGCCGCCCCTGGGTCTGTCGCACATCGTAGGCATCCGCCAGCGTGTAGCCCTTGCCGAAGGTGGACCGGGCGAAGATATGTATGCCATTCCCATTCTCGCTGACCGGCACGAACCGCCCCAGTATTTTCCATTTCTCCTTGGTGCCGAACACCGTCACATCCCCATCCTGCACCATAGCCAGGGCGATGTTCCCCGCGCTGTACGCCGGGTTATCCCCCTGCAAGTCCAGGTAGTGGCTGTACGCCTCCGGACTGCTGGTGATCTCCATGACCGCCGCGTCCTGCAAGGCCATGAGATTTTCCCGGTCCGCCTGCTGCCGCGCCTTCCACTGGCTGTCGTTCTCCGTTTTCCTTGAAACGATCTCCTCCAAATTTGCCATTTCGCATAACCTCCTATTCCCGAATCTTTGGCGGCATCCGTCCACCCGGCAAATGCGGCTCCGTCTCTCCCGCCGCACGCCGTAGCGCCGCCAGTCGCTCCTTTACCGAGGACTTTCCCTCAGTAGTCATCTCCTCTTGCGTCAAGCCATTCCCGCGCTGTGGTGAGGAGCTGCCTTGTGCTGCGCGGGCATCTGCTTTTTTTGCTTTGCTGTCCTCCCGCTGGGGTGCGGCATAGCCGTGGCGCTCCAAAAACAGATTCACCTGTGCCGCAAAGTCCACATTGGTGATCAGATCCACCAGCCCATCCCGAGCGTTCTTGTCCTTGACCACCGCGTAGAGAACGCCCTTTTTGGCGTAGGCGTGGAACGCCGCCAGGTCGCTCTCCCGTAGCTGAAACACCCGCAGCTCCTTGCCCTCCCGCAGCAGGCGGCCCATGTTGGTCCTGCCGGACACCCGCTTGTTGTCTTTCGCCAGGGCGTAGATAAATGCCGCTAAATTTTTACTGCCTGCTGCCAGCAGCTTGATGCTTGCCTCTGTAATTTGCAAGCCCTCCCGCACCATCAGGTCAACGGCTTCGCTGCCTGCATCCATGTTCCGGTCCTCCTTTGTCTGAAATTTCCTGTTCCCGCTCTGCGGTAAACTGCTGCCCGATCCGCTGGGCGTCCGTCTCAATGGCGCAGCACTGCCGCCACTCCTTCCGCAGCCACCGCAGCTGCTCCGTGTGCGCCGCGATCTCCGCGTCCAGCCCCTCCACGCCCCTACGCCGTGCCAAATAAAGCTGTCGCCGCTGCTCTGTGTGCGCATCCATCTCCCCTTGCAGCGCATCCCGCAACATGGTAAGCTGCTGCCTCGTCTCAATGCGGTTTTCCCGCAGATACCGAAACTGCACCTGGTATCGCTCCAGCTTCAGCATCTCCCGCCGCAGAGCCGGAGAAATGTTCCGCGCCCGCCGCGGCCCCCGCAGCAGGTACATATAATATAGGCACAGCCGCCGGAAATAGGGCAGCGGCTTCCTCTGCATTGGCATCCGCCGCACGCGATACATCTTGCGCTTAGCGGACTGCAAGGGCCTCTGCCATGCGCCTTTGATACGCGCCCGAATGTCCGCCTCTCCGTAGCCGTCCCCCAGGCTGTCCAGCCGGATAAACCGCCGCCCGCCCGACGGGCGTACAGCGGTGTGCTTCACATTGTCCCCGCTTTTCACCTGGTAGCCCATACGCCGCAGCTCCCGCAGGAACTCTCCATAGCTAAGCGCCCTGCGGATAGCCTCGTCCATGTCCCGGCGCACCACATCCCGCAGCGTAGTCTGACCCCGCTGCTGCGCCCGGTACTGCCCTTGGGGTGCGGCGTCCTCGCCCGGCTCAATGACGGACAGCCCCCGCTCCCGGCATAGGGCATCCGACATACCCCGGATGCCCTCATAGTAATCCCGAAAGCTATCCCGGTACATCTTCCCATCCACAAAGGACACCGCGTTAAACACCACATGGTTGTGCAGATGCGTCCGATCCAAATGGGTGGCAACCACCACCTCATACTGTCCGCCCAAGGCCCTCTGGGCCAGCTCCGCACCTATGGCATGGGCCTGCTCCGGTGTCACCTCCCCAGGCCGGAAGGATTGGATCACATGATACCCCTTGCGCACACGATTCTGCTTGCCCCAGCGCCGTGCCGTCTGGGTCATGTCCTCATAGGCCGTGTCCCGTCCGCAGTTGATAGCCGTCTCAAAGCACACCCGCTCCGTCTTGTCCCGGTCCAGTGCGTAGTCCACCGCCGTCTCCAAATAGGTCTTTTCCTCGTTGGCCGCATAGCGCAGGCACTTATCCAGCCGCCCGCGGATCACAATGATCTTCGTATACGCCATTAAAAGCTGTCCTTCACCAGCCGCCACGCCCTTTGCACAAGGGCCACGGCCCGGTCCACCTGGCTGTCCGCCGCATACTTTTGTGCGTTGACGGTGTGGGCGATCTGATTGATGTTGTTGCCGATGGCCGACAGCTCCCGCAGCAGGGCGGCGTAGGTGTCGGGTGGCCGTGGCCGCAGCTCTACACCCAGGATGAGGCTGCGCAGAAATGGATCCATGCCCAGCCCCGCAGCCACCGCCTGTCTGCGCAGATGATCCAGCTCCGCGTCGTTCAGCCACACGCTCACATGCCGGTTTCGTTTTCTCGTGTCTCTCACCTCCTACAAAAAATGCGTCTCAATTTGAGACGCAATACGCGCTTTCGGGGTCTTAGGGGCCGCGCCCCTAACAAGCGGCATTTGTGCTACCAAATGCCATGCTTGCGTGGACAGTGCCGACCGGCGCTGTCCATCCCTACCGTCACATCCTACCTCTCCGCCCCCTTATCCCGCTCCTTCTTAGGCCCGTCCCGTTTCTTAAACGGCTCCACCCGCAGCGTCACCGGCGTATTGTCCATAACGCCCAGCAGCAGCTCCGCCTGGTGAAACTGCTTCTTATAGACCTGCATCTGCTCCGGCGTCAGCGAAACGAAGTCGTCTGCGCCCAACCCGCACACAAAGAACGGCCCGAACACCCCGCCGTAGCCACCCGGCATACTGCGGTTAAACTCATTGGGCTTCAGCATCCCCTCATCGTCGCACACCACGGCCACCTTATCCTCAAAGGGATAGATGGCCTGGATCAGTCCGCCCACAGCCTGCTGCATTTCCTTCAGCCCGTTCAGCTCCTTTTCGTAAGGCTCCATGCCTGGCTCTACCATTAACACTTTCATTGCTTACCTCTCCCTATCTCGGTTTCGTTTTTTCGGTTTGGCTTCTTTTGTGTCCCCGTCCTCCACAAACGCCAAAAGCTCCTGCGGCGTGGGCTGGTGCGGCTGCACCGTGTACCCCGGCAGCAGCTTCCCATTTACCGAAAACAGGTGAACATGGTTTTCCGGCAGCGGCGGCGAAATCTCCTGGAACAAATGCGCATAAGCCGCAATGCGCCCCTGCACATACCGCTCCGCCGCGGCCTTATCCCCATAGCGCTTGTTGTCCTGCCCGGCCAGCGGGGAGGGTCTGCTGTAATACGGGTCCTTCCTGGGCGGGAGGTTATATTCCACGCTCCAGGACACATACCACGCCACCGGGACCTGCTTTTTTAATTTGTGGTCATAGGCGGTGTCCTCCCGGATGCGGTAGGTCATTTGGTAGACCCGGTTGCTGATCCTGCGCCAACCGTACTCCGTGTCCTCCCATCGGTTTTCACTGTTCTTCACCTCCGGGGTCTTCACATATTCCATGGCTTTTTCCAGCACCATGGTCTGGGCCGCCTGCGCCTCCCAAAGCTGGGCCCGCTCCTGCAATTCGCTGAAAATTTTCCTCTCCTCCGCCACGCTTTTCTCCCGCATGACTTGCAGATTGCCCAGGGTCATCTCCGTCAGTGAGGACAGGTCTGCCCGGTAAGAGTTAAAGCTGATGTGGTGCTCCAGGGTCATCTTCTCCCCCGGCTCCAGCTTGTCGCCGTAGGAATAGGCATTGTAAAACCGCTCCTCCCGTTGCGGCATAGTGCATCACCTCTCTTTACCCGGCGCCGCTTTTTTTGCCGCCTTTTCCTGCTCCACCTTGGCCTTTTGCCGGTTCAGAGCCCGTTGCCGCAGGTCCAGCGCCTCAAACACTACCCGCTTGGCATCCGCAATGGTCGTGTCCTTCTTGGGGAAGTAAGGCCGCAGCTCCTCCTCGGTGAATGTGACCTTCAGCGGCAAAAACATCTCCCGCTTGCTGGGTGCCACGGTCTGCTCGATCTTCTCCGCCGTCAGCTTGCCCGCCTGGCTCTCCTTTTTCAGCTCGGCGGCCTTGGCCCCGGTGGGGACCTTATCCTCCCGCTTGATGGCATCCGCCAGGGCTTTCTGCTCCTGAGGCTTCAAGTAGGAGATGTCCGCAGCGGTGTTCACAGGCAATTTCTTCTCCTCCACCATGTCCTGCAATTCCGGCTCCAGCTTGGTCAGCCGGGTCAGCCGCTGGATGGTGGCCCGGCTCTCCCCGGTCTGCTGGGCCAGCTGCACGTCTGCCCGCATGGGCTTGTAGCCCGCCTCCGCCTGTGCCTTGGTGGGCCGCCCCGCCTTGCGCTTCATGGCCTCCAGCTTCATGGTGTAGGCCCGGGCCTTAACCATAGGGGAAATGTTCTCCCGCTTGAGGTTGGAATCCACCATGTAAATGATGGCGCTGTCCCGGTCCATATCCCGGACGATGGCGGGGATCTGCGCCACCCCCGCCAGGGCGCAGCCGTGCTTGCGGCGGTGGCCCGCCACCATCTCGTAGCGCTCCGGGTCCTTACCACTGCGGATCACCGTCACCGGCTCCAGCACGCCGAACTTCTTGATGCTCTCCACCAGGTCCAGCATATCCTTATCGTCCTGCACCGGGAAGGGATGTCCCTCAAAGTCGTCGATCTTCTCCACTGGCAGCATGACCACCGATCCCAGCGTACCCTCGCCCACGATGTTCAGCCGAAAGTCCTCCGGGATGCCGTCTGCGTCGGTCTGATCTTTCTTCTCCGTCTCCTTTTTGGACTCAGGCATACCCTCGGCGCCCTTGTCCTCCGCAGGCTTCTTGTCCTCCGCCTTTGCAGGTGCGGCGGGCGGCTTCTCCTCCGTCTTTTTCTCCACCTTCTTTTCAGCAACCGCAGCCACCGACTTCGCCTCCGTCTTACCCGGTTTCTCCGCCGCAGTCGGTGCAGGCTTCTCCGTCTTTTTCTCTACCGGCTTCTCAGCGGGCTTTGCCTTTTCCCCGGGCGGCACCGCAGCCTTACCATCGGGCGGCTCCTTGGTCTCCTTGGCAGGCGCACTGCGAAACGCCCCGATCAGCGGATTTTTCTTCTCTTCTGCCATACTTTTTTGCCTCCTCCTTGCACTATATCAAAACCCGTCTCAATTTGAGACGGGTTTTGTTTCGGTCCCAGGCGCTCCTTTCTGCGCCCTTGTGTGGCTGCCGTAAGCGTCACCGGCCCCTGCACGGTCACATCTACGGTCAGCAAATAATACTCCGTGTGCATAAATCCTCCTTCTTTTTTGACAGCACAACGCCCGCCTCCCTGGGCGGGCTACCCACCAGCCAGGTCGTGCTGGACCTCCGCCTGGTAATAGTGATGGATGGTGACCGGCGCGTTATACAGCGTGGTCATTAAGTACGCCCGCACATTGACCACCTGCGCCGTGGTGCGCTGCAAGCTCTCGATGACATACTCCAGGTGGTCCCGCTCCAGCAGCCGAAACCGCTTCTGCACCTGCCAGGCAGGCAGCAGCTCGCCGCCCACCCGAAGCGTTGGGCGAGTGCTGCACAGCACATCGGTGATGACAGCCACCAGCTCGTCTATGAGCTCCACCTCGTAGCGCCCACAGAGCCGACCATACTCCACCTGCTCGCGCACCTCCTCCGTTATCCTCTCCCTCTCCCATCGGCCGCCGCCGGGCGGTGAAGAGGAGGATCTGTAAAGCTGATTCACATCCGTCTGGTTTCTATCCGTATAGTTTCCGTCCCCCTTTGGGAAGTCTGCCCTTCCGCTTTGGGGAACTCTTGACTTCCCGTTTTCGGAAGTCTTGACTTCCTCACCGGGAAAGTCAGCCGACTGCGGCACCGCCCGGGTGGTGTAGCGCTTCACATAAATGCGCGTGGGCCGCCCCTGGCCCTGCTTTTTCCGCTCAATAAGCCCGATGCCCTTCTCCGTGTCCAGCTCCGCCAGCAGCCGCACGGCCTTCCCGTGCCCACACCGCAGGCTCTCCTGTATCTCCTCCAGCGTGTAGTAAATGTAGACCCGCCCCGCCCCGTCATACCACCCGTTCCGCGCCGAAAGATTCATCCTGTCCAGCATTAGCCCATACAGCAGCTTGGCATCCGTAGACAGCCCCGAAAACCGAGCCCCCAAAACCACCAGCCGCGGAATCCGATAAAAAGAGCAGCTTTCGCTCTCCTCGCCGTAGTAATAGTCAAATTCCTCAGACACGAAAACCCCTCCCTAAAATTTCTAAAATAAAAGCACCTCCCGCCTTTGCAGATGGGAAGTGCTTTATTTGCTAAATTCACTTTTCTTCCGCTGTTCCAAACAAGACCCGCAGATAATCCTGCCGTCCGTCCAAAACGCGGGAAACCTGTATCGTCTCATTCTCAATGCGGTAGAACAGGAAATAATTTCCACTGAGCAGCGCACGCAAGTTTGTCTCTCTGCCAATTTTGGCTGAGACGGAAAACCCTAAATGCGGATTCTGCTGTAGAAGCCGCAAATCATGGGCAATGATCTTCACAATGCGCCGTGCTGCCTGTGGGTTATGCAGCTGCGTTGAAATATACGCATTGATCTCTGCCAAATCACTGGCTGCTGCCGGTGTAATTTTCAGTTTATACATCCGTCAGCCCAAGCTGGGACTCCACTTCCTCCAGCGTGAGCCAGCCCCCTTCTTCCGCAGATTTCCAGCCCTTGTCGATTTCCGCCATAAGCTGGGCCGCAGCCTTTGACTTCATGTACTCTGCGTTTTCGGGAGACAGCAGAAACGGAAAGCCGTTACTGTTCAGCGATTGCTGCAAAAAAATATTAAACGCATCCGTCAAGCTCAGTCCATAGGCAGAGAAAACATCCTCAGCCTCTCGCTTGATCTCCGGGTTTATACGCATCTGAAACATAGCCGTTTTAGGTGCGGAAGCTACATTGATACTCGAACCTTGCATAGCGTTAAACCTCCTTTTTTCTTTAGTATACCCACAGCGGCAGAAAATGTCAACACATTGTAAGTACAAATTGCCGTGTGCAGGGACTGTCTTTGGATTGCCCCGATGTAAATGAGTGATTCCGACCAAATATCCATTTTATCCTGTATTTCATTTCTTTTTCGCACTTTGCGTTTCTAAGTAGTGAAAAACGCCAATTCTTTGAGGTGAATACACACCGCAAGAGGTGGGCGTCAACCTGAAGGAAGGCTACAACGGCGACCTGACCTCCCGCGAGGCCGGTTCCGTGGGCGGCCAGATGGTCAAGAAGATGATCGAGTCCTACGAGAAGAACCTGTAACCATATACGCATAATAAAACTGACGCTGCGGCAGCAGCGTCAGTTTTATTATGGAGGTCTGAGGGGGGTGGCTGCGGCTTTCTTGGTCAGTCCACAATCGTCCGGGCCATTTCCTCCGGCGTGATGCGGTACACGGCCCCGCCAAGGGGCTCAAGCGCCGCCAGCACCGCGCCGCGCTCATAACGGCAGCCTGGCAGCACGGAGCAAATTGCTTCCGCGTCCAGAGTGGAAAAAAAGTCGCCGTAAACCGAGGCGCTGCGGATGATACCCTTCCGGACCTCGATTTTAAATTGAATTTTTCCCCCTGCAAAGCGGCCGGTGCGCTCAATGTTGAATTGGGGGTCCGCGCCGAAGATACGGTCCCAGCTGTTGAATTTTTCCCGGGCCAGCTCCCGGATGCGGGCATCGTCCTCCGGCGTGACGGTGTAGACGGCGGTGCTGCCGTTCATGATATGGCGCACCATGGTCTCCTTGAAGGTCTCCGGGTCCATGGGCTGGGGCAGATGGTCGGAGATGTTGGTGACCCGGTCCCGGACGGATTTGATGCTCTTGGAGGTGATCTTGTAGCTGTCCGGCGTGGTGGCCTCCGCCATCTGCCGGATATCCGTGTCAAACAGCAGGGAGCCGTGATGCACGATGCAGTCGCCCAGCCGGTACTGGGCGTTGCCGGAGAACTTTTTGCCGTCAATGGTCAGGTCGTTGCGGCCGTTGAAGGCGGCACTCACCCCCATCTCCCCCAGCGCGCCGATCACCGGGGCGATGTACTGGCTGAATTCGATCTCCCCGGCCTCCTTATGCTGAATGAACGTGAACTGCCAGCCGCCCATGTCCGTATAGATGGTGCCGCCGCCGCTCATGCGGCGCACCAGATGGATGCCGTGTTCGTCGGCATAGGGCTTGTTGATCTCCTCCAGCACATTCTGGTACTTGCCCACCATCAGCGTGGGCGTGGTGCGCCAGAAAAGGAATACCGTCTCCGGCAGACGCTTTTCCAGCGTGAAGTAGTATTCCAGCCCGAAGTTGTAGTACACATCCGTGGAGCCGGTCTCAATATAGATCATGCACGTCCTCCAGTGCCTCCCACGCCTTGTAGGAGCTGCGGGCCAGCGGCGCGGACGCCACGTGGCGGAAGCCCTTGGCAAGCGCCAGCTCCTTCCAGCGGGCGAAGTCCTCCGGCGTGGCATACCGCGCCAGCGGGTAGTGCTGGGGCGAGGGCTGGAGATACTGCCCGATGGTGAGGATGTCGCAGCCCGTCTCCAGAATGTCGTCCATGAGACGGCTGATCTGCTCCTCCGTCTCTCCCAGTCCCACCATGAAGCCGGTCTTGGTCAGCAGCGTGGGGTCCTGCTCCTTGCAGTAGCGCAGCACGCCCAGGGACCGCTCGTACCGCGCCTGGGGACGCACGGCACCTTGCAGCTCCTTCACCGTCTCCACATTGTGGTTCAGCACCTCCGGATGGGCGGCGATCACCGTGTCCAAAGCGACGTGGTCGCCCTTCATGTCGGAGATCAGCGTCTCCACGGTAGTACCGGGGCAGACCTCCCGAATGGCCCGGACGCACTTGGCGAACTGCTCCGCACCCCCGTCCGGCAGGTCGTCACGGGTGGAGCAGGTCAGCACCACATGCCGCAGATTCAGCTTTTTGGCGGCTCTTGCCACGTTTATCGGCTCCTCCGGGTCGGGGGGCAGCGGATGGCCGGTGGTCACATTGCAGAACCGGCAGTTCCGTGTGCAGACGCTGCCGAGTATCATAAAGGTGGAGGTGTGCTTCTGGTAGCACTCACCCAGATTGGGGCAGTTGGCCTCCTTGCAGACGGTGTTCAGCTTCAGATCCCGCATCAGTGCCGCCACCTCGTTGACAGCGTCCTGGTTATAGCGTACCTTCAGCCATTCCGGTTTCTTTTCCATGTCTTACTCCGCTTCCACCACCGCCACGGCGGTGTCCACACAGACGGTGTCGCCCTCCTCCGCCAGCTGCTTTTTCAGCACGCCGGAGACGGTGGCCTCCACCTGATTGACAACCTTATTCGTCTCGATCTCAAAGAGCGGCTCGCCTGCGGCGACGGTGTCGCCCTCCTCCTTCAGCCACGCGCACAGAACGCCGCTTTCCATTTCCGGTGCCAGCTTGGGCATATTGATCTTCTTTTCCATCGTGTTGTTCCTTTCTGCCGTACCCGGCGATACGATTATCAAAAGTGTCTTATAGCCGCTTCACATGAGATAGTCCATCAATTCCTCCGCCCCATCGCCCGCCAGATGGCGGCAGATGGCGGCAAACCCCTCCGGGTCTAAGCGCGCGCCGTTGAGCAGCTGCGTCGCCAGCGCGCCGTCGATAGCATCGCAGTCGATGACCGCGCTTGAAACGATACCGCGCTTGGCTTGGTAGGCGACGCGGATAGGCGCGCCGTGGAATTGTCCGGATTTCTCGTAGGTAAAGGCAGGCGTCTTGCCCCACGTCCACTCCCAGCTGCGGTACTTCTCGTCCCGCAAACGGCAGACCTCCGCCTCCTGCTCCGCTGTCAGCGTCAGATGGGGACATCCGGGCGGCACCATCTGCCCCAGCAGCCGATCCTGAAACTCCTCAATGGTCATGGGGCTTGCCAGATGCTCCCGAATATTGGTGACAGTGCAGATGGCGGACTGCGTCCCCCGGCTCTGGAAGCAGTCGTTTTTCCGGCGGGTGGTGATCCGGTCCAGAACCTCCAGGTCGGAGGAAAACAGCAGGGTGCCGTGGTGCAGCAGCCGCCCCTTTGTCATCCGCTGGGCGCTGCCGGAGATCTTCAAATCGCCGATGGCGATGTCACAGGTCCGGTTTTTCCGGGCCGGAACGCCGATGTCGTTCAGCGCCCGGATGACCGGCAGCAGCACCCCGTCATAGCTGACGCCGCCGTCGGCCTGGGTGATATAGGTGTAGTTCACGTTGCCCAGGTCATGGTAAACGGTTCCGCCGCCGGTGATGCGCCGGATCACCGGGATCCCCAGCTGCCGCAGACGCTCCACGTGCACCTCCCGGCAGATGTTCTGATAACTGCCCACGATCACGGCGGGGGCGTTCTGCCACAGCAGGAATATCTCACCCTCGCGGAAATGCTCGAACACATACTCCTCAAACGCCTGGTTGTAAAACGGGTCGTGGGAGGAATTCAGCACCGTCAGCATAGCGGCACCTCCTTTCAGCGCTGTGTCGATATGGCATTCTCATTTTATCGGACCCTGTCCCTGATGTCAATAGTGTGAGGGCACTACGTTTTTGTGAAGAAATGGGACGGGCCGGAGGAATTCCTGTGTATGGGAAGCACCGGAGGATAAAAAACTGACGCCGCGGCAGCAGCGTCAGTTTTGTTATGGGTTCGGTTTATTCGGCTTTGGCCTTCTTTTTCTGGGGCATGGGGATCTGAGCCAGGATCACGGCCGCAAACATCAGCACGCAGCCCAGGTATTCCCGGGCGGTCATCTGCTGGTGCAGGACAACGGCGCCGGCGATGACAGCGAACACGCTCTCCAGGCTCAGCAGAATGGTGACCACCGTGGGATTGGAGCCCTTCT
>ERZ827150.1981-NODE-1981-length-23701-cov-3.832276_pt1 | contig 23701 bp, 18 predicted proteins | sample MGYA00519779_ERZ827150 | MGnify/ENA primary metagenome ERZ827150 (study PRJEB31778, sample SAMEA3449267) | human gut metagenome | biome: human gut; feature: human-associated habitat; material: faeces | place: United Kingdom | collected 2010/2012 ...
GCTTGGCGAACGAGCGGACGCTCCGTCTCTCGGAGATCGCCGACACGATCGAGTACCTGGAGTTGAAGACACCGGAGGATATCATTATCTCCTTCATCATGAATGTGATTTCCGTGGATGATTTCCTTTTGATCCACAGCCGGGAGGGAATCGCCAAGTTTACCAAGGCGGGCGATTATGTCACAAGCATCGGCCGGCGTGGGCAGGGTCCCGGGGAATATGTTAACGCCAATTATATGGACATTGACAACAAGCGGAAGGAGATCCTTGTGGGAACAGTCGGAAAGATCATCTTCTATGATTATGACGGGACGTTCCTTCGTGAGGAGCGTTGGGGCACGATGTCCTCCATCGGTTTCACCGATTCCGTTTTGTGGGTTGGTGGCTACGACAACCATACCCATCCCAATATTTTATATGCCCTGAATACCCAGGGCGATACGATCGCTCGGCATCCCAACCCAAGATACGGTCAGTCCAGCCGGAATGAGGGCGTTTGGACTTCAGTACCGACCTGTCAAAAGGATTTTTACAGGCATGGCGACGAGCTTTTTTTTAACGGCTTGATGTCTAACGATACGATTTTCCGGCTCTCGGGCGCGACCAGTACGCCTTATTTGATTTGGGACATGGGCAAATATAAGTTGCCGAAAGAATATGAGGCTTGGTACTCGTGGAACGACCTCCGTTTGCATGGCGCCAATTATTGGGGCATTCCCTCGACCTGCGAGAGTGACCGTTTCTTCTTTTCTATTGGCCACCGTTTCTGGACGGTGGGCGAGAATGAGCATCAGCATTATCCGGATAATTACCGTTATATCCTGTACGATAAGCGGACAGGCGATTGTTTCAATATTCTCAACAAGATAGAGGACGACATCTCATGCGGTCCGCCCCTTTGGCCGGAATGGGTGGTCGATGGTTATGCCGTGGACGCCGTCGAGTGGTATACGCTGTCCAAGCGCATCGAGGAGGGCGGCTACGAGGTCTCTCCTGCCGCCAAGGCGCAGTTCTCCAAGTTCGATTACGGGACGAATGAGTTACTGATCATGGTCAAACTGAAGGAATAACCAGTCGCTCATGCTTCGACGATCGATCGCCGGAGCGTGAGCAATCCTTCCGGGCCCATATTGAACAGCAAATCCACGATGCTGAGGTTGGGCAGGAAACCGAACTTCTCCTGGAATACTTGGTAATAGGGCTCGGGACGGAACGTCGGATCCTCGATCGTATGTTTGGGGCGGATCGCCTCCCGGAAATCATGGGGCACCTCCGGCTCATAATGATCGGTCAGGATCACTTGGGTCTCGATGTCGAGCAGTTGGCAGACCAATTGTTGGAGTGCCTCGTTGAAATCGATGAGGAAATCGTATTTCCGCTCGTAGAAGGGCGCGAAGTCGTCGGCATAATACTCGAAGAAGGGGCTCATGTTATAGGCCGAGACCAAAGCGTTCCAATGGAGATGTCGCCAGTTGCCATGATCGGAAACCCGTATGTCGCGGGTGAGGCATTTCAGCGTCTCGCTTTTCTCGACCGGGACGGAGAGCGTCAAGGGGCCGTTGGCGGCGGCGATGACGCAGCGGTTGCGATAAGTTTGCTTCGGGAAATTCTCGCAGGCCTCCAGGCGGATCGTGTCGTAACGCAGGAGTTTGGTGTAATATTGTACCGGACCGAGATAAGCGGTGGAAAGATAGACCTCAGACATGACGTGTTTCTATTTTATGATCTGTTAATGTATCGGTTTGAGAAGATGTCGTTTGTCTTTGCTGTACCAGCAGAAGACAATGTTGCCGACCATGTGGTCGGCCGGGATAAAACCCAGGTGGCGCGAGTCGACCGACTCGTTCGTGTTGTCCGACAAGACCCAATAATAATCCTGGTCGGGGAAGAGGAAATAGGTTTCCTTCCCATCGACATAAAGCTTGTCGTCACGGATAACCGCCTTGTTGCCAATCGTTTTCCGGATGATCTCCTGACAAGCCCTCAGGTTTGACGGGGTGAGCGGGTAACTCCGTTCCTTTTGGGGAACGATCAGCGTGTATTCCTCTATTTTTTGCGGCGTGAATTGTTTCCTTTCCGACGGTTCCAGCTCCTCGCGGATCTGGTATTCCTCGAACGAGGTCAGGTCGACCAGCAGGCCGAACGGTTCCTGTCGAGGGTCGCGGAGCGGGATGTTTAACCGCTTGGCCAGCTCGGTGAACTTCTCCTTCAAGCCTTGGGCCACGAAATAGGTACGCTGGAAATTGGGCGAATAGGGAAAGGCACGGCCATTGATCTCGTAGCCTTCGTTGCCGACCCGGATCGTATCGCCCGGCATGCCGACACAACGGCTGGCGAACAGCGGCCGGCTGAGCGTATCACGCTCAAGCGGACTGTAGAAGAGCACCGCCCGGTTACGCCCGGGATTATTGGGCAGGGGCAACTTGTTGACGATGACCCGATCCCCTTTGAGCAAAGCGGCCTCCATCGCGCCGGTTGAGATCCGGAACGAGGCGACAGCGAAGAGGCGGAGCGTAAAGACTCCGCCTCCTATGAGGAGCAAGGTGATCAGCCATCCGGCCACTTGCTTTTGTTTCTTTTGCCAAGCCATTCGCGTGACGGTGTATTAATCGGGATGTACCCAACGGAACAGGCGCTCCCAACGGATCTTGCCATCGAACAACGAACGGTCCTTGTCGATGGAGAGCCAGATCAGGATCGGCTTGCCCACGATGTGATCCTCGGGCACGAATCCCCACGAGCGACTGTCGGCGCTGTTGTGGCGGTTATCGCCCATCATCCAATAATAATTATATTTGAAGGTGTAGCTGTCGGCCGGTGTCCCGTTGATGAGGATTTGTCCGTCCGCCTTGACTTCCACCTTATTGTTCTCATAGTTCTCGATGCAGCGGCGATAGATGGCCATGTTACGCTCGTCGAGCTGGATTGTAGCGCCACGGTTCGGGATCCAGATTGGGCCATAATTGTCGCGAGTCCATCCGGTGTGGTAATTGACCGGATAGGTCGGGCCGCCCAAGGTCTCCGGCTCGATGACGATGTTGGTGACGCTAGGCAATTTGCGGGCGATCTCCAATCCCTTTTGTGTCAACGGCAGGCGATAGACCGGCTTGAACTGGCCGTTGGCGTCGGGCTTGAAGCCCAGGTACGACAGCAGGTTCTGGAAATAACCACCACCTGAGGCGAGCATCCGGTCGTCCTTGCTGACGTCCATCAGCCGGAATTGCTCCTCGGTGATCGGCGAGCCGTTGGTCTCCACGAAATAGTTGAACTGGAGCTTCTCCGGATTCTTGGCCGGTTTCCCGTTGATATAAATTTGGTTGTCGATGATCTGGAGCGAGTCGCCCGGCATACCGACGCATCGTTTCACGTAGTTCTCCCGTTTATCGACCGGGCGATACATGACCTCGCCGAAAGTGGTCTTGTCGAGCAAGATCCGCTCGCGGCCATATTCCTCGACGAGCGTGTAGTAGTCCGGATTCTGTTGCTTGACGGCGATCGTATCGCCCGCCGGGAAGTTGAACACGACAATGTCGTCCCGTTTCACGTGGCCGAGACCCTTTACCCGTTTGTAACCCCATTCCGGCCAATCGAGATATGACTTGCAATTCAGGATCGGCAACGTGTTTTGTACCAAGGGGAATGAAATCGGGGTATTTGGTACGCGCGGACCATAACTCAGTTTGCTGACAAAGAGATAATCGCCCACCAGAAGCGACTTCTCGAGTGACGAGCTTGGGATCTGGTAGTTCTGGAAGATGAAAATGTTGATCATGTAGACCGCGACCAGAGCGAAGACGATATCGTCTACCCAACTCAGGATGTTCTGTACGGTCGGGTTCTTGGATTTCTTCCAGGCGCCCCAGGGAACGAATTTTGTCAAGTAGATATCAACGATGAGCAGCTCGCCCAGCAACAGCCAGGGATTTTGCATCCAGAGCGTGAACAGCAGGTAGAGCACTGTCGCGATCGAGAACTTGATCCATTGTTTTCTAGAGAATTTCTTCATAAGGCTTTTCTGTCGTCATTAAAAGTGGAACAGGTCGCTCATGCCCAGGAATCCCTTCTTGCCGGCGGTGAACTCGGCAGCCACCACGGCGCCCAGGGCGAATCCCTCACGACTTTTCGCGTCGTGCTTGATGCTGATCGTATCGACAGGCGACTCATAAGTGATCTCATGAATACCCGGCACTTCACCCTCACGGATGGCGTGGATCGGAAGGTCGGTCGGTTGCTCGGCGGTCTCCAGCGTCCAGCGTTCCTTGCGGTCGATGTTCTCGAGGATGCCTTCTGCCAAAGTGATGGCAGTGCCGCTCGGAGCGTCGAGCTTATGGATGTGATGCGTCTCGGTGAGGCGTACGTCGTAGTTCGGGAAATTATTCATGATCTTCGCCAGGTACTTGTTGAGGGCAAAGAAGATGTTGACTCCGATACTGAAGTTGGAGGAATAGAAGAAGGTTTGTCCCTCTTGCTCGCATTTCTCCTTAATCTCGCCGACCCGATCGAGCCAGCCGGTCGTACCCGATACGACGGGAACATGAGCCTCGAAACATTTCAGGTAATTGCTTACGGCTGTAGCGGGCGTGGTAAACTCGATCGCCACATCAGCGCTCTTGAATGCCTCCGAGCCGAAATCCTCGGGGTTGTTGATATCGATGATCGAGACGATCTCATGGCCTCTCTCGCGGGCGATCCGTTCGATCGTCTTGCCCATTTTTCCGTATCCGATTAACGCTATTTTCATACTTTATTCCTTTTAATTATTCCGGCGTTGGAGCCGGATGGTTGATTCTTTACTCGCGAAGATACGGATTTTCTGCTAACAATGGGGAATGTTCGGGAAATAGGCTTATCTTTGGACATCGGAATCTTAACTCTTGAAAAATGGAACGTTTACTGCACTATGTCTGGAAATACCGGCTTTTTGGGGCGACGCCTTTGAGGACAACGGATGGCCTGCCGGTTGAGGTGATTGATCCCGGCTTGCCGAATGGCGATGCCGGTCCTGATTTTTTTAACGCTAAATTACGTATTGGTACGACCATGTGGGCCGGAAGCGTGGAGATCCACGAGAAGGCTTCCGATTGGTTCGCGCATCATCATGAGACGGACAGGGCTTACGACTCGGTGATCTTGCATGTCGTGGGCGAGGCCGACGTGACTGTCGGACGCCCGGACGGAGAGTTGATCCCGCAAATGATCCTGAAGGTCCCGGAGTTGTTGACCCGCGAGGTGGATTGGCTTTTGTCGCGTGACGGGCCGTTGCCTTGCGCCTCCAGCCTGAGCCTGCTTGATGGGACGATGATACGCTCTTGGCTGGATGCCCTGCTGTGTGAACGGCTGGAGCGTAAGGTCGGCGATATTTTCATGCTTCTGGATCAGTACAATGAGGATTGGAATGAGGTGTTCTATATCCTGCTTTGCCGCAATTTTGGGTTCGGCATCAACAGTGATGTCTTCGAGCGGCTGGCCCGGAGCCTGCCGCTGCGCTTTATCCGTAAGCAACGGGCGAGTCATTCGCAGGTCGAGGCGCTCTTTTTCGGGCAGGCCGGCCTGCTCGAGGAGACGGAAGGTGACCATTATTATCAGCTGCTGCGGCGGGAATACGCGTTCTTGAGGCATAAGTTTGACCTGAAGCCTTTGGAACCGCACCTGTTCAAGCGGTTGAGGACACGGCCGAATAATTTCCCTTCGGTCAAGCTGGCCCAACTGGCCGCCTTGTGGACACGCTACGATACGCTTTTCTCCGTCTTGCTGGAGGCCCGGAGTGTCGGCGAGATCAAACGGAGTCTTCGGGTGGAACCTTCCGATTATTGGCTGACGCATTACCATTTTGGGCGTCAATCTTCCAAACGTGAGAAGGTGATCAGTGACCGGGCGTTGACTCTTTTCCTTATTAATACGGTGGTCCCGATCTTTTTCGCCTACGGAACCCGTCGCAAACGGCCGGAATATGACGAGCGGGCATTGAGTATCCTCGAGCGTTTACCTCCTGAGGATAATTATATTGTTTCCGAGTTTACGCGGGCAGGTATTCAGGTCCGTGACGCGAGCGACACGCAAGCCTTGATCCAATTGCGCAAGGCCTATTGCGATACGAGAAAATGCCTTTATTGTCGTTTTGGTCACCAGTTGTTGCGACGGACGTTACCCAATAAAGCTGAAGATTGATTAATTTCGGATGGATCAGCCTATGAGCCAAGAGATTTTTGGCTATTTTTGTCGGCGATTTGCAGATGGCTTTTATTCATGAGGATACGTTATTCTAAATATTGGTGGCTTGCGGTGGCGGTGGTGTTCATCTCGCTTTCCTATTCGTGTGCGAATATGGCCTCGCCAAACGGTGGCCCTTATGATGAGGCACCGCCCAAGTTCGTGAGCAGTACGCCTGTTCCCAATCAATTGAATTATAAAGGTAAGAAAGTCGAGATCCTGTTTGATGAACTGATCAAGGTTGATAATCCTTTGGAGAACGTGGTGGTGACGCCGCCACAGAAATCACAGCCGGTAGTACAGACGAACGGTCGTCGGGTTACGGTTGAGCTGGAAGATTCCTTGTTGGAGAATACGACCTATACGATCGATTTCACCAATTCCATTTCTGACAATAATGAGGGAAACGTATTCCAGAATTTCTCGTTTGCCTTCTCGACAGGCCCGACGATCGACTCCTTGGAGGTGTCGGGTGTTGTGTTGAACGCCGAGAACCTGGAGCCAATGCCGGGAATCACGATCGGTATCCATACGAATCTTGAGGATTCCGCTTTCTTGAAGATTCCTTTCGTGCGTACTTCGCGCACCAACGACCGGGGTGAGTTCACGATCCGTAATATCGCGACGGGCACTTACCGGATCTATGCGTTGAATGACGCGTTGCGCAGCTATATGCATAACCAGCCGGGACAGGAGATCGCTTATGCCGACTCGCTGGTTGTCCCGACGTTTGAGTTCTCGACTCGTCAGGATACGATCTGGAAGGATACACTGACGATCGATACGATCAAGACGGTCAATTATACTCATTTCATGCCGGATAATATCGTGCTGCGCCTGTTCAAGGAGAAGTTCGACCGGCAATATATGTTACGTCCGGAGCGACCGACCGACCGGATGCTCGTGGTCCGCTTTAATGCGCCTCTGGATACGTTGCCCGAGCTGACTCCGGTTAATTTTGAGCCGGTGGATAGCGCCTGGTATTTCGTTCAGCGCCTGGAGGAGAACAGGGCGGCCAATCTTTGGTTGATCGACTCGACCGTCTGGAAACAGGATACCTTGCGTTTCTCGATGACCTATCCAAAGAGTGACTCGTTGAATATCTTACGGCCACAGACCGATACGCTTCAATTCCTGGCGCCACGCAAGCGGGGTGAGGAGAAAAAGAAGAAGAGGAAAGAGGATGAGCCGGAACCTATTGAGTTCCTGGGAATGAGTGTCACGAATACTTCGGGCTCGATCAACCTGTTCGACACGGTGGCGGTTACCTTTGCTGAGCCGGTCCTTGAGTTGGACTCTTCCCGTTTCAGGCTTGAGCGGATGATCGATTCCGTTTGGGTATTGACCGATTTCCGTTTCTTCCCGGATACGGCCAATTCCTTGAATTTCTATATTATGCGGGATTGGAAATATGGGGAAAATTATCGGTTGACAATCGATTCGGCGACGATTTATAGCGCTTATGGGAAATGGAACGATTTCTTTGCGGGCGACTTCTCGATCAAGAAAGCGGAAGAATATGGCCACCTGTATATCAATACGCCAGGCGTGGAAGGACCCGCTTTCGTCGAATTGTTGAACAGCAGCGATACGCCGGTACGGCGTGTCCCGGTCAAGGATGGCGGAGCGTTGTTCATGGACCTGAAGCCGGATAAGTATTATGCCCGTATGATACTCGATACGAATGGAAACAGCCGGTGGGATACGGGTGATTACACGGCCAAGCGACAGCCCGAGGAGGTGTTCTATTGCCCGAAGATGTTTAACATCATGCAAAACTGGGAGGTCGAGGAGACTTGGGACATTAAGGCCTTGCCATTGAAACGGCAAAAGCCGATGGACATCACCAAGAACAAGCCGAAAGAGATTACGAAACCAAAAAGGGATTATCGGAATGAGGGCAAGTCTAGCAGCAGCAGTTCGAATTCAATGCGTGGCCTCTCGTTCTAGCTTCTTGCTTGGGCTTTTGGCCTTTTGCTTGTCTGTTATCCCGGTTCGGGCGGAGGAGTTGCCTCTGTATGACGGGGAGCGAGTCAGCTATGACCTTTATTTCAAGTGGGGCGTATTGATGCCGCGGGCAGGAACGGCCTATTTTGATATGCGAACGGCCACGTGGGAAGGCAAGAATGCTTGGCATTATCGTCTTCTGTTCCATACGACGGGAATGATCGATCGCTTTTTCCCGATGCGTGATACGTTGAATACCTATCTGGATGGGGCGGATGCCCGAGTGCTCTTTAGCTCGAAACGTACGGATGAGGGCGATTATTATTTGATTGACGATTTGCGTTTCCGTTACGACAAGCCGGGTGAGGTGGCGGCCCATTCCTTGCGTACACATTGGGAGCAGGTAAAAGTGGATACCACCTTGACCGCCGAGGGATTGGCCTTCGACATGCTGGGTGGCGCGTTTTATCTCCGCTCGCTCGACTGGGAACGGATGACGTTGGGACAGGTTTATCCCTTTTGTATCTTTATTGGCCGAGATGTCGTGAAGGCCCAGTTCCGTTATACGGGTCAGCAGGTGGTGACTCGGGGCGACTTGCGATATCGTACACGCCATTTCTATATTGACATCTTCGATGAGGCTTTTACCCAAGCGAAAGAGGCGGCCGAAGTCTGGATGGGCGACGATGAGAATCGCCTCCCGATCCGTGTTCGGGCCAAGCTCAAGATCGGGGCGGCCGAAGTTTATCTCCGTGAGGCCGAGCGGACGCGTTATCCTCTGCGTTGCCGGGTGACGGTTTCCGAAAAATAGCCTGTTACTGCAGTGGTTCGAAAGGCAATACGGTCTCTTTACGATAGCCGGTGCCGTTGAAGGTCGCGATCAGCTCGCCTGCCTCGTTTGTAATGCGCACCTCGCAATTGGCCAGCCGCTTATGGCTGAACGCCTCGCGTGCCTCGGCATAAAGGAAGCCCTTGCTCTCCGACTTGAAAAAATTGATGCTCGACGTGATGGAGAAGGTCAGGCGAGCATGACTGTTGGTCGCCGCCGCGAAAGCCAAATCCGCTAACGTGAAGATGGCGCCGCCTTGGCAGACGCCGCCGCCGTTCAGATGTTCGGGCCGGATTTCCATACGTGCTCGTGCGTAACCGTTGCCCACTTCCAGAAGCTCGACACCGGCCATGATGGCGAATTTATCGCCTTGAAGAAATTCTTGAATAGTCATAATGATATATTGGTTTATAGAATATTTATTCCCGATTTTACGTGTCGTGTGTTCCATGGTTGAACACAATAGTATGTGTCGGCTTTCACAATAGTATGTATCAACTGTCGCGACCGCTCGTGTAAGCCGATACGTACGTATGTGAAGGGCGATACGTACGTATGTGTTTTGGGGCGGATAACAGTGTATTTGGAATTCCACTGCAGTGTATTGGAAATTTCACTGCAGTGGAATTTTTACTCCTCTTTTTTAGTGTAAGGAATAGGGCTTGTCCTCGCCCTCGAATATACGTTTCTTATTGGGCTTGGAGCTCATCTCGAAAGTCAACGTGCCTCCATTAAGGATGTCATCCTGTGTGATGAACCCTTTCGTATAGGGTTTTCCGTTGAGGCGGACCGCCTTGACGTAACGGTTCTTGTCGCTGACCTTTTCAGCCACGATCTCGAAGGTCTTGCCATTCTCGAGGGTGACTTTCATGTAGGGCAGGTAAGGAGCGCCCAATACATATTGGTCTGTTCCCGGACACACCGGATAGAAGCCCATTGCCGAGAAGATATACCAGGCGGACATCTGTCCACAGTCGTCGTTACCGCATAAGCCGTCGATATTGTTACGGTACATACGGTTCATGATCTCACGTTGCCAATATTGGGTTTTCCAGGGCTCTGATGTCCAGGTGTAGAGGAAAGGAACATGATGGCTTGGCTCGTTGCCGTGTACGTAGCCGCCGAGCAATCCCTCTTTAGTCACGTCTTCTGTGTGGGCGAAGAACTCGTCGGGCAGGTGCATGGTGAACAGTGAGTCCAGCTTGGTGACGAACAGGCGCTCACCACCCATCGCCTGGATCAGGCCATTGACATCGTGGGGAACGTAGAAAGAGTAATTCAACGCGTTTCCCTCGATGAAGCCTTCGCCATGCGTACTGAGCAGGCTGAAGTCTTTCTTGAAGCTGCCGTCGTTCATGCGGGGACGGGCGTAACCGATCGCGGGATCGAAGACATGGGTGTAATTGTTAGCCCTTTCCTGATAAGCCTGCTCGATGCTTTTGTTTCCCGCTCGTTTGGCTGTCTGGTAAATCGTCCAATCGTCGTAAGCGTATTCCAGCGTCAATGAGGCCGCGCTTGCGTTTCGCTCCAACGGGACGTAGCCTCTTTCCATATATTCCTTGGTACCGTCGTAATAGGGAACGGTCGAGCTGCTGACCATCGCTTTCAATGCGGCCTCCTTGTCGATGGGCAATCCTTTGGCGATCGCGTCGGCCAATACCGATACGGAATGGTAGCCGATCATGCACCAGTTCTCGTTCGCCATGTGGCTCCAGACCGGTAAGGCATGATGGACACTTTGTTCGCAGTGCTTGAGCATCGACTGTGCAATGTCAGTATTGACTTGCCGGTTGATGATGTTAAACAGCGGGTGCAAGGCCCGGTAAGTATCCCAAACGGAAAAGACGGTATAGTTGGTGAAACCTTCCGCCTGATGGATATTTTGGTCGATGCCCCGGTATTTCCCGTCGATATCGGTATAGACACAAGGATTGATCATCGTGTGATAGAGCGAGGTGTAGAGCATCGCCAACTGATCGTCGTTGCCTTGCGCGTCGATGCTCGACAAGGCCTTTTCCCAGCGCCCTCTAGCCGCTTGGGCCAACTGATCGAAATTGCTGCCCAGTGCTTCGGCTTTCAGGTTCTTCAGGGCACCTTCGGTACTGACTCCGGAAAGGGCAACCTTGACCTCCAGCTCTTTTGAGTCTTTGGGATCGAAATCAAAATAGGCGACGATCTTGCGGCCACCGATATCCGGGAAGTTCTCGCTCATGTTGAACTTGGCGTAACCGCCCTTGTAATTCACCTTCGCTTTCTCGACACAGCCATAATGAACAACCGGTTTTGAGAAGGCAATGGCGAAATAGGTATAGTTGACACGGGCCCAACCGTTCGTGATGCGATAGCCGGTGATGAGCGTATCGTTCTCGACCCGGAGACTGCTCCACAAGACCTTTCCGTCGTAATTATAGATACCGTGGATCAGGTCCAGCACGATCCGTTGTTCCGCCTTGTCGGCCGGGAAGGTATATTTGTGTATGCCGACACGAGGTGTGGTAGTCAGTTGCGCCTTGATGCCGTAGTCGTCGAGCATGACCTCATAATATCCCGGCCGTGAGACCTCGGTCGAGTGGGAGAAACGGGAGCGATAACCGCTATCCGGGTTGGTCGCCGTTCCGGGATTGAGGCGCAACTCGCCATTGGTCGGCATGATGAGGATATCGCCCAAGTCGGAATGGCCCGTACCGCTGAAATGGGTATGGCTGAATCCCACGATTGAGCTGTCCTTATATTGATAGCCGGCGCAATATTCATAGGCCCGAGGTTGGTAAGTACCGTCAATGTTATGTGGAATGGTATCGGTATCCGGACTGAGTTGTACAAGCCCGAACGGTACGCAAGCGCCCGGAAAGGTGTGTCCCATCCCGTTCGTCCCAATGATTGGGTTTACGCGGTCGACAGGTGATTTCTGGGCAAAGGCACCCGTCGCCATGACCAGAAAGCAGATCGCTAATTTGAGTATTTTCATGATATATAAAAACTATGTAACCTGTCGCGATATTCGTTATAATTTTAGAGATACGCAAGGGTTTCGGTTTTTTCCGGCTCCAACCGAAATAGATCTTTTTCGCCTTTCCGAAGGGCTTCATAGATAGAAAAAGATCTTTTTCATCTTTCCGAAAGGCTTCGTGATATGGAAAAAGATCTTTTTTGCCTTTCCGAAGGGCTTCGTGGAGTGGAAAAAATTTTTTCCTGTTTTCTTATCGCAAGATCTCCGTCACGCGCCGGATGCCGGAATAGTTGACGGACGATTGTTTGGAGAGATAATCAATTAGCAGGTTGGAGCAGTTCTTGAAAAGTTTTCGGCCTTGGTCCTGGCGTTTGGAGTCGCTGATGGCCGTGACATAGCTGCTCGTCGCCACTTTATAGTGACGTTTCATGTCGAGTGGTGTTCCGTCCTCGTTCATGAGCTTGATGTCCCTTACCTTTTTGCGATCCTGCTTGTCAACGACGATTTCGTAGCGGATGCCTGAGACGTAAGGCGGTCGTGTCCCATCGGCCAGGCGACAGGCCAGGATCATGTCGGCCAGCTCTTGTCCTGTCAACGACAGCTCAATCGCCTCGTTGCCGAAAGGGTCGAGGCGTAAGACATCGTTGATCGTAATGGGACCCGCCGGTAATTGCTCGTAGCGCGGGCAGCCGTAGTTTTGCAGGGCCACGTCGGCATCCAGCTCCATCCTTAAGGCATCGGTCATCAAGCAACCCAATTCCTCAACGTTGTTGAAAGGCGCTTCCGCTTGGGTCAATACCTGTTCCAGTCGCTCGTCCTGGCTGAAATAACGAACGATCTCTTCCACGAATTCGTTGGAGGATGTCGCGTTGGCCACGGGCAGGAGCTGCGCTTCCTTGGAGATAACCTTTCCGTCCTCGATAACCAGACGGATCAATGTGGCGTATTTTAGCTTGTTCTCGGCCTGGGTGATCAATACGCCATTATGCAGTTCTGTCCCTTCGATACGGGTGTGGGTATGCCCACCGATAATCAAGTCGAAATCCGGGAATCGTTTGGCGAGCGCCACGTCATGCTCATAGCCACAGTGGGAGAGCAGGATGGCGATATCGCTTCGCGAACGAACCTCTTTTCCGTAACGCTCGATGGCATTTTCCGCCGGGATGAACCGTAATCCCTCGACATTGAGGGGATGCGTGTCGGGTATGCCATGAATGCCAAGTTGCGTGAGTCCGAGAATACCTATGCGAATGCCTTCACAATCGAAAAACTGATAGGGCAAGACATGAATGGAATCGGCAGGCTCTACATTGGCGCAGAGATAGCGGAATGCCGACCGCCGCACTTGGCGGACAAATCCCGAAACTTTGGCGTCGAACTCATGATTCCCTATGGCGGAGGCATGGAATCCGACCGTGTTCATCAAAGCCGTCATCGGGTAAGACGGTTCTTTGTAGGCATCGTTCAAAGGGTTGCCCGTACGATTATCACCGGCTGAGAGAATCAGTAAAGAGGGATATTCTCCCCTTAAGCTGTCTACGAGAGCGGCCAGCATGGGAAAATGCTCTATAGACGCGTGCATATCATTGACTGATAGGATAGCGATTACCTGTTTCCCCTCGTTGGCCCATATCGTTATGCCAAGAAGGGTTGTTACGCATAATAAGATCAGTTTTCGTCTCATGATTTGTTCTTTTGGTTAGATGGAGAAATTTGGATATTTAGTCATAAAAACAAAATAAGCGCAGATCAACACGGTCTAATGAATATGTTCATGAAAAAATCCGTGTTAATCTACGCTTATTTGTATTATTAGCGTATCTATGGAAGATAACGTTAAATTATTAGTTTATGACTAGAGTCGCCATTCGGCGCCCTCTTTCGTATCCTTGATCTCGAATCCAGCGGCAGTCAATTCGTTACGGATCTTGTCGCTGATAGCCCAATCCTTGTTAGCTTTTGCCTGTTGGCGGATGGCCAAGAGCAGGTCGACGGCTTTGCTGAAGGCCTCGAACTGGCTGTTTCCGGCGCTCGCTGCCTCATCTTTCATGCCGAGGATGTCGAAGAGGAAGAGATGGAATGTCTCTTGTAACTCTTTCAGGTCGTCGGCTGAGATAGTCGCCTTGCCATCTTTCACGGAGTTGATCGCCCGGGTGGCGTCGAACAGGTGTGAGATAACGATTGGCGAGTTGAGGTCGTCATTAAGCGCGTCATAGCATTTTTGTCTTAAGCCCGCGATCTCGACGGTTGATTTGTCGCTTGCTTTCAGTTTCATCAAGTGGCTGTAGGCTTCCATCAAACGAGCCAATCCCTTCTCGGCCGCTTTCAGCGCATCGTTACTGAAGTCTACTGTACTGCGATAGTGCGCTTGCAGGATGAAGAAACGGATCGTCATGGGCGAGTAGGCTTGATCCAGCATCTTATGGCTGCCCGTGAAGAACTCGTCGAGCGTAATGAAGTTACCGAGGCTCTTGCCCATCTTCTGTCCGTTGACCGTGATCATATTGTTGTGCATCCAATAGTGGACCATATCCGAACCCTGTGAGGCAACCGCCTGGGCGATCTCACACTCATGATGCGGGAAGATCAAGTCCATGCCACCACCGTGGATATCGAAATGCTCGCCGAGATATTTCTTGCCCATTGCCGTACATTCGCAGTGCCAACCTGGGAATCCATCGCTCCAGGGTGAGGGCCAGCGCATGATATGCTCCGGTTGTGCCTTCTTCCAAAGGGCGAAGTCGATGGGATTGTGTTTTTCCTCTTGTCCGTCGAGCGCCCGTGTCGTGTTGAGCATGTCCTCAATATTCCGACCTGAGAGTTGACCATAATTATGGGCCTTATGATATTTCTCGACATCGAAATAGACCGATCCCTCGCTCACGTAAGCGAAGCCATTGTCGAGGATCTTCTGCACAAGGGCGATCTGCTCGATGATGTGGCCAGAGGCGTGCGGTTCGATGCTGGGAGGCAATACGTTGAGCGCCTCCATCGCATGGTGGTAGCGCAAGGTGTAATATTGGACAACCTCCATCGGCTCCAGCTGCTCGAGGCGTGCTTTCTTGGCGATCTTGTCCTCACCCTCATCCGCGTCATGCTCCAAATGGCCAACGTCGGTGATGTTACGCACGTAGCGTACCTTGTAGCCCAGGTGTCGCAGATAGCGGAACAGAAGATCGAACGTGATGGCGGGACGAGCATGACCGAGATGCGCATCGCCATAAACGGTTGGTCCGCAGACATACATGCCGACGTGTGGCGCGTGTAGCGGAACGAACGCTTCCTTCTTGCGGGTAAGCGTGTTGTAGATATTCAGTTGTTGTTCCATATTATTCAAGTATTTGGGAAACGCGAATATAACGAATAATTGTCAGATCATAAGCCTCTGTTGATCTCTAAAAGTTCCTCAAGATAATTCCTGGAATTGCTAAGGCGGGGAATCTTATGCTGGCCGCCCAGTTTCCCTTTCCGGTTCAACCATTCGTAGAAAGCACCTTCACGGGCGACAATCACCTCGAGCGGTTGCAGGGAAATCTCCTTGTAACGTTTAGCCTCGTAGTCGGAGTTGACCTCCTGAAGGGTCTTGTCCAGGATTGCTGCGAATTCTTCTACTGAATGTGGCTGTTTCTCGAACTCGATAAACCATTGGTGCCGTCCTTTTGCCTTGTCAAGCATGAAAAGTGGGGCGGCAGTGTATTCCTTGATCACGGCACCAGTCTGTCGGCAAGCGATGGCGATGGCCTTGTCGGCATTGTTCACCATCAGCTCTTCGCCAAAAGCGTTGATGTAGTGCTTGACACGTCCGGAGATAACAAACTTATAGGGGCGCACGGAGGTGAATCGGATGGTATCTCCGATCTCGTAACGCCAAAGGCCACCAGCTGTGGAGATGATCATCGCATAGTTGACGCCTGTTTTTACCTCACTGAGTGGGATCGCCTTGGGATGTTCTTCCGAGATTTCGCTCATTGGGATGAACTCGTAGAAGATGCCGTAATCGAGCATGAGCAATAGTGTGTGCTCGTCTGGATCGTCTTGCAGGCCGAAGAAGCCTTCCGAGGCGTTGTAGGTTTCCATGTAGCGCATCTTTGGCGAGTCGATCAGACTTTTATAAAGATCCCGATAAGGTTCGAAGCTGATGCCACCATGAAAGAAGACCTCCAGGTTGGGCCATACTTCCTCCAGGTTTGTCTTGCCGGTCTTGGCGAGGATCGCCTTGAGAAGGACAAGCATCCAGGAGGGAACGCCGGAAAGGTTACTGACGTTCTTGTTCCAGGTATTTTCAACAATTGCCTTGATCTTGCTTTCCCATTCGTCCATCAGGATAATCTCTTTCTTGGGAACCCTGACCATGCCGCCCAAGGCGGGAATATTCTGGATCAGGATAGCGGAGAGGTCGCCCTGGTGGGCTTGTTGGTTAAGCGGCGAGAGACTGTGGCTTCCGCCAAGGATCAACCCTTTCCCTGCGAAGAAACGACTGTCGGGCCGGTTACGCAGGTAGATGATTACCGTGTCATATCCTCCTTGGTAATGGCACCCGTGCAGGATCTCGTTGGTGACGGGCAGGAATTTGCTCTTGTCGCTTGTCGTCCCACTGCTTTTGGCGTACCATTTGACGGTTGATGGCCAAAGGACATTCTTCTCACCCTTGATCATCCGGTTGATGTAGGGCTTCAGGTCGTCGTAGGTTTGTATAGGGACCTTTTCCTGATAGTCTGTATATGAACGGATGCTTTTGTAGCCATGTGCCTCGCCCCATAAAGTGCCTTTGGCCTTGTCGAGAAGCATCTTCAGTTGTTTGTTTTGTATATGGTCCGGTTCGTTTCCGAAACGCTCAATCTCTTTTAACCGTTTCTGGAAGACCAGAGAAATCGTACGTGTTAAAATATCCATGACCTGTTTATTTCATCATTTTGATTTAAAGGTTACCGGTTGCTCCCGTTTACCAGCATTCCGCCTTGTCCTTTAATTCCGGGATATGGTTTTTGTCGAATACGGGATCAAATCCTTTTTGCTTTTGTTTGTTATAGTCTTTAAGAAGGATAAATGCCTCGTGGCTCAGTGGCGCGATAGCCGCCAGGTTGCAGATGGTCATCAGGGCCATCGTGACATCGGCCAGGCTCCAGGCCAAGTCCAGGCTGGCCAATGATCCGAACAGGACCATGCCGCCCACCAGGAGCCGATAGATCAGCATGACGCTTTTTCGCCGGGTGATGAAGCGGATGTTCGCCTCGCCATAATAGTAATTGCCGATAATGCTGCTGAACGCAAACAGGAGGATTGCGACAGCGACGAAAATCCGGCCGGCACCGCCGACTTCATTCGCCAACGCCTGTTGGGTCAATTGGACACCGTTAATGGAGCCGTCGAGTGGCACACCACTGAACAGGATAATAAAAGCGGTGCAGGTGCAGATAATCAATGTGTCGGTAAAGACACCGAGCGCTTGGATCAGGCCCTGTTTGACGGGATGGGAGACATGCGCCGTCGCCGCGACATTAGGTGCCGAACCCATACCGGCCTCATTGCTGAACAGGCCTCGCTTAATACCTTGCATGACGGCTGCTCCGATACCGCCACCTGCTGCCGATCCCCAATTGAAGGCGCCCTCAATAATACGGGAGAAGACTTCAGGCAGTTCTTTGAAATTGATTGCCACGACAACAAGGGCCAACAGGATATAACCCAATGCCATGACCGGAACAAGCAGGCTGCTGACCTGGGCGATACGATGGATGCCGCCAAAGATGATCACGATTGTCAGGGCCGTTAGGATGATACCCATCAATGTCGTATTGAAGCCAAAGGCCGATTCCCAGGCAGCGCAGATCGTATTGCTTTGGACCGAATTGAATGCGAAACCGAAAGTGACGGAGATCAGGATGGCGAATAGGATACCCATCCAACGGCGTTTCAACCCTTTTTCCATATAATAGGCCGGGCCACCGATGAACGAGTCCTTGCCTTTCTGCTTATAAAGCTGGGCAAGGGTTGATTCGACAAACGCGCTCGATGAACCAAGAAGGGCGATCAGCCACATCCAGAATACGGCACCTGGTCCACCAATTGCCACGGCGGTCGCCACACCCGCCAGGTTGCCCGTACCGACACGACTCGCCAAAGAGACCGCGAAGGCCTGGAAGGACGAGATGTGCTTGACCTCGCCCGATTGGCCCTTTTTATTGTTGGAATCGCCCAAGAGGCGAACCATCTCTCCAATCATGCGGAATTGCACGAAACGGCCTCTCAACGTAAACCAAATCGCACACCCCAAAAGTAAGATGATCAGGACATACGACCACAAGATGTCGTTGATGACACTGATCCACCCGTTTAATATTTCCATATTGTTCTTTGTTTTCGAATCATTCGCAAATATACGTATCTCTGTTTATTTATCAGCTTTCTTTTTGAAAGATTCCATCGTGTGTGCCGTGAGAATCCTTTCGCGGTGTCGCTAGGCTTTTCCGCACGCCGCGGAGACCCTTGTGCTCCCTAAATCCTTTCTCCCGATATGAGTTTTGCCGCTTTTTTCGTAAGTTTGTAAGTGTTATCATTGGTGTTATATAAAAGAGAACGAAGCTTGATTTAAGCGTTATGAAACGGTTGGAGGATTGGATATGAGAATAGGAATCTTGTCATCAGGCGGTGATTGCCCGGGTATCAACGCTACGATCCGTGGTGTGGGTAAGACGGCGATTATGCACTACGGTATGGAGGTCATAGGCATTCATAGTGGATTTAAGGGATTGATGGAAATGGATTATCAGGAGTTGGACGAACGTAGTCTTTCCGGAATCCTGAACTTGGGAGGAACCATATTGGGAACCTCACGCGAAAAGCCTTTCCGAAAAATGCTGACGGATGGGAATTCGGATAAACCTTTAGAGATAAGACGCCATTACGAGGAACTGGGATTGGATTGCCTGGTTTGTATCGGAGGAAACGGGACGCAAAAGACAGCGGGTCGCCTGTCGGAAATGGGACTGAACGTGGTGGGCGTACCTAAGACGATCGATAACGATGTTTGGGGTACGGACATCACCTTTGGTTTCGATACGGCGGTGAATATTGCGACCGAGGCGATCGATCGTCTGCATTCGACGGCCAGCTCGCATAAGCGGGTTATGGTGGTCGAGGTGATGGGGCATCATGCGGGATGGATCGCTCTTTATGCCGGAATGGCTGGAGGCGCCGATGTGATCATGTTGCCTGAGATTCCTTATGATATGGAGCGGATTTGTGCGGCGATCCAGGATCGTTCGCGTCGTGGTAAACCTTGTTCGATTGTCGTTGTGGCTGAGGGCATAAAGACTCCCGTTAAATCACGCCCGTCGGATTATGTGTCGGAAGTAATCGAGTCGGTTACGGGGTTAGAGACCCGGAATACGGTGTTGGGTTATACGCAACGGGGTGGAAATCCTTCTCCTTTCGACCGGAATTTGGCGACTCGTTTGGGAGGCCATGCGACAGAGTTGATCGCCAATCATCAATATGGGCGGATGGTTTGTCTGAAAGAGGGTAAAATCGATTCATTGCCTTTAACCGAGGTTGCCGGAAAACTGAAATTAGTCACGCCGGATCACGATTTGATAAAGCAAGGTGAACGTATGGGAATCCTGTTCGGATAGCTGTTAGGTATGGCGCTTATTCCGGATCTGTTGGTCCGGGATAAGGCTTAAACCTTCTTGAAGTCTGCGATTTTCTTTTGGAAATCCTTGTCGGTCTTGATCTTCTTGATTGCCATTTTGGCAGCCTCCTGTTGTGATTCTTTCTTGGAGAAGCCAATGCCGATGCCAATGTGTTCACCCAAGATTGTGATGGCTGTCTGGAAGACAGGATTGCCATCGTTGTTGGTAAATGATTCGATCAGGTCGAATGAGATATCGATCTTATTCTTTTGGCTCCATTCGATTAGGTTGGATTTAAAGTTGACCTCTTTCCGGATTAATTCCTCGACGTTGAGGTGTCGTTTGATCAATCGGTCACGAATGAATTGATAAGTCCTATCATACCCTTGATCCAAATAGATCGCGCCTATGAAGGCCTCGAGCGCATTACCGTAAAGATGATTGGAATGGCTGCATAATTTGGCTGAATAGATCACAAGCTTGTCGAGCCCGATCTTGATTGCCAGTTGGTCAAGTGTCTCTCGCTGGACAATCTTGGAACGGGTATTGGTTAGGAAACCTTCCCGTTTTGTTGGATATTGTTTATAGAGGATGTCGGCGACTACCGCATCAAGGATCGCATCGCCCAAATATTCCAATCGCTCGTTATTTGCCCACTTGTTTTCTTCCAATTTGAGTGGAGATGACTTGTGTACCAGGGCCAACTCGTAGATTTGGATGTCGTTTGGGGCAAAGCCTAAGATCTTGAATAAAGACAAATAAGGCTCCTTCCCTTTATTTTGAAGGAGCCTTATATATGACTTTAATTTTGTGAATAAGCTTTTTGACACCTTATTGAACAAATTTTTTCACGATGGCACACGCATTATGACCGCCAAAACCGAAAGTGTTAGACAAAGCCGCTCTTACTTCTCTTTTTTGAGCTTTATTGAACGTGAAATTCAAGTTATAGTCAATAGCGGGATCGTTATCACCCTCTTCATGGTTGATAGTCGGAGGAATGATACCATCCTTGATCGCGAGGATACAAGCTAATGCTTCCATTGCGCCTGTAGCTCCAAGCAAGTGGCCTGTCATTGATTTCGTTGAGCTGATATTCAATTTATAAGCGTGCTCTCCGAAGACCTCTTGAATAGCCTTGACTTCAGAAACATCACCAACAGGAGTTGATGTTCCATGCACGTTGATATAATCGATATCTTCTGGTTTCAATTCTGCGTCTTCCAAAGCGTTGCGCATAACCAACATCGCTCCTAATCCTTCTGGGTGAGAAGCTGTCAGGTGGTAAGCGTCCGCAGATAATCCTGTACCTGCAACTTCAGCGTAGATCTTAGCGCCTCGAGCGAGTGCATGCTCCATCTCTTCCAAGACAAGACAAGCGGCACCCTCACCGATAACGAAGCCATCACGGCTTGCGCTAAATGGACGTGAAGCGGTCTCAGGAGAATCATTTCGAGTAGACAAGGCGTTCATCGAGTTGAAACCACCGACACCAGACGGAGAAACTGCCGCCTCGGCACCACCAGTTACGATGACATTTGCCTTCCCTAAACGGATGTAATTGAATGCGTCAGCGATCGCATTTGTCGAAGATGCACAAGCGGAAACAGTCGCGAAGTTTGGTCCTCTGAACCCATACAGCATGGAAATGTGGCCAGCTGCGATATCCGCGATCATTTTCGGAATGAAGAACGGGCTAAATTTCGGACCAACAGTATCTTTGGTCTTTTCATATCCCATAACCTCGTCCTCGAATGTCTTGATACCTCCAATACCAGCGGCAAAAATCACGCCAATCCGGTTCTTGTCTTCTTGCTCAAGATCAAAAGCGGCATCTTCGATAGCTTGCTTTGCGGCACCAATGGCTAATAAGCTATAACGATCGCATTTGCGGGCTTCTTTACGGTCAATCACCGTCGTCGGATCAAAACCTTTCACCTCGCAAGCGAAATGTGTCTTGAATTTTGATGCATCAAAATGAGTAATAGGCCCCGCGCCACTCTTCCCGTTGATCATACCTTCCCATGTTTCAGCGACGGTATTTCCTAACGGGCTGATTGCCCCAAGACCTGTTACTACAACCCTTTTTAATTCCATACTTTTGTTTGAATAGGGTTGATTACTTCGCGTTAGCTTCGATGTAAGCGATGGCGTCACCTACGGTTGTAATCTTTTCTGCTTGGTCATCAGGAATTGAAATACCGAATTCTTTCTCGAACTCCATGATCAATTCTACTGTGTCAAGAGAGTCTGCTCCTAAATCATTAGTAAAGCTTGCCTCGTTTGTAACCTCTGTTTCTTCTACGCTTAATTTGTCAACGATGATAGCTTTTACTTTTTCAGCAACTTCAGACATAACTTTATACAATTTAAATTAGTAAATATGAATATACTTTTTATTTTTGCAGTGCAAAGAAAAGCATTTTTTGTGTTACAAAGCAAATTTAAAGCACTAAAAATGCGGAAAATTGCACATTTTTTAGTGTCTTGTGCATTTAATGGAGGTGTTTTATGATAAATATAGCGATTTTTGCTTCTGGTTCAGGTACAAATGCTGAGGAAATTATCCGTTATTTCGCATTGAGCGAAAAATATAAGGTGGCTTTGGTTTTCTCTAATCGCCCGAAAGCAGGTGTTCTGGAACGGGCGAAACGATTGGGTGTGCCTTTCGAAGTCTTGGAGAAAAAGGACTTGACCGGACCGGCACTAATGGCATTGATGAAGCGCTATGAGATTGACTTTATCGTTTTGGCTGGTTTCTTGTGTATGGTTCCTGATGAATTGACAAAGGCTTACCCAAAGCGTATCGTAAATATTCATCCGGCTCTGTTGCCTAAATTCGGAGGTAAAGGCATGTATGGTGCTCATGTGCACGAGGCAGTTGTGGCTGCAGGCGAGAAGGAAACAGGCATAACGATTCATTATATTAATGACCGTTATGATGAGGGTGAAATCATTTTCCAAAAAAGTTGTCCGGTTTCTCCTGAGGATACTCCAGAGATAGTCGCCACGAAAGTGCATGCGTTGGAATATGCCTGTTATCCAGTCGTGGTCGAACAATTGTTGGAGGCTTTATGAGAAATGCGCTTATTGGATGGTTCGGTGTCGCTTTCTTGTGTATGGTTCCGTCGCTCCATGCGCAAGTCAGTCATGGTGGGCGACCTTTGCCTTTGTCGTTGTTACGTTCCTCCAGTAGCAAGCTTTTCATAACGATGCCCTCTTTCGATTTAGAAGCGCAATTGAGGCTTGATTCGTTGAATATGATTGGTTCGGGGAGTGCTTTCCCCTTTGCCTATAAGTTCATGACTGATTATTCACCTGATAATTCGGGAGAGAGTTTTTCGTTGGGTGATGGAACAAAAGTCTGGCGTATTGGAATTTATTCTCCTGGAGCCCTATCTGTTAATCTGTTGTTCTCGGAGTATGAATTGCCTGAGGGTGCCCAATTGTTTGTTTATAATGAGGATCAGAGTCAGGTTTTGGGCTCGTTTAATCATTTAAATAATTCAGAGAATGGTGTGTTACCGATCGCTCCGATCCGTGGTGATCGGGTGATTGTGGAATATCAGGAACCGGCAGGGGTGTCTTTTCATGCCCGATTGCGTTTGGGTGAGGTGAATCATGCTTATCGGGAATTAAGAGGGGCTGAACCTGCCGGTGCGAGCGGCTCGATTGCCTATATTCCCTCATTGACCTGTTTTGATTCTGGCGACGCGGATTATCGGCGCATGGGGCGAAGCACGGTTCTTTTGATTGTGGATGGCATTTATTCCTGTACGGGTGTTTTGCTTAATAATGTATCAAATGATGGGAAGCCCTATCTGCTGACCGCCTCCCATTGTTTGAATAATAATTTTAAGCTGTCTAATCCGGATTATGCCCAAATTGCGGGAACGATTGTCAGCTTTTTTAATTACAACAGTCCGTTGTGTGATACTCCTTTGCGTGGCACAGAGGAATTATCGGTTGCCTCTTCTTATTATAGAGCGGTAAATGAGATGGCGGATATGGCTTTGTTGGAGTTGGCGGAAATGCCTCCTATCTATTATCAGCCCTATTTGGCGGGCTGGCGGGTTGATGGGGCAGGAAGTTCGCCCTATGTTTGCGTACAGCATCCGCTCGGAGCGGATAAGC
>ERZ827150.1983-NODE-1983-length-23690-cov-11.351555_pt1 | contig 23690 bp, 20 predicted proteins | sample MGYA00519779_ERZ827150 | MGnify/ENA primary metagenome ERZ827150 (study PRJEB31778, sample SAMEA3449267) | human gut metagenome | biome: human gut; feature: human-associated habitat; material: faeces | place: United Kingdom | collected 2010/2012 ...
TGATGCGGTAGACGAACTGGGTCTTGTTGGTGAAGTTGACATCCAGCTTGGGCCATGTGGCCAGCCCCTCCGCATTGTAGAAAAACTCGCAGGCGTATATCTCCCGGAACTCATGGGCGATGCCGCTGCCCTCAATGATCTCCCGCAGGCCGGAGGAGATCACATAGTGCTCGATGGACACGCCCTGCGTCTCGCCGAATTGGTTGATGCGGCGGAACCACTCCCGCACGCCGGGAAACAGCTCGATGTTGTGGCCGCAGCGCACCAGAAGCTCCCGGTCCAGCCGTTTACCCTGTGCGCGGCACTCTTCGATCATGGTGTACATATAGGCCAGCAGGCCGTCCATCCGGTTGTCCCGGCCGAAGGTGTTGGCCTTGCTCCAGAACTCCGCCGGGGTGTAGCCCAGCGCCGGGATAAAGGCGTAATCCTCCATGTCGGTGGTACACAGCGTCTTGTCAAAATCGTACAGCAGCGCAATGATAGGCTTCTCCGTCATCTCTGCTCTCCTCCTTGTTCTTCCTGCCTGGGGCGGCGGGGCGCACGCTTTGAAAAAAGGCGGCCGGAGGCCGCCTTTTCTGTGGTTTCGGGTTATTCCTTGCCGCCGTAGTTCCGGCCGAACTTCAGCTCGCCCAGATCGAAGGCAAATTCGTTGGGGGCGGCGCTGCCGTCCACCGGCGGGAGCTTGGCGTCATGCTCCTCGTCCGCTGCCTCCTGCTGCGGCGCCTGCGCCTCGTACTGGGTCAGGATATCCTGCTCGATACCGCTGACCACCGCGTCGGAGGGCGCGGCGTCTGCCGACGGCTGTGCCGGGACAAGCTCCAGCTCCGGCAGCGTCTGCAAAAAGGCGGACTGCGCCTGACACAACTCGTCGCTGCGGCGGATGAAGTCCGCCAGCTTCTCCTGCGCCATGGCCAGCTTCTGCTCGGCGGCCTTTGTTTCATCGGCCAGCCGCGCTACCTCCTGCGCCGTCTCCGCCCTGGCCTCTGCCAGCATATTGTCCTTTTCGGTCTGCGCCTCCTGCACCAGCTTGGCGGCCATCTTCTGGGCGGTCAGCAGCGTCTGACGCATGGCGTCCTCGGTGGAGCGATACTCCTCCACCTTCTCCGCCAGCACCTTCAGCTTGGCCTTCAGCGTGACGTTTTCCTTAAACAGTGTGGAATAATCCTCCGTCAGCGCGTCCAGAAACTCGTCCACAGCACTCATGCTGTAGCCGCCGCCGAACGACGCCTTGGGGAATACCTTCTCAGAAACTTCCTGCGGTGTAAACATGGATGAACCCTCCGATCCCTTTCTTTATCCGCCGTACTTACAGATACAGTCCGTTGTTTTCCAGCTCGTCAATGAGGTCGCCCATAATATCCACGGAGTACGGTGTGATGATGTAGGTGTTGGCGGCCACCTTCTTGATCTTCCCCTCGCCGGCATAGGCCACGCCGGACAGGAAGTCGATGAGCCGCCGCGCCACGTCCTTGTTGGTGGACTCCAGATTCAGCACCACCGTCCGCTTCTCCTTCAGGTGATCGGCGATCTCGGAGGCGTTCTCGAAGCGCTCCGGCTTCACCAGCACCACCTTCAGCTGGGTGGTGGCGTGGATGTTCACCACCTTGTTGTGGCGGTCGTCGGCGCGCCGCTCCTCGCTGCGGCGATCCTCCTTGCGGTCGTCGAAGGGGGAACGGGAGTCTCTGGAAGGCTCCTCAAAATCGTCCTCGTAATCGTAATCCTCGTCATCGTAGGGATGAATGATCTTTTTCAGCTCGTCCATGAAGCCCATCGAAAAATACCTCCCGCGTTATTTTGTATAGTCTCTGGCGCCAAAAATGGCAGTGCCCACGCGGACCATGTTGCTGCCCGCGCGGATGGCATCGGCGAAGTCGCCGCTCATGCCCATGGATAGATAATCTAATTCATTATCGTACATTTTTTGATTTATGTCAACATATAGCGCGTGTACTTTTTGGAAATATACCATATTTTCCGCCTGTGTGGCGCTGGCAGGGGGGATGGTCATCAGACCCCGCACCCGTACATGGGACAGCTCCTTGGCGTGGGAGGCGGCCTCGGACACCGCCTCCGGTGCAAAGCCGCTCTTGGCAGCCTCGCCGCCGATGTTCACCTCCAGCAGGATATCCTGTACGATCCCCAGCTTGTCCGCCTGCTTTTCGATCTCCTCCAGCAGCTCCAGAGAGCCGACGGACTGGATGAGGGCGGCCTTGCCCACCACCTGCTTGACCTTGTTGCGCTGCAAATGGCCGATAAAGTGCAGCGGCGCGCCGTCGTAGCCGTTCTCCGCCAGCTTGGCGGTCATCTCCTGCACACGGTTTTCGCCCAGCGCGTCGATGCCGGCGCGAATGGCCTCCTGACAGGCGGCGTCGTCGTTCATCTTGCTGGCGCCCACCAGCGTGATATCCCCGCCGGTGCGGCCGGTTTCCCGGGCTGCCTCGTCGATCTCGCGGCGTACCGCCGCAATATTCTCCGCAATAGACATGAGAAGCTCCTCCTCTTTGTATTTCTGACCGGATCGTCGTCCGTTATCGTATGACCTTTCCGTCGCTGAGCGCACCGGCCGTGGCGATGACCTCATCGCCGACCCGCAGCGTCTGGGTGTCGGACGCCCCGTCGGCGGCGCGCACCAGCGCGTACCCCTGTCCCTGATACAGCACGGTCACGGGGCGGAAGGCGGCGGTGCTGCCGTCCACGCAGTAGACGCCGGTGACGCCCTCCTCGCTGACCCGCAGGGCATTGGACGGCACCCGCAGCCCCTCGTAGGTGCGCAGGATCACGTCCGCCGCCTGATGCCGCAGCAGCGTGGTCTGCGCCAGATACTTCCGGCAGGACAGCGTCACCGCCGCCTGACCGTCCTCCGGCGCGGACACGGATACCACCTGCATCCGAATATTTTGGTCAAAGCCCTTGGCAAACCGCAGCGTTACGGCGCCTTGGGACTTGAGATAGCTCGCCTGCTCCTCCGGCAGCGTCACCACATAGTACCATGTGTCGCCATAGATGAGCTTGCCCATGTTGCTCTGCTCGTCAACGGGGCGGAGCCGCGCCAGCTTTCCCGGCGTCACGTCCTCCAGAAACGCCTTGGTCAGCACCGTCTCGTACCCGTCGCAGACGGCGGAATATGTTCCCGACGCGCGGGCGGTGACGGTGGTGCCGGAGAGGGAGGTTTCCAGCGACTTGATCTGCCCCTCCACCGACTTGATCTCCGTCTGGATCTCCTCCTGCGAGGCGTAGGGATGGTCCCGCTTGAGCACGGCGGCCTTCAGCGGGGCAATATCGCCCTCCGCGGCGGTGTAGTCGCCGCCGGTCAGCGACTGCCGCAGCGTCAGGATATCACCGGTGATGGAGGTATCCAGCTTCAGCGCCGCGTCCGGGTTCAGGTAGGACGTCAGGGCGAACTGAAGCTGCTGGAGCTGCAGCTCCAGCGTCTCGATCTGGCTGACGGTCTGCAAAGCGCCGTCGTTGGCGTAGACCCGGGCCAGCACCTGCCCTACGCCGACCCGCTCGCCCTCCTGCCGCACCCGGCTGAGGGTGCCGCTCTGGGCGGGCAGCACCTCCTCGTCCCGCAGCAGCCAGCCGTTGAGGGCGATGGTGTCCTCCGCCTGTCCTGCCACCACCAGCGTGGTGTTCACCGGGTCAGACAGGTAGTTGTACAGCTGCACGGCAAAGTAGACCAGCACCGCCGCCAGCACGGCGATGGGCAGTATTTTCATGAGAGGGGATGTCTTTTTCATGGTGTGTTCCTTTGTGTTCTATGTCCGTCCCACGCACCCGGACGCTTACGCCTCCGGCGTTTCGTCCTCCCGCAGCTCCACCGGCCGCAGCGGCGCGATGGTGGAGATGGCGTGCTTGTAGATGACCTGCTGCTTTCCCTCGGAGTCCAGAATGACCACAAAGCAGTCAAAGCCGGCGATGACGCCCCGCAGCTGAAAGCCGTTGACCAGAAAGATGGTCACGGGAATGCTCTGCTTCCGGGCGCGGGTGAGGAAGATCTCCTGAAGATTGTTTGTCTTTTGCATATCGTCTGCTCCTTTATGTCTGTGTGCGGACGATAGGCCTGTCCTCCGTCCGCCGCTCTCAGCATACGCCGGCGGCGGTGAGGAATTCTGTCGCATTTTGGAGAGCCTGCGGAAAATCAGGCTCTTTTTCCCACAGGATCCAGTGGATATCCGGGTTGCGCCGCAGCCATGTCAGCTGCCGCTTGGCATACTGCCGGGAGCGGAGCTTGACCTCCTCCACGGCGTCGGCCACGGCGGCCGTCCCATCGGCTACCGCCAGAAACTGCTTGAAGCCGATGGCTTGCAGGGCCGTGGCGTCCCGGGGAAGCCCGCTGCTCAGCAGCGCCTGCACCTCGTCCAGAAGTCCCTGCTTCACCATGACATCCACCCGCCGGTCGATACGGTCACGCAGATCCTGCCGGTCACGGAAGCTCAGTCCGATGTACAGGGCGTCGTAGCGGTCGGGCGTCTCCCGGCTTTTCCGGTCATGCGCGCTGATGGTCTCGCCCGTCTCCCGGTAGACCTCCAGCGCCCGGAGAATGCGTTTTTCGTCCCGGAGGTGCAGCCGCGCCGCTGTCTCCGGGTCGACCGCCGTCAGCTCCGCCAGCAGTGCCGCTGCGCCCTCCTGCGCCAGCCGCGCCTGCAATTCCCGGCGCACCGCACCGCCCTGCTGTCCGGCGGCAAAGGTATTGCCCCGTATCAGCGCGTCCAGATACAGACCGGTGCCGCCCACCAGAACAGGCAGTTTTCCCCGGCGGAGGATATCCTGTATGCACCGGTCGGCCTCCTGGGTGAACCGGGACACCGACCAGCTCTCTGCCGGGTCGGCCACGCCGATCATGTGGTGGGGAACGCCCTCCGTCTCCTCCGGCGTGGGGGCGGCGGTGCCGATGGCCATGCCCCGGTAGATCTGCATGGAGTCCACGGACACCACCTCGCCGTTGAAGCGCTTGGCCAGCGCCACGCCCATTTTCGTCTTGCCCGACGCGGTAGGGCCTACCACGCAGACCACCCGTTGTGCCATCGCTTCACCTCCTGCGCGTCAAGGGGTCACGCCCGCTTGAACATCTTCTCCACCTCGTATTTCCGCAGCTGCACCGCCACCGGCCTGCCGTGGGGACAGTACCGGACAGCGCCGGACTGCACCTGCCGTACCAGCGCCGCCAGCTCGGCGGCGTCGGTGGTCATGCCCGCCTTGATGGCGGATTTGCACGCCATGGTGTGCAGCAACTCGTCCCGCGCACCGGCGGGGTCGGCCCGCTGCAAAAGCAGCTTTCGCGCCAGTTCCTCCAGCGTGGCGGCGGCGTCCTCCGCCCGTATGTAGTCGGGGATCTCCCGCACCAGCACGGCGCCGTCCCCGAAATCCTCGCACAAAAAGCCGTAGCCGGCCAGCACGTCCAGCGACTCCAGCACCGCGCCGTACTCCTCAGCGGTCAGCGTCACGGCGGCGGGAGTTAGCAGCTGCTGGGCCATGGGCGGCACGGGATCCGCCTTCAGCGCGTCGAAGCGGATGCGCTCGTGGGCGGCGTGCTTGTCGATGAGCCACACGTTCTGCTCCCCGTCCTCGCAGATGATGTAGGTTTTCAGCACCTCACCGGCGATGCGCCACGGCGTCTCGCCGCTGTCCGCCGTCTCCGGCATCTCCAGCTCCTGCTGGACGGGAGCGGCCTCCGGCGCGGAAAGGGCCGTATCGTTTGGGCCTGCCGCCTCCGGCATCACGGCGGCGGGTACCGTCTCCGTTTCGGCAGCAGCCTGCTCACGGGCGGGGCTATCCTCCGGTGCGTCCGGCGGCGTGATGTGGTAGACAACGCCCTCCCGCCCGCTGGGGACGGTGAAGGCTTTCCCGGCCTTCGGTGCGGCGTCCCGTACCTGCCATACGGCACCCTGCGGCGCAGCGGCGGGCTGTCCCGTTTCGCGTGGCGTCTGCACCGTCGGCGCGGCGGGAGCAAAACGGTTGACGGTGGGACGGTCGGCTCCGGCGGAGCCGACGGGCCTGCCGCTGACAAAGGGCAGCTTCACGCCCTGCGGAGCGGGAGCCGTCTCCCGGAACTCCTGGGCCGTCATGGTCTGGTAGAAGGGCTTCTTCTCCGCAGGCGCGGGCTGTCCCTCTCGATCCAGTGCGTCCTTGACGGTATAGTGTACCGCGTCAAACACGGTCTTGTCGGACAGGAATTTCACCACGGTCTTGGCGGGGTGGACGTTGACATCCACCTCGTTCACCGGCAGCGTAATGTGGAGGACGCAGCCGGGGAACCGGCCCTTCAGCAGCCGGTTGCGGTAGGCCTCCTCCACGGCGGCGGCCAGGAGCTGGCTCTTGACGAACCGGCCGTTGACGAAGAACAGCTGGCGGCCGCGGGTGCCGTGACCGGCCAGCGGCTTGGTGATAAAGCCCTCCACCCGCACCGCGCCGCCGCTGCCGCTCACGGGCAGCAGGCTGTTGGCAAAATCCCGGCCCAGCGCCGCGTAGATGGCGGACAGCAGTTGGCCGTCGCCGGGGGTGTGCAGGATCTCCTGCCCGTCCCGCAGCAGCTTGAAGGATACGTCGGGATGGCTCAGCGCCAGATGGGTCACCACACCGGCGGCGGCAGCGCCCTCGGCGGTGTCCTTCTTCATGAATTTCATCCGGGCGGGGGTGTTGTAAAACAGGTCGCGGATGCAGACGGTGGTGCCATCGGGACAACCCGCCTCGGTGACAGCCTCCGGCACGCCGCCCTCCAGATGGAGCATAGCGCCGCAGTCCGCGCCGGTCTGCCGGGAGAAGATGTCCACCCGGGACACGGCGGCGATGGCGGCCAGCGCCTCACCCCGGAAGCCTAGCGTGCCGATGGCGGCCAGATCCTCCGGGCGGCGCAGCTTGCTGGTGGCGTGGCGCAGGAAGGCGGTGGGCAGCTGCTCCGGCGCGATGCCGCAGCCGTTGTCCGTGATGCGGATATAGGTCAGGCCGCCCCGCTCCAGCTCGGTGGAGATGGCGGAGGCGCCGGCGTCCAGCGCGTTTTCCAGAAGCTCCTTGCACACGGAGGCGGGACGCTCCACCACCTCACCGGCGGCGATCAGATCGGCCAGATGGGGCGGGAGCTGTTGGATCTGGGGCATGGGAAAAGCCTCCTTTCAAGGGCAGTTCGGTTTCGTAAAACAGCATACCGGGGGGCGTCAGCCGTTCCCCAGTCGTTTCTTCAGGTCGTACAGAAGGTTCAGCGCCTCCAGCGGGCTGAGAGAGTCCACCTGCGTCCGGCGCAGCAGCTCCGCCACCTCGCTCTCGGCCATGGCGGTCAGGGAGAGCTGGTCGTCCGGCGCGGCGACGGGGGCGGGACGGCCGGACTGGCTTTCCAGCTCCTCCAGAATGGCGCGGGCGCGCTTGAGGACGCTGTCGGGCAGCCCTGCCAGCTTGGCCACCTCAATGCCGTAGCTGCGGTCAGCGCCGCCGGAAATGATCTTGCGCAGGAAGATGATGTCCTCGCCCCGGGCGCGGACCGCGATATTGTAGTTGCGGACGTTGGGCAGCGTCTGCTCCAGCGCCGTCAGCTCGTGGTAGTGGGTGGCGAACAGCGTCTTGGCCTTCAGCTTTTCGGCGCAGTGCTCCAGCACCGCCCGGGCGATGGACATCCCATCGAAGGTGGAGGTGCCGCGGCCGATCTCGTCCAGAATGAGCAGGCTGTTCCTGGTGGCGGTGCGGAGGATGTCGGATACCTCCGTCATCTCTACCATGAAGGTGGACTGTCCGGCGGACAGGTCGTCGCTGGCGCCGATGCGGGTGAAGATGCGGTCCACCACGCCGATGTGGGCGTCGTGGGCGGGGACGAAGCTGCCCACCTGCGCCATCAGCACGATCAGCGCCACCTGCCGCATATAGGTGGACTTACCGGCCATGTTGGGGCCGGTGATGATGCTGACCCGATCCTCCTTGGCACCCATCAGGGTGTCGTTGGGGACGAACAGGGCATCGGAGCGCATCTTTTCCACCACCGGATGCCGTCCGGCCTGAATTTCAATGACGCCGGACTCGTCCACGCAGGGGCGGCAGTAGTTGTTCTTCACCGCCACGGCGGCAAAGGAGCAAAGCGTATCCAGCTGGGCGATAAGGGACGCGGCCAGCTGCACGCGGGTGACGGACTCCGCCAGCTTGGCGCGCAGGGCGGAGAACAGCTCGTATTCCAGCGCGGCGTCCCGATCCTTGGCGGTGAGGACGTCATGCTCCAGATCCTTTAGCTCCTGGGTGATGTAGCGCTCGCCGTTGACCAGCGTCTGCTTGCGGATATAGTGGTCAGGCACCTGCTCCTTAAAGGAGTTGGATACCTCGATGTAGTAGCCGAATACCTTGTTGTAGCCGATCTTCAGGGTGCGGATGCCGGTCTTTTCCTTCTCCTCCGCCTCCATCTGCGCCAGAAAGCTCTTGCCGCCGTGGAGGATGCTCCGCAGACGATCTACCTCCGGGTCGAAGCCGTCCCGGATCATCTCGCCCTCCCGGACGGAGAACGGCGGCTCGTCCACCAGCGTCTGGCCGATCAGGGCGGCCAGATCGTTGAGATCCTCCAGCTGCTGATCCAGCTGGTGCAGCGCACCGGAGGGGAAGGCGGCCAGCTGCGCCTTGACGGCGGGCAGCCGCTCCATGGAGGCACGCAGGGACACCAGATCCCGCCCGCCGGCAGAGCCATAGACCACCCGGCCGATGAGCCGCTCCATATCGGCGATGCCGCTGAGAGCCAGCGTCAGCTCCTCCCGGGCCACGGTGTGCTCCGCCAGTGCCGCCACGGCACTGAGCCGCCGGTCGATGGCGGCCACGTCCACCAGCGGCTGCTGGAGCCATGCCCGCAGGTTGCGGGCGCCCATGGCGGTCTTGGTCTTGTCCAGCACCCACAGCAGGCTGCCGCGCTTTTCCTTGCCGCGCAGCGTCTCCGTCAGCTCCAGATTGCGGCGGGCGGTGAGATCCAGCTCCATGTACTGACCGGTGCGGTACCATGTCAGCTGGTCGAGGTGACCCAGATCGGTCTTTTGCGTCTCATAGAGATACCCCAGCAGACCGCCCAGCGCCAGCAGCGGCGTCATGTTGTCCCGGGGCAGGCGCTCCAGCGCCTCCTGTCCGAACTGGGTGCGTACCTTTTTCTCCGCGTCCTCCGGGGTGAACCGGGCGGCGGACAGCTTCTCCATGTGGCAGGAAAAGCGCTCCTGCATCGTCCGGTGCAGCGTCTCATCAAAATAGGCGGCCTCGTTCATCACCGCCTCGGCGGGGGCGAACCGCCCCAGCTCATTGAGCAGGGCGCGGACCCGGTCAGGGCCGGTGAACACCGTGGCCTGCGCCTTGCCGGTGGACACGTCGCAGGCGCACAGACCCGCGCCGGTATCGTCCAGATACACGCCGCACAGATAGTTGCTGCGCTCGGCGCTGAGGCAGGACTCGTCGATGACCGTGCCGGGGGTGACGACGCGGATGATATCCCGCTTCACCAGCCCCTTGGCGGCGGCGGGATCCTCCGTCTGTTCGCAGATGGCCACCTTGTAGCCCTTGGCGATAAGACGGGCGATATAGGCGTCGGAGGCGTGGTAGGGGATGCCGCACATGGGGATCTTCTCATCGAAGGACTTGTTCTTGTCCTTGTCCCGGGTGGTCAGAGCCAGATCCAGCTCGCGGGACGCCGTGCGGGCGTCGGGGCCGAACATCTCGTAGAAGTCACCCAGACGGAAAAACAGAATGGAGTCGGGATTCTGCTCCTTGATCTCCATGTACTGGCGCATCATGGGGGTCAGCTCAGCCATGCGGATACCTCCTTGGAAAAATTCAAATCAGTTGGCCGAACAGCGCCCACGTGTTGCTGTCGGTGATCTTTACGTCGCGGTAGGTGCCGATCGCGGCTCGGTCGCCCACCAGATGCACCAGCCGTCCCCCGGCGGTGCGGGCCGTCAGCGGCCAGCGGCTGTCGTCGCTCTCGCCGTCGATGAGACAGCGCAGGGTGTCGCCCACATACCCGGCGTGGATCTCCTCGGAGATCTTGTTCTGGGCGTCGCAGAGGCGGTCGAACCACTTTTGCTTTTCGGCGCGGGGTACGGGGTCGTCCATCTTGGCGGCGGGGGTGCCGGGACGGGGGGAGAAGATGAAGGTGAACAGGGCGTCGAAGCGCACCTCCTCCACCAGCGCCACCGTCTCCATGGCCTCGGCCTCCGTCTCACCGGGGAAGCCGATGATCACATCGCTGGTCAGCACCAAATCGGGCATGACCTTCCGGGCGTAGGTGATGAGATCCAGATATTTGGCCCGGTCGTAGGGCCGGTTCATGGCCCGCAGCACCCGGTCGCAGCCGGACTGCACCGGCAGGTGCAGCTGCTTGGCCACGTGCTTGCAGCGCGCCATGGTGTCGAACAGCTTATAGCTGGCGTCCTTGGGCTGGGAGGACATGAAGCGGAGGAGATAGTCTCCCTCGATCTTATCCAGCTCGCTTAAAAGGTCGGCAAAGTCCCACGGCGTATCCAGATCCTTGCCGTAGGAGTTGACGTTCTGTCCCAGCAGGGTGATCTCCTTGTACCCCTCGGCGGCCAGCTGGCGCACCTCCTCGAGGATGCGCGCCGGCTCGCGGCTGCGCTCCCGGCCCCGCACATAGGGGACGATGCAGTAGGAGCAGAAGTTGTTGCAGCCGTACATGATGGACACCCACGCCCGGGTGCGGCCCTCCCGCACCACCGGCATACCCTCGGCAATGGAGCCGTGCTCGTCCTCCACGGAGAACACGCGGCCGCGGCGGGTATAGACCTGATATAAAAGCTCCGGGAACTTCCACAGCGCCTGGGGGCCGAACACCAGATCCACATGGCGGTAGGACTGGCGTACCTTCTCCGCCACCTCCGGGCGCTGGGCCATGCAGCCGCACAGGCAGATGATCTGCTCCGGGTTGGCCTTTTTCGTATGGGTCAGCGCGCCCAGCGTGCCATAGACCCGCTTTTCCGCGTGGTCGCGGATGGCGCAGGTGTTCAGCACCACGATGTCCGCCTCCTCCGGGGCGGTGACGAAGGTACAGCCCGTGGCCTCCAGCATACCCATGATATGCTGGCTGTCGGCCACATTCTGCTGGCAGCCGAAGGTGTCCACCAGAGCGCGGACACTCTTTCCGCGCTGGGCGTGCAGCTCCCGTATTTTCCGTTCAAAATCCCGCTGACGGAGCGTCTGCTCCTCCGGGATCAATACCTGTTTTCTATCCAAGTCGGGCCTCCCTGCCCCGTGTCGATGCGGGGCGATATTTGAATACTCTATTATACCACGCGGCGCCGTGCAATACAAGAAAGTCGCGGAATAAAAGTTGCAAACGGCGGGCAAATGGGATATGATGGGGGAGAATCCAAAACAGGGAGGATGCCCTATGTGGTATATTGTGGCGCTGGCGGCCTGCGTGGCGGGCGACCAGCTTTTGAAGTGGTGGGTGGTGTCCCATCTGGAGGTGGGGCAGTCCGCGCCGCTGCTGCCCGGCGTGATGCAGCTGACGCGGCTGCACAATACCGGCGCGGCGTGGAGCAGCTTTTCCGGCAAGACAGGGCTGCTGGCCATCGTCACCATTGTGCTGATGCTGGCGGTGGCGTGGCTGCTGGTGAAAAGGATCGTCCGCCATCCGCTGGGCGTAACGGCGGGGGTGCTCATTCTGGGCGGCGGTATCGGCAACGTCATCGACCGGGTGTGCCGGGGGTATGTGGTGGATATGTTCGACCTGCTGTTTATCGACTACCCCATCTTCAATCTGGCGGACTGCTTTGTGGTCATCGGCGTGGTGCTGGGCGCCGTGTACTACCTGTGGTTCTACGACAAGTACGACAAGAAGGAGCCGAAGGATGACACTGCATCTGAAAGCTGAGACGGAGGACGCCGGGACGCGGCTGGACGCCTTTGTGGCCTCCCGCGCCAACGGACTGACCCGCTCGCAGGCGGCGCGGTACATCGAGGAAGGACGGGTATCCGTGGACGGCAAGCCCGCCGCCAAGAGCTGCCGCATCACCGGCGGCGAGGCGGTGACGGTGGATGTGCCGGAGGTGCGGGACACGGCGCTGACGGCGCAGGATATCCCGCTGGACGTGGTGTACGAGGACGCGGACGTCATCGTGGTCAACAAACCGGCGGGACTGGTGGTGCATCCCGCGCCGGGACACCCGGACGGTACGCTGGTCAACGCCCTGCTCCACCACTGCGGGTCGTCGCTGTCCGGCATCGGCGGGGAGAAGCGTCCCGGCATCGTTCACCGCATTGACCGGGACACCAGCGGTCTCATCATCGCCGCCAAGAACGACGCCGCCCATCTGGGGCTCAGCGCCCAGCTCAGCGATCACACGCTGGCGCGGACGTATGAGTGTCTGGTGGTGGGCAACCTGAAGGAGGACAGCGGCACGGTGGACGCGCCCATCGGACGGCACCCGTCGGATCGGAAGAAGATGGCGGTGGTCGCCGGGGGACGGCCCGCCGTGACCCACTGGGAGGTCATCGCCCGGTATCCGGGGGTGACCCATGTGCGGTGCCGTCTGGAGACGGGACGCACCCATCAGATCCGGGTACACATGGCCTATATCGGTCACCCCATTCTGGGGGACACGGTGTACGGCGCGAAGAAGCCGGTACCGGGTCTGACGGGACAGTGCCTCCACGCGGTGGGTCTGCGGTTCATCCACCCCCGCACCGGCGAGATGGTGGAGCTGCACTGTCCGCTGCCGGAGGAGTTTCTGGCGCAGCTTCGGAAGCTGGAAAATAAGGCATAAGGCGTAAAAAGAGAGGACACGCATCGCGTGTCCTCTCTTTTCTAATGCGCTTATTCGATGACGGGGAGATTCTTGACCACGGCGGCGCAGCGGGGACACAGGTCGGGGTGACAGGCGTCGCTGCCCACGGTGGGCAGCACCTTCCAGCAGCGCAGGCACTTGGCGCCGTTGGCGGGACGGACGGCCACGTCCTGCTCCGCGCCCACCTCCACGCGAACCTGCGAGACGATGAGCAGGTCTGCCAGATCGGCGGCGTCCATATCGGTCAGGAAGGCGTCCTCGGCGGTGACGGTCAGATCCACCTCGGCCTCCAGACTCTTGCCGATGGTCTTGTCGGCGCGAGCCTGCTCCAGTGCGCCGTTAACGGCGGTACGGAGGGCGGCGAGGCGCGCCCACTTGCCCATTTCCTCCTCGCTGAGGGCGTAGGCGGCGTAGGGCTGCACCATCTGGTTGAGCAGGACGTTGCGTGCGTCGTCACCGGCACGGTGGGGCATGGCCAGCCACACCTCGTCGCAGGTGAAGGCCAGGATGGGGGCGAACAGACGGGTCATGGCGTCCAGGATCATCCAGACGGCGGACTGGGCGCTGCGGCGCTCCAGACTGTTCTCCTCGCCGCAGTACAGGCGATCCTTGATGATGTCGAAGTAGAAGGAGCTGAGATCCACCACGCAGAAGTCGTTGACCATGTGGGACACCACATGGAACTCATAGTTGTCGTAGGCGGCGAACACCTTCTCGATCAGGGTGTTCAGGCGGGTGACGGCCCACTTATCCAGCGGCAGCATCTCGTCGGGCTGCACCAGATGGTCGGCGTCGAAGCCCACCAGATTGTCCAGACAGAACTTGCAGGTGTTGCGGAACTTCAGATAGTTCTGGCTCAGCTGCTTGAAGATCTCGTCGGAGCAGCGCACGTCCACGTGGTAGTCGGCGGAGCCTGCCCACAGACGCAGCAGGTCGGCGCCGTACTTGTCGAAGATCTCGGCGGGGTCCATGCCGTTACCCAGAGACTTGTGCATGGCCTTGCCCTCACCATCCACCGTCCAGCCGTGGGTGACGCACTCCTTGAACGGAGCGCCGCGGCCCAACGCGCCTACGGCCACCAGCAGGGAGGACTGGAACCAGCCGCGGTACTGGTCAAGACCCTCGATATACATGGTGGCGGGCCAGAAGTGCTGGTCGCGCTCCATGGCGGCAAAGTGGGTGGAGCCGGAGTCGAACCAGCCGTCCAGCGTGTCCGTCTCCTTATCAAATCCGGCGGCCTTGCCGCAGTGGGGGCAGGTGAAGCCCTTGGGCAGGATGTCGGCGGCGTCTCTGTCGAACCAGGCGTTGGAGCCCTCCTTCTCGAACAGCTGCGCCACGGCCTCGATGCTCTCAGGGGTGCAGACGGGCTTGCCGCAGTCCTTGCAGTAGAACACGGGGATGGGCAGGCCCCAGCGGCGCTGGCGGCTGATGCACCAGTCGGTGCGCTCCAGGATCATGGAGCGCATACGGTCCTTGCCCCAGGCGGGCACCCAGCGCACGTCCTCGCAGGCGGCGATGGCCTCGTCCTTGAAGCTGTCCACGGAGCAGAACCACTGGGGGGTGGCACGGAAGATGATGGGCTGCTTGCAGCGCCAGCAGTGGGGGTAGCTGTGGACGATGTCCTCGCTGGCGAACAGAGTGCCGTTGTCCTTCATATCCTGCAGGATGACGGGGTTGGACGCATCGGTGGTCATGCCCTCGTACTTGCCGGCATAGGCGGTGTGCTTGCCCTGATCGTCCACGGGGACGACCATGTCCATGCCGTAGCGCTTGCAGGTCACATAGTCGTCGGCACCGAAGCCGGGTGCGGTGTGGACGCAGCCGGTACCGGAGTCCATGGTGACGTAATCCGCCAGCACCAGACGGGAGGTCTTGGGCAGGAAGGGATGGTCGGCCAGCATGTTCTCGAAGAAGGAGCCGGGGTGCGTCTCCACGATCTCGTAGCTGTCGAAGCCGCCGATCTTCATGACCTTCTCGACCAGTGCCTCGGCCATGATGTACATCTCGCCGTTGGGCGCCTTGACCACGGCGTAGCTCTCGTCGGGGTGCAGGGCGATGGCCAGGTTGCCGGGCAGGGTCCAGACGGTGGTGGTCCAGATCACGAAGTACAGCTTGCTGTGGTCCAGATGGCCCAGCTTGCCCTGATCGTCATGCATGGGGAACTTCACATAGACGGTGGTGCAGGGATCGTCCTTATACTCGATCTCCGCCTCGGCCAGGGCCGTCTCGTCGTGGGGGCACCAATACACGGGCTTCAGGCCCTTGTAGATGTGCCCGTTCTGGTACATTCTGCCGAACACACGGACCTCCTGGGCCTCGAAGCCGGGATCCATGGTCTTGTAGGGGTGCTCCCAGTCGCCCACCACGCCCATGCGCTTGAAGCCGTCGCGCTGGACATCGATGTAGTGGTCGGCAAACTCGTGGCAGGCGCTGCGGAACTCAGAGACGCTCATGGCCTTGTGGTTCAGCTTGTTCTGCTTGATGATGGCGGACTCGATGGGCATACCGTGGTTGTCCCAGCCGGGGATATAGGGGGTATAGTAGCCGCGCATCGCGTACATGCGGGTGATAAAGTCCTTCAGGGACTTGTTCAGGGCGTGGCCCATGTGCAGCGCGCCGTTAGAGAACGGAGGGCCGTCGTGGAGGGAGAACAGAGGCTTGCCCTCGTTCTTCTTCAGCAGCTCATTGTAAAGGTCCAGCTCTTCCCAGTGCTTCAGCATCTCCGGCTCGCGGGCGGGCAGGCCGGCGCGCATGGGAAAGCCGCTTTTGGGCATATTCAGTGTCTTCTTGTACTCCATGTTGCTTCTCCTTTATCTGAATAGTTTTGAAAACAAAATAAAAAGCGCCTTTGTCTCGTTCAAGAGACAAAGGCGCGGAAAAACGTCCTCTGCGGTACCACTCTCGTTGCCGCCGGGGCGGCCACTCATCCCCCACGGAATGGGGCGGGGAGAAGGTAACGGCTCCCTTGCCGTCCGCGCTTACTCGGCGAGCTTTCAGGCGGATGCTCCGGGGTGATGTTCGGTGTCCCTGTCCCGTCCGCCTTGCACCAAACGGCGGCTCTCTTCGCGTGGACATGAGGCACGGCCTGTCCCCTTCATCGCAACTTTCGATATTGCTGACAATGTAGCACGGTTTTGAAAAAATGTCAAGAGGAAAGCGGAAAAAGGCGGCACACAGCCGCCTTTTTCAGTTAAATTATCCGATAATCCCGCTGGGCCAGGGCCTGCTCCCGGCGTATTTTCTGGACGGCCAGGGCCTCCTCCAGGGCCACGATGATGCTGTTGGACACCAGAAAGCCGCGGGGCGTCAGGCGCCAGCCGTTCTCCGTTCGGGCGGCCAGACCCGTGCGCTCATACTGCACGAACAGATCCTCCATGGGCTGGAACCGCTGGCGGTAGGTCGTCTCGAAATACCGGCGGTCGATGCCCTCCGCCGTGCGGAGAGACAGCATGACGTACTCGTAATCGCGAGTCAGCGTAGCGTCGGACTCGGACTCCGACAGGATCAGGCGACCGCTTATGTAGCTGTCCAGGTCCCGGACGTAGGCGTAGCGCACGCCGCCGAAGTCGGAGTGGGCGCCGGGGCCGAAGCCGGCGTACTCCTCCATGTGCCAGTATTTCAAATTGTGGCGGGAGGCAAAGCCCGGCTTGGCAAAGTTGGATATCTCGTACTGCTCATAGCCGTTCTGCGCCAAAACGGTGACGGCGTAGAGATACATATCCGCCTGGGCATCGTCGTCCGGAAAGCGCTCGCTGTCCCGGCGGTCATACAGAGGCGTGCCGGGTTCCAGCTTCAGGCCGTAGCAGGAGATATGCTCCGGGGCCAGAGCGATGACGGCGGCGAGGGTGTCCTCCCACTGCTGCATGGTCTGGCCCGGCAGGCCATAGATCAGGTCCATACTGAGGTTTTTGAACCCAGCCTTCCGCACGGCGGCCACGGCCTCCTGCACCTGGGCAAAGGTATGGATGCGGCCGATGGCGCGAAGCAGGCCGTCATCCGCCGACTGAACGCCCAGAGATATCCTGTTGAAGCCCGCCCGACGCAGCGCACGCAGGGCCTTGACGTCACAGGCGGAGTCTGGGTTGGCCTCCAACGTGATCTCGGCGTCGCGGGCCACAGGGCAGCGCTTGCGGAGGGTCCGCAGCAGCTTTGTCAGGCGGTCCGGTCCCAGATAGCTGGGGGTACCGCCGCCGAAGTACACCGTGTCCACCCGATGGGCGGCAGTGCGGGGCGCGACCTCCTCGATATGGCGCAGCAGGGCGGCGGTATAGGCGTCCATCTTCTCCTCGCTGCGGGGCAAAGAGTAAAAGTCGCAGTAGGCGCATTTCTGGTGACAGAAGGGGATGTGGATATAGAGCCCGAGAGGGGCTTTTTCTTTCTGCATATCAGCGTACCTGAGGCGGCAGTATGGTCACAGCGCCGTAAAAGCAGTTGACCTTGCAGCTGCGGCAGCCGATGCAGTCATCCTGACGGACCTCATAATAGCCGTCCGGCCGCAGGTCGATGCACTTCATGGGGCAAAACATGGCGCACCAGCCGCAGCCGGTGCAGCTCACCGGGTCGATCACGGCCAGCTGGACCGCCTTGCGCCCGAAGGGATGGGCAGGGTCGTACATAACTGACGCCCTCCTTTCCTGAGATCACCGTATCATTATAGCCGCTTTCATGGGTTTTGACAAGTATAGCCGCGGCGGAAGCGGCACATATTACCGGCGAAAGGATGTGATGGCGTGACACCTAAGGAATATGACGCGCTGGTACGGCAGCTGTCGCCCAGCTCACCCATCGGCAAGGACACGGCGCTGGCCTTTGTCGTCGGCGGCGGGATCTGCGCCGTGGGACAGCTGATCGCCAACGGCTGGCAGGCGCTGGGGCTGACGCAGCAGGAGGCGGCCTCCGCCACCTCGGTAACGCTGGTGTTCCTGTCGGTGCTGCTGACGGCGCTGGGGCTGTACCACCGGCTGGCGCGGTACGCCGGGGCAGGCACGCTGGTGCCCATCACCGGCTTCGCCAACGCCGTAGCCTCGCCGGCCATCGACTTCCGGGCGGAGGGCATCGTCACCGGCACGGCGGTCAAGATGTTCACCGTGGCCGGGCCGGTGATCGTGTTCGGCACCGCTGCCAGCGTGGTGTATGGGCTGGTGCTGTATCTGCTGGCATAGCGTGAGCGCCGGCGCTGCCGGTCACGACCGTGTCTGTCCGTACACATAAAAAGCCGCCTTTCGGCGGCACATGAAAAAAGAACCGGCCTCTAGCCGGTTCTTTTTGCTCGGTTCAGATGTACTGCTTCATGCCCTCGGTGGCGGTATCCTCGTCCGCGCTGATGGTGACGGTGAACTTCACGCCATTCTCCTCGCTGAAGCGGTCCAGCCAGTGAAGGAACGTCTCTACCGCCTGCAGGTCGTTGCTGCCGGCGATCTTGCAGAGATTATCCACGAACACATGGGAAATATCGTAATTGCCCGCGTACATACCGCACAGGAATCCGCGCAGGCAGTCAAAAGAATCCACATTATACTCGCCGGCGTTGACCAGACGGACGTTGTAGCTGACGTCGTAGGTCATATCGCCCTTAGGCTCGATGCACACGACACTTCCGGTCTCGGACTCCACACTGGTGTGGATGAGCTCGATGAGCTGCTTGGTCTTACCGGCACCGTTGGCACCCATGATCAGTCTAACCATAAGAAATCACTCCTTTGTCATTGGTGGTTTCCACCTGAGTACAGCATACCATACCGGTGGAAAAATAGCAATGCAGAAAAAGTAAACTTATTTTTGGGCACTTTTACTTTTCCAGCTTCCCCAGCAGCGTCTGCCGCAGGTCCTCATACCCCGGCTTGCCCAGCAGGGCGAACATATTTTTCTTATAGGCCTCCACGCCGGGCTGGTCAAAGGGGTTCACGTCCAGCAGGTAGCCGGACAGGCCGCAGGCGTACTCAAAGAAGTAGATCAGCCCGCCCAGGGTCTGCTCGCTGACGGAGCCGGTCCGCAGCGTCACGTTGGGCACGCCGCCCTCCACATGGGCCAGCAGCGTACCGTCCATGGCCTGCTGGCGGATAAAGTCCATGCTCTTGCCCGCCAGGAAGTTCAGGCCGTCGCCGTTGCCCTCGTCATAGGGCACGGGGTTTTCGTTTTGAGAGGGGCCGAAGCGCACCACCGTCTCGAACAGGTGGCGCTCACCCTCCTGGATGTACTGGCCCATGGAGTGCAGGTCGGCGGTAAACTCCACACTGGCGGGGAACAGGCCCTTGTTCTCCTTGCCCTCGCTCTCGCCGTACAGCTGCTTCCACCACTCGGACATAAAGCGGAAGCAAGGCTCATAGGCCGCCAGCAGCTCGATCTTCTTCCCCGTGCGGTACAGCTCATACCGGGCGCCGGCATACTGCCAGGCGGGATTGGCGTTCATGTCCGCCAGGGCACATTCGCGCATCATATCCGCCGCGCCGGCCATCAGCGCGTCGATATCGATGCCGGCCACGGCAATGGGCAGCAGACCCACGGCCGTGAGCACACTGTACCGTCCGCCGATGTTGTCCGGCACCACGAACTCCTCGTAGCCCTTATCGTCGGCCAGGCCCTTCAGGGCCCCCTTGTGGGCGTCGGTGGTGGCATAGATGCGCCGGGCGGCCTCCTCCGGGCCGTACTTCTTCTCCAGCAGCTCACGGAAAAAGCGGAAGGCCACGGCGGGCTCCGTGGTGGTACCGGACTTGGAGATAACGTTCACGGAGAAGTCCACGCCGTCCACCAGCTCCATCACCTCGGTCAGCGCGTCGGAGCTGAGGCCGTTGCCGATAAAGTAAATGTTGGGCGTATTCTTCTTTTTCAGGTTGTAGTTGGGCGAGCGCAGGCATTCGATGACGCCCCGGGCGCCCAGGTAGGAACCGCCGATACCGATGACCACCAGCGCCTGGGAGTCGGACTGTATTTTCTTCGCCGCCGCCTTGATGCGGGCAAATTCCGCCTTGTCATAGTCCTCCGGCAGACGCACCCAGCCGGTAAATTCGCCGCCGGCGCCATCACCATTTTGCAGATGGTCATGGGCGATACGCAGGCGGGGGGACAGCGCGGCCTCGTAGGGCAGTGGGATAAAGCTGCGGATATTTTGCAGATCGACCTGTATCATGTTAAAACCTCCTCGTCGGTGCAATGCAACTATTTGCCCTATCGTACAACGTTTCCGGGGAAAATACAAGGGGAAAAACGGGACTTTCCCCCGCTTTTCCCCTTTCCGCTACGCCAGGAACACCGCCTGCTTCAAAAGATCGGTGAACATCCGTCCCCAGCTGCGCCCCGGAACGCTCTCCGCCGCCAGAATGGGCACCGTCAGCACCTCCGTATCGCCGCTGCACAGGGTCAGCGTGCCCACCTGCTGGCCCTGCTGTATCGGGGCCGCCAGCGTCTCCGGCAGGTCCACCCGATACTCCAGCGACGATGCCTGCGCCTTCTCCACCACGGCGGTAACGCCCGTCTCCGGCAGCGTCAGGCTTACCTGCTCCGCCTCTCCCATGGTCACCGGCAGGGCGGGCAGCGGCTCCTCCGGCGCGGCGGAGACCAGCGTATAGGCGGAGAATCCGTAATTCAGCAGCGCCTTGGCGTCGGTATTCCGCTTGTCGGACGTCTCCCCCTTCATGACCACCGCGATCAGCTCCATGCCCTCGCGCTCCGCCGTGGCGCTGATGCAGTAGCCTGCGGAGGCGGTGTAGCCGGTCTTCAGCCCCGTGGCGCCGTTGTACCAGCGGATGAGCTTGTTTGTATTGGCCAGATCAAAGGTGCCGTTTCGGATGCTGTCCGTCCATATGGTGGTGAAATTGCGGATGTCCGGGTGCTTTGTCAGCAGCTCGCGGCTCATGAGGGCAATGTCATAGGCGCTGGTAACGTGGCCCGCCGCCGTCAGGCCGGTGGGATTGGCAAAATGGGTATCGTCCATCCCCAGCCCCCTGGCGCGGTTGTTCATCTGCTCCACGAACAGCTCCGTCACACCGGCGACCTTCTCCGCCAGCGCCACCGCCGCGTCGTTGCCGGAGGACACGCACACGCATTTCAGCAGCTCCTCCACGGTGATCTGCTCGCCCTCCGCCAGCCAGACCTGACTGCCGCCCATGCCGGCGGCGTTGGCCGACACCGTCACCACGTCGTCATAGGCCAGCGCGCCGCTGTCGATGGCGTCCATGGTCAGCAGCAGCGTCATGATCTTGGTGACGCTGGCCGGCTCCAGCTTCTCATGCTCGTTTTGGGCGAACAGCATCTGTCCCGTGGTCTTTTCCATCAGCACCGCGGCGCGGGAGGTCAGCGGCAGGTCCACCGCCCCGGCGTGTACCGGCAGCACAGCGGTGATGCACAGCGCCGCCAGCAGCGCTGTCAGTTTTCGTTTCATAGCGTCCCCTCCAGGCTTTTTTCTATGGGTATGCGGCGGGACAAGACGTTCATGCCCTTTCGACACAATTTTCGGTTGCAAAACCGCCGCCGGTATGCTACAATAACCCGGTAAGTAAATCGCAGGGTTGGTATATCGGTATTACAGCGGCTTCCCAAGCCGTTAAGGCGGGTTCGACTCCCGTACCCTGCTCCAAAAAATGGAGACACACCGTGTGGTGTGTCTCCATTTTTTGGAACCTGTAGGAGATGAAAAAGCGCAGGGGCAAGTGAATTGCCCCTGCGCAAATGCTTTTGCGCAGCAAAAGCATTTTACGGCGCAAAAGCGCCGGAGCCTCGACGCGACGGAGCGCGTCTCGGCTCGATTCAGATCATTTAACGGCGGAAGTGAATTCCGTCTATTGCAATTCTCCGCTGCGCTGCGAATTGACGCGCGACTTCGCGCGAGGAACCTGTAGGACATGAAAAAGCACAGGGGCAAGTGAATTACCCCTGCGCAAATGCTTTTGCGCAGCAAAAGCATTTTACAGCGCAGAAGCGCCGAGACTTAAGACACGAGGACTCCGAAGGAAATCATCTCAGGCGCGGCGCATGTATTCGCTTGCGGGGTGGCTATCACTGATGTTGAAGCGCGGCAGATGATAGAGCGAATTGCCGTAGCGCGCTTTGCCGTAAACGCCGGAGAACGTGACGGAAAAGAGCTGCTGCAAAACAGGCTCCGCCCACGGTTCCATTTTGCCGAGCGGGTAGGTGAAGGCGGTGACGGGCTGTCCCGTTTCAAGCTTGATGCGGGTGATGCTGGTCTCGAGATCGTAGGAGATGCGCGTAAGGTAGTCGTCCTCCGATTCCCCGTTCCTGCGCTCAATGCCGTTCGCGTCGTTGTGAATGTGGTGGTCATGGGTGTGGGAAGCGAACTCGACAAGCCCGCTTTTTGCCATCTCACGGCACTCGTCCCAGGAGAGAAAACCGCTCGTCCCCTCGTCGATGCGCGCGGTGATGAGCGAAACGGCGGCCTTTGCGCCATACTCCCGCAGCAGCGGGAGAGCAAGGGTGAAGTTGCTCACGTAGCCGTCGTCAAAGGTGAGCAGCACTGCCTTCTGCGGCAGCGGTGCGCCGTCGTCGAGCTGCCCCGCGGCAAGCTCGCGCGGCAGGATCGTTACGTATCCCCTGTCGCGCAGAAAATCGAGGTCGCGCCGCAGTCCGGAGATCGTGATGGTGTAATCCGTCACCTGTGCGGGATCGTCAGTGAAGTTGTGGTATTCGAGCACGAAAAAGCGCCAGTCGGGCGCGGGCTTTGCAGCACTGCTTTCCTCTGGGGAAGAAGGCGTGGCGATGGCCGTTTCCGGCATGGCGCACCGGTCAAAGCGCGGCGGATACGATGGCGCGGGCTGCGCAGGATGCGCCTGGCGGAGAAGCGTCACAGCCAGAACGATGACGAGTACGCGCACCGCCAGCTTAAAAAGTGACATCATGCCGTAGGAAAAAAGATTGATGCGGCGCATTCGGTCACCTCCCTTACGCCCTTTATCAGTATTAGACGCAAAATCTGAGAAAAAGTTTCCGCGTGCAGGGGTTCTTCCGTGCTTTGACGGATCGAATTAGAACAAAAGCACCGTCCCGGTCGGGCGGCGCTTGCTTTTTTGCGCTGGTTTCAATATAATAAGCAGGATTTATGACTTCTGGAGGAGAGCGCATGAAAAAAGTTGCATTGGTCACCGGTTCGTCCCGCGGCATCGGCCGCGCAGTCGCGCGTGCGCTCGCGCGCGAGGGCTACGCCGTGTGCATCAACTATTATAAGCGAAAAGATCTGGCGGACGAGCTCGCCGCGCTGCTGCGCAGCGAGGGACATGAGGCCATCGCCGTGCAGGCGGACGTGTCGAAGCGCGCCGAGGTGAACGCCATGGTCGCGCAGTGCGAGCGTGAACTCGGCAAAGTCACGCTGCTCGTGAACAACGCGGGTGTTGCGGGGCAGGAGCTTTTTCAAGACGTGACGGACGAGATGTGGGAGCGCTACTTCGGCGTGAACTTAAACGGCGCGCGCAACACCATTCTGGCGGTGCTGCCGGGCATGCTGCACGAAAAGAGCGGCTGCATCGTGAACATTTCGTCCATGTGGGGACAGCACGGCGCATCGTGCGAGGTGCCGTATTCCTGCACCAAGCACGCGCTCATCGGACTGACCCGCTCGCTTGCGCTGGAGGTCGCGCCGAGCGGCATTCGCGTCAACTGCGTTGCCCCCGGCGTCATCGAGACCGATATGGTTCGGGTGCTGGGCGAGGAAACGATCCGCGATCTCGTCGAGCAGACGCCGCTCGGCCGCCTCGGCAGGCCCGAGGACATTGCCGAGGCGGTGGTATACCTTGCCTCCGACAAGGCATCGTTCGTCACGGGACAGGTGCTCGCGGTGGACGGAGCATTCGTGCTCTGAGGCGCGTTAGCGTCCCGTGCTGCCAAAGCCACCCTCGCCGCGCACGGTCGCGGGCAGCTCGTCGACCTCTTCAAATTCCATCGGCAGGAACGGCAGCAGCACGAGCTGGGCGACGCGGTCGCCGTGGCGCACGGTGCGCTCTT
>ERZ827150.1987-NODE-1987-length-23681-cov-4.846991_pt1 | contig 23681 bp, 22 predicted proteins | sample MGYA00519779_ERZ827150 | MGnify/ENA primary metagenome ERZ827150 (study PRJEB31778, sample SAMEA3449267) | human gut metagenome | biome: human gut; feature: human-associated habitat; material: faeces | place: United Kingdom | collected 2010/2012 ...
TAAACCAATCCACAGCACCTTGTCTATTGTAGCATTTTGTCCTTGGAGAGGGACTTTAATAACTACTACTTTATAATACGAGGTGGTTTGCTTCCATGATGCAAGTGGATTATAAGGCCTTCGGTCGTCGCCTCCGCGAATATCGCCATGCCCGCAACCTCACGCAGGAAAAACTCAGCGAGCTTGTCGGCGTCAGCTTTCAGCATATCGGCATGCTGGAACGCGGCAAGCGTTCTCCCAGTATGGAAATGCTGATTTCCCTCTGCTATGCGCTGGATTGCACCTGCGACGCGCTTTTTCAGGATTCTCTGCCCGAGCAGGACGTCTGCGTTTTTCGTCAGCCCCACCCCATTCTGCGCAACACACTGAGCAACTGGGTGCTGGCCAATCAGCCGGATGAATCGCTTCTGCCCAACGACGCGATTGATCTCAATCAGCTTCCTCCGCTCCATTTTTCCGCCATTGACGAGGATCTTCCTTCCTCTTTATCCTGATTGAACACAAAAACCGCGTATGCAAGCCCGTTTCAGGGCCGCACACGCGGTTTTATTTTTTATGCGAAGAATCCGCCGAGCACCTGATTCACCAATCCGCCGTCCGCCTTTCCCTTGACGCGCGGCATCAGCGTTTTCATAATGCGTCCCTTGTCCTTCGCCGTCGGCTGTTCGATTTGCAGCTCTGCGAGCACCTCTTTGATGACCGTGCGAATCTCGTCTTCATCCATCAGCTTGGGTGCAAATTCGCCGTAGACCTGCATGCGCAGCCTGGCTTCCTCGATTGTCTGCACGCGATCCGCAGGCGTAGTGTCGATCGTCTCCTGCGCCTGCTTGATTTCACGGAAGATGACGGCGTTCTCCTCTTCCTCCGTCAAATCCGCGCGCTTATCGATCTGCTTGCTCTTGAGCGCGGAGAGCAGCAGACTCAGCGCGTCCTTGCGTTCCTTGTTTTTGTCCTTCATGGCCTGCATCATGGCGGCGCGAACGGTATCAATCTTGCTCATGCGAATCTCTCCTTTGAAAAAACAGGGTCGGATTTCCTCCGGCCCCGCTGATTACAGAATGTATTCCGGCTTAAACGCGGGGCGACCCGTCATTTCCTTGCGGGCAGCGTCATACTTCGCGTCCGTATTGCCCAGAATCGCGTAGGTCGCGCGCTTGCTGGTCTCCACGCCCGGCTGGTTGAATGCGTCGATGTCCAGCAATTCGCCTTCGTAAGCAGTCGTCATCTCCAGCAGGAACATCAACTGTCCCAGCGTATACGCATTGACCTCCGGCATGATAATCGTCTGATTCATGCGGCGGTTGACATAGAGCGCATACTCCGTGCCCTGACGCTCGGCCTCGATGAGCGTGTTATGCGTCATGCCGCCGAGGAAAGCCACGTCCTTAAATTCCTCGCAGCCCTTCGGAATCTTCGTTTCGGTGCGGAAATTCTCCACCTTGATGAAGGTGATTACCTTGTCGAACGGACCCTCGTTGTAGAGCTGGAGCTGGCTGTGCTGATCCGTCACGCCCAGCGCCTTGGCCGGGGTCTGACCGGCGTGGCAATCGCTGCCGTCGCGGCGCTTGTTCTTGCCCAGCGACTCCGCCCAGAGCTGGCAGAACCAGTCCGCCATATATTTGAGGGAATCGGCATACGGCAGCATGACCTGCACGTTGCGCCCCATCTGCTCGCAGGCGATATACTGAAGCACAGCCTCCAGCAGTGCCGGGTTCTTCATCATGTCGTCCGTCTTGCAGCGCTCATCCATCGCCGCCGCGCCCTTGAGCATCGCGCGGATGTCGATGCCGCAGCAGGCCGCGGGCACGAGGCCGACCGGGCACATTTCAGAGAAGCGGCCACCCACGCCGTCCGGAATATAGAAGGTGACGAAGCCGTTTTCCTTCGCCAGCTTAATCAGGTTGCCCTTCTCGTGGTCGGTCACGGCGATGATATGCTTCGCCCAGTCCGCGCCAACCTTCGCCTTGAGCGCCTCGGTCGCGATCAGGTACTGGCTCATCGTCTCGGCGGTTCCGCCCGATTTGCTGATGATGCAGAAGCAGGCCTTGTCCAGCTCGATCACGTCCATCAGCGCGGCCATGCGCTCCGGGTCGATGTTGTCCTCGACGTAGAATTTCGGGCCGGGGCGCTTGCTGTCAGGCAGTTCATTGTAATGCAGATGGTTCAGCGCCTGATGCACCGCGATCGGGCCGAGCGCACTGCCGCCGATGCCCAGCACGACAAAGTATTTGAACGTCTTGCGGACGTGTGCGGCGACCTTCTCGATTTCAGAGACGATCTCTTCCTGATTGTACGGCAGGTTCATCCAGCCGAGCCAGCCTGTGCCGCGATTCGCTTCAACCGCGTGCTGCGCCTTCATGGCCGCATCCTGCATCGCCGCAAGCTGCGCCTGCGTCACGCCGTATTCGCCGCCGAGCATATCCGCCATCATGTGATTGACGTCAAGACGAATGTTCTGTTCCATTTTCTCTCATCCCTTCGGTGAAATTCGTTGTCTTTATTTTACTCCCGCCGCGCGCTTTCGTCAATCCATAGATTTGTTCTGTTCCCCGGCGATACGCTTCAGCGTCCGAATGGATTTTTCCAGCGCCTCGTCGCTTTTCACCAGCGCCAGATAAGGCTCCACAATCACCGCGCCCGCATAATTTGCCCGCCCGAGTGCGCGAATAAACGCTGTAAAATCAAACGTCCCTTCGCCCGGCAGGCAAAGCCGCCCGTTTTCGTCCCAGTCGCACACATGAACATTGGCCAACTGTTCGCCCATCGCGTCAACAAAATCAATCGGGTCGCAGCCCGCGCGCATCGCCTGCTTGATGTCCAGCGTAAAGCGGATTTCCGGCAGCAGCCGCCGAATCTCTCTCGCGCGTTCCGGCGTTGCGAGCTGGCACCAGCACACGTTTTCCCACGCGATTTTGATTTTTCTCTGCGTCGCTTCCTCCTGCATCCGCGCGACGACCTCCGTGTTCCTCTGCGCGTCAAACTGCAGTTCGACCCGCGCCGGGGAATATCGCCCGTGATACACGTACAGGCGCGCGTCCAGTTCCGCCGCCGCATCCAGCACTCGCCGCAGCATGTCCATCGCGTCCGCCCGCTGCCGCGCCGACCGCCCGAAAAACTCGTTTTCAAACGCCGTCCCGAACGGATGGACGCTCGTGCAGGGCAGTCCGTCCAGCCTGTCCCGCGTCAGCCGCGCAAATTCCCTCGTGTATTCGCTCCGCGTCTGAAAGAAAACCTCGGCGCATTCCGCGCCATAGCCGCGAAGGTGCGCCGCCGCTTCCTCCACTTCCCATTTTCCGTAAAACGCTGCCGTCGAAAGCCCAATTTTCACGTTTTTGTCCCTCCGTTTGTCCTCCGTGCCCGATATGCTTCATGTTCACGCATCCGCGCGCGGAATGTCCCTTTCTTTTTGCGCCATTCTGTGGTATCATGTTTGATACAATTCCATTGATTTGTACGTTTAAGGAGTTTTGCAGATATGGCCGATCGTCTTCTTTTCCCGCCGACAACCGTTGCCGATATGCGCCAGCGCGGCTGGGATGCGCCGGATTTTGTCTACGTCAGCGGCGACGCATATGTGGATCATCCTTCCTTCGGCGCGGCCGTCATTGTCCGCACGCTCGAGGCCGCGGGCTATCACGTCGCGGTGCTCGCCCAGCCGAATTGGAAAAATGCGAATGATTTCAAGCGCTTCGGCCGTCCCAATTATGGTTTTCTCGTTTCCTCCGGCGTGATCGACAGCATGGTGAACCATTATACCGCTGCCAAGCGCCGCCGTTCCTCCGATGTATATACCCCCGGCGGCAAGGCGGCCAAGCGGCCGGATCGCGCGGTCAATGTCTATTGCCGCCTGATTCGCGAAGCCTACGGCGATATTCCCATCGCCATCGGCGGCGTGGAGGCTTCTCTCCGCCGCTTCGCGCATTACGATTACTGGGATGACGCCGTTCGGCCGAGCATTCTGGTGGATTCCGGCGCAGATCTGCTAATGTTCGGCATGGGCGAACGCACCATCCTCGTCACGGCGGATTGGATGAGCCGCGGCGCGCCCGTCTGGGAATGTGCCAAGATGCGCGGCGTGTGCTTCCTCTCTCCGGCGGCCATGCGCGCCAGCGTCGAAATTCCTTCTTACGAGGACTGCGTCAGGAGCAAGAAAAAATACGGCGAGGCGTTCCTCGTTCAGTATAACGAGCAGGATCCGATCCGCGGCCATGCCATCAGCCAGCGCCACGGCGATCAATACGTCGTTCAGACCGTGCCGGATATGCCGCTCTCCCGCGAGGAGCTGGATCAATCGTATACCCTGCCGTATCAGCGCACGTGGCACCCCGATTACGACGCGCTGGGCGGCGTTCCGGCCATTGAAGAGGTGCAGTTCTCCATCGCGCATACGCGCGGCTGCTTCGGCTCCTGCTCCTTCTGCGCCATCACCTTCCTGCAGGGGCGCATCGTCACCACCCGCAGCCACGAATCCGTCGTCAACGAGGCGAAAACCATCACGCAGATGCCGAATTTCAAGGGCTATATCCATGACGTCGGCGGCCCTACGGCCAATTTCCGCCGCGCCGCCTGCGATAAGCAGCTCAAGGTCGGCACCTGCGCGGGGCGGCAGTGCCTGTTCCCCAAGCCCTGCCCGAATATGGTCGTCGATCACACGGACTACATCAGCCTGCTGCGCGAAATCCGCGCTCTGCCGAAGGTCAAAAAGGTGTTCGTGCGTTCCGGTCTGCGCTATGATTATATCATGGCGGATCATTCCGACGCATTCCTGCGCGAGCTGTGCCAATACCACATCAGCGGCCAGCTCAAGGTCGCGCCGGAGCACGTCAGCCCGAAGGTTCTCGCCGTCATGGGCAAACCGGGGCGCGATGTATACGACGCATTCTGCGAAAAATACAGGCGCATCAATCAGGAGCTGGGCAAGGAGCAGTATCTTGTGCCCTATCTGATTTCAAGCCACCCCGGCAGCGACCTTGCCGCCGCCATCGAGCTGGCCGAATACCTGCGCGATATCAACCATCAGCCCGAGCAGGTGCAGGATTTTTACCCCACGCCGGGAACGCTGTCCACCTGCATGTTCTATACCGGTTTCGATCCGCGCACCGGCAAACCGGTCTATATCCCGCGTTCGCCGGAGGAAAAGGCCATGCAGCGCGCGCTGCTCCAGTTCCGCCGTCCACAGAATTTTGATCTCGTCCGCAAAGCCCTGCGTCAGGCGCACCGCGAGGATTTGATCGGCACCGGCCGCGAATGTCTCGTGCCTCCGGAGGGCGTGAAAACCGCGCATGAATACGCGCAGATTCGCCGCGAACGCAAGGAGCGCGAAACGCGCCGCGAGCTTCGCGAGGGGCGCGCGCCCAAGTTGTCCCCGCGCGCAGGCGGCCGCGTCGGCGCAAAGCCCGTCGGCAAAAGCGCGCCCGCGCACGGCACACCCGCCGGTCGTCCCGCGCAAAAGAGCGGCAGCCGTTCCGCCCAGCGCCCCGGCGGCGCAAACCGCAGGCCGCGTTAAATTTCTTTTCCGTTTAAGACAGCCTTTGCAAGCCGTTCTTCCTCGTAAACCAGCTTTAGCGAGAAGAACGGCTCTTTTTCTTTCAGCAGGCGCAGAAAAACCTTGTCGCCCGCCCAGATCGGCAGCTCCGTCAGTCTGTCCGTCTCCACCCATTCCAGCGCGCCTTCGTCGCACTCGCGCAGCGTCCCCTCAAAAGCGTCGGCGGTAAACAGGTGCATGTATTCGCAGTAATCGCCGGAAACAAACGTCACAATCCCGCGATATGCCCAGCGCGTCAGCGTCAGCCCGGTCTCCTCCTTCGCTTCGCGAAGCATACATTCCTCCGGGCTTTCGCCCGGCTCAAATTTTCCGCCCACGCCAAGCCATTTATCGCGGTTCATGTCGTTTTTCTTTTTGACCCGATGGAGCATCAGCGTGCGTCCGTCTTTTTCAATGTAGCAAAGCGTCGTCTGCATGTCGTTCATCCCTTCCCGCCGAATCAGGCGGATGTGTGCGCGGCGCGGCGCCGCTTTTTCAGTCTATCACGGTTTGCGCCGGACATCAAGCCGCGCATTGTGTTTTTCCCTTTGTCTATGGTATAATAAATCGAATTGAAGCTCTGGAGGATGTTTCCATGCAAACCGATTGCGTGATTTTGGGCGGCGGCGCGGGCGGCCTGTGCGCCGCGGCCGCGCTTGGCCGCAGGGGGCTGCGCGTTACGGTGGTCGAGCGCCTGCCGCGCGTGGGCAAAAAGCTGCTGGCCACGGGAAACGGCCGCTGCAACCTGTCCAATCTGGATATGCAGCCGTCGCATTACGGCAAGGCTGCGCCATTCGTCGCGCGGGTCTATGCCGCCGTGCCGCCGGAGGAGGTCGCCGCCTTCTTCGCCTCGCTCGGCCTGATGACCGCCGTGGAGGACGGCCGCGTCTATCCCCGCACGATGGCCGCCTCCGCCGTGCTCGACGTGCTGCGCATGGCCTGCGAGCGCTACGCCGTCTCGATGCTGACGGATACGGAGGTCGTCGCGCTCTCCCCATCCCGCCGCGGCGGCTGGTCGGTGCAGCTTGCGGATGGTTCGGGGCTTTTTGCGCCGCACGTCGTCGCCGCCATGGGCGGAAGCGCCGCGCCGTCGATGGGCACGGACGGAACGGGCGCGCGTCTGATGCAGGCACTCGGCCACGAGATCACGCCGCTCTATCCCGCGCTGGTTCAGCTTCGATGCAGTCATCCCGCGCTCAAGGGGTTAAAGGGCATCCGCACGCAGGCTGAATTGACCCTGATGATTGACGATCAGGCCGTTTTGCGGGAAACCGGCGAATTGCTGCTGACGGATTACGGCGTATCGGGGGTCTGCGTGTTTCAGCTTTCCCGCGAGGCCGCGCCCGCGCTGGCGCAGGGGCGGAGCGTTCGTCTCGCCGTCAACTTTCTGCCGGAGATCCCATCGCTTCTGCCGTGGCTGGATGCGCGCATCCGTCAGCTCGCGCCCGCGTCCCTGTTGGCGCTGACGACCGGCGTTTTGCCGCGCCTGCTGGCGCAGACGGTCATTCGGGAAGCGCGTCTTTCGCCGGATATGCCCGCCGAAGCCCTTTCGGAATCCGAAAAGCAGGCGCTTTGCGGCGCGCTTTCCGCGTTTCCGCTGGTCGTCACGGGCACGCAGGGCTTTGCCAACGCGCAGGTCACGCGCGGCGGCGTTTCCCTTGCGGACGTCGATCCCTCAACCATGGCTTCCCGCCTGTTTGACGGCCTGCACATCATCGGCGAGCTGCTCGATGTGGACGGCCCCTGCGGCGGCTACAATTTACACTTCGCCTTTGCCGGCGCGCTGGCCGCCGTGAAGGCGATTGCAGGTTAACGCTTGATTTTCGGAGGAATACCATGCTCAGGCTCCATAACATAAAACTCCCGCTCTCTTATTCCGGCCAATCGATTGCGCAGGCGGCCGCAAAAGCGCTCGGCGTCTCTCAGAGCGCCGTCGCGCATTGCGAAATCAGCAGAAAGAGCGTCGATGCGCGCAAAAAAAACGACGTCTGCTTCGTCGTCGCGCTCGATGTGACGCTCAAAAATCCGCAGGATGAAAAGAGGCTTGCCGCGCGGCTCGCGCCCGCGGTCGGCGGTTTGGCCGTTCCCTATGCGCCGCCCGCCGTGGCGGCGCTCCCTCACGCGCCCGCCGTTCGCCCGGTCGTCGTCGGTTTCGGCCCCGCCGGTCTGTTCGCCGCGCTGACGCTGGCCGAAGCGGGCGCGCGCCCCATTGTGCTCGAACGCGGTCAGGACGTCGATACGCGCACCCGCGACGTTCACGCCTACTGGTCGCGCGGCGCGGAGGCGTTTTCCCCCGCTTCCAACGTGCAGTTCGGCGAGGGCGGCGCAGGCACGTTTTCCGATGGAAAGCTCAACACCGGCACGAAGGATCCGCGCGGCGAGCATATCCTGCGCACCTTCGTGCGCTTCGGCGCGCCGCATGACATTCTGATCGACGCAAAGCCGCACATCGGCACGGACAAGCTCTGCGGTGTGGTCAAGGCCATGCGCATGCGGATTCTCGAGTTGGGCGGCGAAGTGCATTTCGGCGCGCGCCTGACGAAGGTGCTGCACAAGGGCGGCCGCGTCGCCGCCGTTCGCTATGAAGACGCGCAGGGCGGGCACGAGCTGCCCGCCGAAGCCGTCGTGCTCGCCATCGGCCACAGCGCCCGCGATACGTTCGAATCGCTTCTGGCGGGCGGCGTCACGTTCGTGCAGAAGCCCTTCTCCATCGGCGCGCGCATTGAGCACCCCCAAAGCCTCATCAACGTCTCGCAATACGGCGCGGCGGCCGGGCACCCGGCGCTCGGCGCGGCGGATTACAAGCTGGCGCTGCACCTGCCGAGCGGGCGCAGCGTTTACACCTTCTGTATGTGTCCGGGCGGCACGGTCGTCGCGGCGGCCAGCGAGCCGGAGAGCGTCGTCACCAACGGCATGAGCTGCTACGCCCGCGACGGCATAAACGCAAACAGCGCGCTGCTTGTCGGCGTCGGCCCGGAGGATTTCGGCAGCGAGCATCCGCTGGCCGGCATGTTTCTCCAGCGCGAAATCGAGCGCCGCGCGTTCGTTCTCGGCGGCAGAAGCGGCAAAGCCCCCTGCCAAACCGTCGGCGATTTGCTTATGGGGCGCGCAAGCGTTCAGTTGGGCTCGGTCAGGCCGAGCTATCAGCCGGGCGTCGTTCCCGGCGATCTGGCCGAGCTTCTGCCCGCGCCGATCATCGGCGCCATGCGCGAGGCGCTTCCGCTGCTGGGTCGCCGCCTGCACGGGTTTGACTGCCCGGACGCGGTGCTCACCGGGCCGGAAACACGCTCCTCCTCGCCTGTGCGCATCACCCGCGACGAAACCCTCCAGAGCGTCAGCGTTCTCGGACTGTATCCCTGCGGCGAGGGCGCGGGCTACGCGGGCGGCATCACCTCCGCCGCCGTGGACGGCGTAAGATGCGCGGAGGCGGTGCTCAACGCCTACTGATTGGCCAGTGCCCGCCTGAGCTCACGGCACAGAAGCGCCATCGTCGCCCGCGCGTAGGGCTTATCGCCGTTCGGCGTTTTCTCGATCAGCGCGCACCAGTTGACAAGGCTCTGCGCCAGTTGGGTGTACAGCGTGTTTTCCGGGTGCGCCGATACGCCCCGCTGTGCCTGCGCCCGCACGTCCGCGAGAACATCCGCCAGCGCCTCGTCGCTCTCCAGCCGGAAAAGCGCTTCATCCGGCAGATGTAGCAGCCGCGCCGCGTCGTTTCCGTCGCTCTTTCCGGCGCTGAGCCGCATATCCACGCGCGTCAGCGTTTCTTCGGTCACAAAGCTGGTCTGCCCCGCCGTTTCGCCAAGAAGCGTCTCCCGGCTCGTCGCCGCGTCCGCCATCAGCCGCATCTGCGCGTCCTGCCAAACGACGCAGGGAATGCCCATCGCCGCGAGCCTTTTCCGTTCGCTTTCGGCGCTTTCCCCATTGTCAAACACCCCAAGCTGAAGCGCATATATCCGCCGCTCCGGCAGCGTGACCTCAATCTCCTGCGCGCGCAGATCGGCAAACGCCTGCACCCCGCGTCGGATTTTCGCGTTCAGATACGCCCGCAATTCCGGCGCCATGGCCGCCGACGTCAGTGCCAGAACCGCCAACGCCAGAATGACCCGATTCCGGATTTTCTTCGTCCGCTGACGCTTTTGCCTGCTGGTAAGCCGCCGCTTTGCCATGCGCTTCCCTCCGTTTCGCCCTTGAGCCTATGAGCCGCGCCGCCCAATTATCCCTCGACCCAGTATGAGGTAAACGAAGATGAAATATACGCTGGATACCCTGCCCGTTCTGGATGCCTACCGCGAAAACAGCGAATGTCCGCTTTGCCGCCTGCGCATCGCCTGCGAAGATCAATATGTGGATAGCATGCTCGGCGCGGCCTACATGGAGCCGGATTGCCGAGTCAAGACCAACGAAGTCGGCTTCTGCCCGCGGCATTTTCAGTTGATGTTTGAGCGGCGCAACCGGCTCGGCCTCGCGCTGATGACGCACACGCACTTGCAGCAGGTCGAGCGCGATCTCAAAACCATTCTGGAAAGCGGCGGTGGCTCCAAGGGGCTGCTTGCTTCGCTTCGCGGCGGAAAGAGCGAGGATTCCCGCGCGGCGAAAATTCGGGAGCGCCTTTCCGGCTGCGTGATCTGCGAACAGCTCGACGGCGCGCTCAACCGCTACGCCTATACCATCGCCCAGCTCTACGACACAAACGCCGAATTTAAGCAAATGCTCGACGCTTCAAAGGGCTTCTGTCTGCCGCATCTGGCGCTTGTGCTGGATATGGCGCAAAAAACACTCCCCGCCGCGCAGGCCGATGCGTTTAGCAAGGCCGTCGCCGCCGTAGAGCTGCCGAACCTGAAAAGGCTCTCGGATGAGCTGGAATGGTTTACGCTGAAATACGATTTCCGCAACGCGGATAAGCCGTGGGGCAACAGCCGCGACGCGGTAGAGCGCTCCATCAACAAGCTGATGGGCGCATGTGTCGGCGACGAAGCGAAGATGCCCGCACACAACGACTGACCTTGCTGTTATTCAATCAAAAAACGGTGCAGCCCTTGCGGCCTGCACCGTTTTTTAATTGGATTGTTCAGTCCTCCACGGGCGGGGTCGGTTCGCCCGCCGCGTCGTCGAGTTCCTCTTCCGCGTAGCAGACCTGCTCAATTTTAGAAAGCATCTCTTCCCTGCCTGTGCCGTCCTCCGAGGAGAACGGAATCACCTGCCACGGCTGAACCAGCAGCCCGCGGCAGATCGGCGCGAGGTATTTCATGCGCGCGCCGCGGCTGATCTTATCCGCCTTCGTCGCCACAACGGTAAACGGAATCCCCGCCTGCCGCAGGAACATGGCCATCTCCTTATCCTCCGCGCTCGGCTCATGGCGGATATCCACCAGATGAAAGACGTGGCAAAGATCCTCCGTCCGGGCAAAATAATCCTGCATCATCTTGCCCCAAGAGAGCTTTTCGTCCTTGCTGACCTTCGCGAAGCCATACCCCGGCAAATCAATGAAATTGATCTCATTGTTGATCTGATAGACGTTGATGAGCCGCGTCTTGCCCGGCGTGGCGCTCGTCCGGGCGAGCTTGTTGCGGTTGGTCAGCTTGTTAATCATGGAGGATTTGCCCACGTTGCTCTTGCCCGCAAAAGCCACCTCCGGGCAGCCCTTCGTGGCGAAATCGCCATAATCCTTCATCGACGTGATAAAATCCGCGCGTTTTACGATCATCGTTTGGTATGCTCCTTTTCTTATGCCTGCTGCTTGGGGGTCGGCTTTTCGCAAAGCGCCGTTTCCAGCACGGTATGCACATCCTCCGCCGGGATGATGGTCAGCGCCTCGCGCACGTTGGCGGGCACTTCCTCCAAATCCTTGAGGTTTTCCTTCGGAATGAGCACGGTGTCAATGCCCGCGCGGTGCGCCGCCAGCAGCTTTTCCTTCAATCCGCCGATGGGCAGAACGCGGCCGCGCAGCGTGATTTCGCCCGTCATCGCGACATTCTGCCTGACCGCGATGCCCGTCAGCGCGGAGACCAGCGCCGTGGTCATCGTCACGCCCGCGCTCGGCCCGTCCTTGGGCACAGCGCCCTCCGGCACGTGGATGTGAATGTCGAGCTTTTTATAAAATTCCGGGTCGATGCCAAATTCAACCGCATGCGCGCGCACATAGGATTTCGCCGCGCGGGCGCTCTCCTTCATCACGTCGCCGAGGCTGCCCGTCAATTCGAGCACACCCGTTCCCGGCATGGTCGTCGTTTCGATTTGCAGCGTGTCGCCGCCGACGACGGTATACGCCAACCCGTTGACAACGCCGATTTCCGGCTTCTTGCCCGCCTTTTCGTAATGGAAGCGCGGTGCGCCGAGGAATTTTTCGAGCGTTTCCTGCGTCACGGTGACGGTCTCGATGTTTTCGTCGATCATCTCCACCGCACTCTTGCGGACGACCTTGCCGATGGTGCGCTGCAAGCGGCGCACGCCCGCCTCCAGCGTATAGCCGCGAATCAGGCTGCGCATCACCTTGTCGCTGATACGGACGCTTTTCGCCGCCAGCCCGTGCTCCTCGATCTGCCGGGGCAGCAGGTGCCGCTTGGCGATATTCAGCTTTTCATCCTCGGTGTAGCCGCTGACCTCGATCAGCTCCATGCGGTCGAGCAGCGGGCGCGGGATGGTATCCACCGAGTTGGCCGTGGTAATGAACATCACGCCGGAAAGATCGAACGGCGCTTCCAGATAGTGATCGCGGAAAGCGTCGTTCTGCGCGCTGTCGAGCACTTCGAGCATCGCGCTCGCCGGATCGCCGCGCACATCGGAGGCCATTTTGTCGATTTCGTCAAACAGGAAGACCGGGTTCATCGTCCCCGCCTGCTTGATGGACGAAATGATCCGCCCCGGAATCGCGCCGATATACGTTCTGCGATGGCCGCGAATTTCCGCCTCGTCGCGCACGCCGCCCAGAGACATCTGAACAAACTTGCGCCCGAGCGCGCGGGCGATGCTCTTGGCGATGGACGTTTTGCCCACGCCCGGCGGGCCGACGAAGCAGAGCACCGGCCCCTTCATGTTGTTTTTGATGCGGCACACGGCCAGATATTCGATGACACGCTGCTTCACCTCGTCCAGCCCGTAGTGATCCTCCGCCAGAATCCGGCGCGCACGCTTGAGATCGAGGTTATCCGGCGTGGTCTTGCCCCACGGCAGATCGAGCAGCCATTCGATATAGGTTCGGCTGACCCCGATTTCCGGGCTGCCGGGCGCCATGCGGCTCAAGCGCTCCAGTTCGCGGTTCGCCTTATCGCGCGCCTCGTCGTTCATCGGCGTCTTGGCCAGCCGTTCGCGCAAATCCTCAACGTCCGTCGCATCCTTGTCGCCCAGCTCGGTCTGAATCGCCTTGATCTGCTCCCGCAGAAAATAATCCTTCTGGTTCTGCTCAATCTGCTTGCGGACGCGCGCCTGAACCTTCTTCTCCACGCCCGCCAATTCGGTTTCGCGCACGAGCAGCGCGCAGACGGATTCCAGCCGCGCCAGCTCGTCAAATTCCTCGAGCACCTGCTGACGATCCTCGATTTTGCTGAGCACGTTGGCCGCAATGATATCCGCCAACTGGCCCGGATCTTCGATTTCCAGAACAGACTGCATGGTCTCCCCGGAAATCCGGCCGCTCATCTTGCAATATTCCTCAAAATAATGGTGCGCCGTGCGCAGCAGCGCGTCCGTTTCGATGGAAACAGGCGTCCCCTGTTCGAGCACTTCATCCAGCGCGCCCACAAAATACGGCTCTTCCTGCGTCACCGCGCGCAGAACCGCGCGGCTCTTGCCCTCCACGAGCAGGCGGACGTTGCCGCCCGGCAAACGAAGCACCTGCTTGACGCAGGCAATGGTGCCCACATGATAAATATCATCAACGGCAGGGTCATCCACATCCATATCGCGCTGCGCGACCAGAAAAATGCGCTGGTTTTCCTCCATGGCCTGATCGAGCGCCGCAATGGATTTCTTGCGCCCCGCATCAAAATGCAGAACCATATGCGGGAAGACCATCAGCCCGCGCAGCGGCAGCATCGGCAGGCTGACCGGCTCCGTGTATTTCTTTTTCGGCTTAGCCAATGCTTATTTCCTCCTTTATCCGCCTTGTTTTCGTAAAATCTCAAGACGGCATGCAGTTATTATACATGAGGTTGTGTTTTTTTGCAACAGATCGAGAATGACCAAGTGTTTCCTAACGAAAACTGTCATTTCAACCATTCTTGAAAAAAATCTTCACCTTGAGCCATTTCTGATTGCTGTGTGCCTGCCTCAGCCCATGTTATGGGCAAATACGGATAAACCGGCATTTATTCAATTCGAACATTTACAGGGCAGAGCGTGAGATTACCTCCGCCCTCCACCTTATACCATTTGTTGCTTTCAAGTTTGATTTTTTCTGTTATGCCATGTGTAATGTACCCGATTGTATATTGTTTGCCTGTTTCGACATCGGTAAAAACGACATCCGTATCACGATCACCACTTACTTTTACAATTTCCCAAAGTGGCTGTATTTGTTCTGTCTTTATTCTGTCCTCATCATTATTTAAAAGCGTGACTGTATGTTTTTTCTGAATACCGGAATAAATCAAAACCACGATCAGAAAAACGGCGATCACGCATAGACCGACTCGTTTCGTTTTCACGAAAGCACCTCCTGCAAATCCCGATTTGGTGAGCCCAGTATACCATATTCCCGATTCTATTCTCAAGCCCCACCGGGGCTTGATTCATTACGGCTTCTTCAATTCCGTTTCTCGGTTTGCAAAAAAAGAAGCTCAGCACTTTTGCCGAGCTTTTTTCTTTGGTGCGGGAAACAGGACTGGATTCTCGCGGCTCGACGCCGCTCGGTCAGCGCCGTTCTCAAGCCCCACCGGGGCTTGATTCATTGCGGCTTCTTCAAGTCCGTTTCCCGAGTTTACAAAAAAAGGAGCCCAGCACTTTTGCCGAGCTTTTTTCTTGGTGCGGGAAACAGGACTTGAACCTGCATGAAATTGCTTTCACTAGAACCTGAATCTAGCGCGTCTGCCAATTCCGCCATTCCCGCAAGCCGTTTTGCCTTGCGACGAAGAGTATTATACGATACGGCTTGTGAAAAGTCAACCCTTTTTTACAGAAAAATGGGAGGAATGGCCGAAAACGACAATTTGCGCGTAAAAACTTGCAAAATCAGCGCCTGTTTGGTACAATATACGCGATTCTGGCTGCCGCTGCATGCAGGGAAGACCGAGAAGGTTGTTTTCTTTTACGACGCCGCTTTTGCGGCAAAGACTTGTCGGGTATCCTGTGTGAACCCGAACGGAGGATCAAAAATGAATACTCAGCCTCAACAGAAGATCAGCGTGCAGACGCTGACGCAGCTTGCCATCCTTGTGGCGATTGAAGTGGTGATGAAGCTCATCGGCTTGGGCAGCGTGCCGGTCGGACCGCTGTACATGTCGTTCCTGACCGTGCCGATTGCCATTGGCGCGATTGTCATCGGGCCGCTGGCGAGCATGCTGCTTGGCGGCGTTTTCGGCTTTGTGAGCTTCATGGACGCGATCAAGGGCGCGTCGATTATGACCTCGACGCTGCTGGGCGTGTCGGCTATCCACACGTTCATCCTGTGTTTTGTCACGCGCCTGCTGATGGGTCTGTGCGTCGGGCTGGTCTATGGCGCGATGGCCAAGGCGTGCAAAAACGCGACGGCCAACTGCTTTGTGGCCTCGCTGTCCGCGCCGCTGCTCAACACGCTGTTCTTCATGGGCTATATCGTGCTTGCGTTTTATCATACGGATTACGTCCAGAGCCTCGTGCTGGCCAAGGGCGCGAGCAACCCACTGATGTTTGTCATTCTGCTGACGGGCATACAGGGGCTTGTGGAAGCGATTGTCTGCTCGGTTGCGGGCACGGCCATCGGTGGCGCGCTGCTCAAGGTGACGGGCAGGATGAACGGGCACCGCTAAATCTTACGCCGGTTAGGGGATAGAAGTATGATCGTTGCAATGGATATTGGAAACACCAATATCAAAGCCGCTGTGTTTGAAGGGAGTCGGCTGGTCAAGCGCTGGCGCTGTGCGACCGACCCGGTGATGACATCGGATCAATATGGCATCATCATGGCGGATCTGTTTCGTTATCACAACCTGAATATGCAGGCGGTGGAGGGGATTATGATTTCCTCCGTTGTGCCGACCATCAACTACACCATCGAGCACATGTGCCGGGATTACTTTCATCTCGAGCCGCGTTTGCTCGTGCCCGGCATGAAAACAGGGCTGAACATCCGCTACGAGAACCCGCGCGAGCTGGGCAGCGACCGAATCGCCAACGCGGTGGCGGTCTCCGCGCTCTACGGCGGCCCCGCAATTTTCATTGATTTCGGCACGGCGACGACGTATGGCGTGATCTCTGCCAAATCGGAATTTCTCGGCGGCGCAATAGGCCCCGGCCTGCGGATGATGAACCGCGCGCTTTCGACGGGCACGGCGAAGCTGCCCTCCATCGAGCTGGTGCTCCCGCCGCAGGTCATCGGCAAGACGACCGTTTCCAATATACAGGCGGGCATTTTGTACGGCTATATCGGCTCGGTGGAGAAAATCGTCGAGCATATGAAGCACGAGCTGGGCGGAAGCGATATCCGCGTGATTGCGACGGGCGGCATGGCGCATCTGGTCAAGAGCAATTCCGACGTGATTGACGAAATCAATCCGGATTTGACGCTGACCGGCCTGCGCCTGATCTACGAGAAAAACCTGTAAACATTCATTTGAAGGAAGGACACACGAAAGCATGGAAAAGATCGTCGTGGGTTTTCTGGGCTGCGGCAACATCGGCTGCGGCGTGTATAAACTGCTGGAAACGTATGGGGCGCAGATCGAAGAAAACGAAGGCGTCGGCTTTGAGGTGCGCAAAATTCTCGTGCGTTCGCTGAACAAGAGCCGCGCGTGGGCGATTCCCTCGGCGCTGCTGACGGATCGCCCGGAGGACGTGCTCGACAACCCGGAAATCGACATGGTGATGGAATTCATGGGCGGCGAGCAGCCAGCGGCTTCCTATATGGTGCGCGCGCTGGAAAACGGCAAATGCGTCATCACCGCCAACAAGATGGCGTTGGCGACGCATTGGACGCAGATCGTCCGCGCCGCGAGGGAGCATGCCGCCGGGCTGTATTACGAGGCGAGCGTGTGCGGCGCGGTGCCGATCATTCGGGCAATCAACGGTTCGCTTCAGGCCAACCGGATCAGCTCGGTGATGGGCATTATCAACGGCACGACGAACTATATCCTGACCCGAATGGCCAACGAAGGCGCGGCTTATGCGGACGTGCTGGCCGACGCGCAGCGGCTGGGGCTGGCCGAGCCGGATCCGACCGCGGACGTGGAGGGCTATGACGCGGCCTACAAGCTGAGCATCCTGTCCACGCTGGCGTTTCACCGCCACGTGCCGGTGGAGAATGTGTACCGGGAGGGAATCACGGGCATTACGCCACTGGACGTGCAATGCGGAAAGGAGTTTGGGCTGACGCTCAAGCTGCTGGCCGTCGCGAAGGAAGAAGACGGCGAGATTCAGGCGCGCGTGCACCCGACGTTTGTGCCGAACAGCCACCCGCTGGCCAACGTGAACGATGCGTTCAACGCTGTGTTCGTCAAGGGGCATGCCTGCGGCGAGATGATGTTCTACGGGCGCGGCGCGGGCGATCTGCCGACGGCCAGCGCGCTGGTATCGGATTTGATCTGCGCGGCGAAGGCCAAGCGGCACGAACTGCCCGCGGTGAGCGAAGCGCCGTGCAGGATGGCGGAGGACTGGCGCTGCGTGCACTTTGTCCGCATGCGGGCGAAGGATGAACCGGGCGTGCTGTCGCTGATTACGGGCGGCTTCGCGGCGGAGGGCGTCAGCATCGCCTCCATGGTGCAGAAGGGCGAGCGGGATGAAGCGGGTTTTGTCCAGCTGATTTTCCTGACGCATCGGGCGGGCGAGCATGCCGTGCGCCGTGCGCTTGCGAAGATGGATCCCGCGCAGGCGAGCGCCGAAAGCGTGATCCGCGTCGAAGAATAAAATCGACAGATAGAAAAATGCCGATGACGCTATGCTGCTGCATAGCGTTTTTTCTATGGAAAAGTGCGGAAATTTTGAAGAAGACTGTGAAAATATCAATATGTGCAAGGTGCACAAGAACGGTTCGGAAACCGACGCATAAGAAAAAACAAATGAAATGTGCGAATTTGAAAAAGAGGAAAAGAATTGCAGGAAGTCGGCGAAATGGACGCATAAAATATGTCGAAAAAGTTCGAAACGGGAGCAAAAAGGAAAAAATGTGAAAGAAATGCGAAAAATCAGGGGAAAACGATTCGCACAAACGAAGGGGGCAATCAGCAGACGATGTGGCGGGAATGACTAAAACCTACAAAAAATCGGGTTAAAATGAAGGGGATAAATCGACCCGTATCCGAATATTTTTTGTGAACTTATTCAATTGCAAAATACACACCCGACCCGTATAATAAACTCAGTTGTTGAAGCCGATGAACGAAAGATTCGGCTCAAGCTGGTTGTTGTGTGAGAATGAACAAGGGGGATTTTACTATGGCGAGCTTGAAGCTTAACCACATCTACAAGATTTACTCCGGCAACGTGACCGCTGTTTCCGACTTCTGCCTGGATATCGAGGACAAGGAGTTCATCGTTCTGGTCGGTCCTTCCGGCTGCGGCAAGTCCACGACGCTCCGTATGGTCGCGGGTCTTGAAGAGATTTCGGAAGGCGAACTGTACATCGGCGACCGTCTGGTGAACGACGTGGCGCCGAAGGATCGCGATATCGCGATGGTCTTCCAGAACTACGCGCTCTATCCGCACATGACCGTTTATGACAACATGGCGTTCGGCCTGAAGCTGCGCAAGAAGCCGAAGGACGAGATCGACAAGCTCGTTCGCGAGGCCGCGAAGATTCTGGGCATCGAGCAGCTTCTCAACCGTAAGCCGAAGGCGCTCTCCGGCGGCCAGCGTCAGCGCGTCGCCTTGGGTCGCGCGATCGTCCGCGATCCGAAGGTCTTCCTGATGGACGAACCGCTCTCCAATCTGGACGCGAAGCTCCGTGTGCAGATGCGCACCGAGATCACCAAACTGCATCAGCGCCTGCAGACGACCTTCATCTATGTTACCCATGACCAGACCGAGGCCATGACCATGGGCACCCGCATCGTCGTTATGAAGGACGGCTTCATCCAGCAGGTCGATACCCCGCAGAACCTGTACGATTACCCGGCCAACCTGTTCGTCGGCTCCTTCATCGGCAGCCCGCAGATGAACTTCTTCGACGCGAAGCTCGTCAAGCGCGCGGACGGCGTGTGGGCTGAGTTCGGCAGCAACGCCATCAAGGTGCCGGATGCGAAAGTTCGCAAGCTGGTGGACGAGTCCTACATCGGCAAGGAAGTTGTCATGGGCATCCGTCCGGAGAACATCCACGATGAAGAGCGCTTCCTGTCCGCCGCGGACAACAACCTCGTCGAGGCGAAGGTTGAGGTCGTCGAGCTGATGGGCTCCGAGACCTATCTCTACCTGAAGGTGAACGGCAAGGAGAGCAACGTCGTTGCCCGCGTCGATCCGCGCAGCACGTCCCGCACCGGCGATACCGTGAAGGTCGCTTTCGAGACGAACCGCCTGCATTTCTTCGACAAGGATACCGAGCTGAGCATCCTGAACCGCTAATTCACGGATTATACAACGCCTGCATCGTTTCGATGCGGGCGTTTTTTGTATGCTTTCCATAAAAACACGGTATATTTTGCCAAATTAGGGGAGATATTTTTTCTTAGATATAGATTTTTGCCCGGTTATACGCTATAATGAACTATATTTGTTTTAGCCATTTTGCGCGCTGATGAGAGGAGAAAAGAAGTATGATTCCTGAGAAGCGTTTTTTAAATCAGATTCAGCAGGTTTTGGCCCGCCTGATGCAGCCGCTCTGGCTGCTGGATACGGAGGGCACCGTGCTTCTGCCGGAAGAGAACCGCAGCAAGATCAACCTTCCGGAGTTCATGGAGCCGGGCATGCCGGTGGCTTTTGAGGGCAAAACCTTCCTGATGATCGGCATTACGCCGGAGCTGATCCTCTGCGCGGATGCGCAGGGTGCGGCGACGCACGACTGCATCGTGCTTGCGGGCGCGATGGTGCAGTCCATGGGTCGCGGCGAGGCGCCGATCCAGAGCCGCTATGACGTGTATCGCCGCGTGCTGCGCGAAGAGCTGGCCGGTTCTGAGCTGGAAGCGCTGGCACACGAGCACCAGATCGAGATGAACCGTGAGCGCTGTGTGCTCACCTTCCAGATTCTCCAGACGGAGACGGAAACCGCGTTCAACATGCTCGAAGAGCTTGTGCCGCGCGCGGGCGGCGATCTGCTGGTGGAAATGGATCGCCACACCGTCGTGTTCCTCAAGAGCATGGAGAACGTCGAATCCTTCGACGAGCTGTTCCAGCTGGCCGAGGCCATCGAGCAGACGCTGCTCGACGAGGCGGGCAAGAGCTGCGTCGTGGGCATCGGCGAGCCGAAGAAGACCTTCCCGGAGATCGGCGAGAGCTATCGCGAATCCCGCCGCGCCGTCGAAGTGGGTCGAATCTTCCTGACCGAGCAGCACATTTATGTGTACCGCAGCCTCGTGCTGGAGCGCTTCCTGATGGATATTCCGCGCGAAATGGGCACGCGCTATCACGGCATCCTGTTCAACCGCAAGACCGCGCGCCTGTTCAACGACGAAATGCTGCACACCATTGAGATGTTCTTTGCGAAGGATCTCAACCTGTCCGATACCGCGCGTCAGCTCTATATCCACCGCAACACGCTGGTGTATCGCCTTGACAAGGTGCAGCGCCAGACCGGTTTGGATCTGCGCAAGTTTGACGACGCTGTGACTTTCAAGATGATGATGCTTCTGGGCAAGAGCGGCAAGGATAAGCCGCGTCCCGTGTATTAAACTGTCCTTGGCCTCGGCTATTCCGCAGGCTGCGCCGGCCAGAAATGGCCGGCTCTTTTTGAATCGAAAGGAATTGTGAACGCGATGAAACGGAAAATTGTCCCCATGATGATCGTCGGCGCGATGCTGACGTCCGCCGTGCCCGCGCAGGCGGCTACGCTTCCGATGTTCAAGCAGAGCGAGACTGTCACCATCAGCAGGGAGGAATACGAAAACTATCAGCGGTATCAGAAGCTGGAAGCGCTGTTTCAGATTGTGGAAGCCTACTATTACGAAGACGTTGACGAGGACGCGATGCTGGAAAGCGCCGCCGCCGGGCTGATGGCCGGCATCGGCGACATATACAGCGTCTATTACACGAAAGAGGAAATGGAAAAGTTCAACGAGGAAACCGAGGGCGTGTACGCCGGGATCGGCTGCCAGCTTCTCGCCGATCCCTCGGATTTGTTGATTACGGTGACGCGCGTGTTCAAGGGCAGCCCGGCCGAAAAGGCGGGTATTCGCGCGGGCGATAAGATCGTCTACGTCAACGACGTGTATTATTCCGCCTATGAGATGCAGGAGGCCGTCAGCATCATGCGCGGAACGCCGGGCGAAAGCGTCAAGGTGACGGTGATGCGCGGTCTGGACACCCTCGATTTCGACGTGGTGCGCGAAAACGTCAATATCAACTATGTTGAATACGAAATTCTGGAGGGCAACATCGGCTATGTGATGGTGTTCGACTTCCTGGGCGACGCTTACGAGGGATTTGCCGAGGCGATTGACACGTTCAGGGCGGCCAACGTTTCCGGCATGATTATCGACCTGCGCAACAACGGCGGCGGACTGGTCGATACCTGCGTGAAAATGGCGGATCTGATCCTGCCGGAGGGCGTTGTCGTATCCATGAAGGACAAGGACGGCAACGTGACCGAGGAGAAGATCGACGACGAATATTATGACGTGCCGATGGCCGTGCTGGTCAACGGCTACAGCGCCAGCGCGTCGGAGATTCTCGCGGGCGCGATTCGCGATAAGCACGCGGGGCTGCTCGTGGGCACCAAGACCTTCGGCAAGGGCGTTGTGCAAAGCTCTCTGGAATTTGCCGACGGAAGCGGCATGAAGGTCACGACCGCGCGGTATTACACGCCCAGCGGCGAGTGCATCCATGAAATCGGCATTGAGCCGGACGTGGAGGTGGAGCTGGACGAGGACGCGGTGACGCGCTACGGCATCAACAACCTGCCGCATGACCACGACGCGCAGCTCCAAAAGGCGATTGAGCTGCTCGGCGGCACGCCGGTGTTGACGACGGCCACGCCGGATGAAGCGGACGCGGCGGAGGAAAAGTAACATGCTGCATATCGGCTGTCATCTGTCCTGCGCTAAGGGCTATCTGTCGATGGGCGAACAGGCGCTCGCCCTCGGCGCGGACACGTTTCAGTTCTTTACGCGCAATCCGCGCGGCGGCAGCGTCAAGCCGTTTGACCGGCAGGATGCGGACGCGCTGAACGACTTCCTTGCGGCGCATCGGTTCGCGCCGATTCTCGCGCATGCGCCGTATACGCTCAACGCCTGCGCGGCGGATGCGTCCATTCGCGAATTTGCCGTGCGCACCATGCGGGAGGATTTGGAGCGCCTTGCGCATATCCCCAGCGCGATGCTCAACTTCCATCCGGGCAGCCATGTCAGGCAGGGCGTGGAGATCGGCGTTCGCTACATCGCGGACATGCTGGATGCGGTCATGGCGGAGGGGACGGCCACGCCGATTCTGCTGGAAACCATGGCGGGCAAGGGAAGTGAGGTCGGGCGCAGCTTTGAGGAACTGCGCCAAATCGTGGACGCCGCACGCGACGGAGATCGGGTTGGCGTGTGTCTGGATACCTGCCATGTGTACGACGCGGGCTATGACGTGGTTGGGCGGCTTGACGATGTGCTCGGCGAGTTTGACCGCGTGCTCGGCCTGTCGCGGCTTCGGGCGATTCATTTGAACGATAGCAAGAACCCGATGGGCAGCCGAAAGGATCGCCATGAGCAGATCGGCAAGGGCAGTCTGGGGCTGGACGCAATCGCGGCGATCATCAATCATCCGGCGCTGCGAAACCTGCCGTTTTACCTGGAAACGCCGAACGAGCCGGAGGGGTACGCGCGGGAAATCGCGCTGCTGCGGGGGCTTTACAAAGGAGAATGAACATGCAGACGGTTGGAATCGTCGGCTTGGGCGCGCTGGGCGTGCTGTTCGGTCAGCGGCTGCTTGAAAACGGCGCGGATGTGCGCGTGATTGCAGACGAGGCGCGCGCGGAAAGATATCAAAAGCAGGGCGTTATCTGCAACGGCACGCCTGTGAACTTTCGATATGAAATACCGAAGGCGGCAAAGCCTGTCGATCTGATGATCTTTGCAACCAAAGAGAGCGGTTTACGCGGCGCGATGGAGACCGCATCCGGATTTATCGGAGAAAACACGCTGATGCTCTCTGTGCTCAACGGCGTGAGCAGCGAGGAGACGATTGCCGCGCACTTTGGCGAACGGAACGTGCTTTACTGCACGGCGCAGGGCATGGACGCGGTGAAGGTCGGCAACGCGCTGACCTACGCGCATGCGGGCATGATTGTGCTGGGCGAAAAGCAGCCGGGCGGGATTTCACCGCGGGTGCAGCAGATCGCCGATTTTCTGAATACGCACGGCGTGACGGCGCAGCCGGTCGGCGACATGGTGCGCCGCCAATGGGGCAAGCTGATGCTCAACGTCGGCATTAACCAGACGGTGATGGTCTTTGAAGGCGATTACGGCACGGTTCAGAAGCCGGGCAAGCCATGCGAAATCATGCTGGCCGCCATGCGCGAGGTGCAGAAGCTTGCGGCGCTGGAGGGCTATCCCATCAGCGACGCGGAGTTTGACGATTGGGTTAATCTGGCGGATTCGCTGTCGCCTGCGGGCAAGCCGAGTATGCGGCAGGACGGCGAAGCGCACAGAAAGAGCGAGGTCGAGTTATTCGCGGGCACAATCATCCGCCGTGCAGAGAAGTTCGGGTTGGATGTGCCGGTGAACCGCTGGCTCTACGATACGGTGAAGCAGATGGAAGCGGGATATTAAAAGAAAAGCGGCGAGTCCGAAAAGGCTCGCCGCAGACCGTAGACAAAAAGCTATTCTCCCCCCGAAGGGGGAGAATAGTCCTTTCCGCAAATGAAAGAATAGCTGAATTTCTTGATTTTGCTATTCAAGCCAAG
>ERZ827150.1990-NODE-1990-length-23657-cov-3.611177_pt1 | contig 23657 bp, 19 predicted proteins | sample MGYA00519779_ERZ827150 | MGnify/ENA primary metagenome ERZ827150 (study PRJEB31778, sample SAMEA3449267) | human gut metagenome | biome: human gut; feature: human-associated habitat; material: faeces | place: United Kingdom | collected 2010/2012 ...
TGCTTAACGCGGGCGGTCTTCAGACTTCATCAAAAAGGGAAGGTTCGGCAAACGACGCTTTCGCGCTTCGGGAACCTGGGGCTTCAGCTCGTTTGCGCCCCCTGGTCTTATTCGAGCTGGACGGGAAACCCGATTCTGCCGCATGCGGCGCTTGATAAGTTTGGGGATCCCTTCCAGCACGAACCAGTTCTCGCGAAATCCACGCTATCAAAAGATCCGCCAGACGTTCAACCTCCTCGGCGGACAACGGGCGATCCGGCGGAATCTGCTGCCACTTGAAGAGACACCCTCGGCAGCAGCAGGCACAGGCATGCTGAGCCCGAAAAACCGGATGTCCGCGCCACGGCGTCTGCCTGCCGTCGTTGGCGGGGTTGGCCGGCGCGAGACGCTCCAAGAGAAACCGTACGGCGTGTTCGCGCACTACAGGGAGACTTTTTCGGCCGATGAGCTCAATGTCGGCAGCCCCTAAATGAAAGCGGCTTCTAAAACGAGAGTGTGAGAGGCGTGCAAGAAGCGCATCAAAAGACGCCGACGCGCTATCCGATGCAGCAAATGAAACTTCAGTAGACATAAGACACATATCGTTGCGCGCAAATCGGCAAATTGACCTGTCAGACACCTTTCGCCTCTGCGCGCATCCGCTACACTTTTCAGATTCTCGAATTATGGTGCAGTGCGCACCGCTTGAACTGCAGTCTCAGTGCTTATTGCTGAGATCGTCTGAGGCATTCCGATGAAGTATTTGATCGTTGACGACCATGCACTGGTTGCTGGCGCCCTTACGCTCCTTCTTGAAGACCGCGATCCGGAAGCGGACGTACACACGGCAGCGACGGCCGATGCCGCTCTTGAGCTCGTCGACCGTGAAGGTGATGCCGATCTGCGCGAAGGCGTCGGCGGCCTCCTGGAGGATCATGAACGTCGGGTGGTCATCCTGGACCTGTCGCTCCCCGGCGTCACCGGCACGGAACTGATGGAGGAGATCGTCCGCCGTCAGCCGATGCTCAAAATTCTCGTTGTATCGGGCCTCGCGGACCAGGAAAGCATCATGCGCGTGCTGCAGCTGGGTGCCGCAGGTTTTGTGCCTAAATCGCTCGACACGGAACTGCTCTCAAGTGCCATCGATTTTGTGCTTAAGGGCGGCGTGTACATTCCTTCAAAGCTTTTGACCGAAAGTCAAAAGGACGGCTTTTTCACCCGCACAGCCGCACGTTTGAAAGCACCCGAATCGGCTCCGCCGCATCTGACGGATCGTCAGCTTGACGTCCTTGCTCAGCTTGCCAAGGGCGCCCCCATCAAGCGCATCTGCCGAGAGCTCGATCTTTCTGAAGGAACAGTCAAAACACACGTTGCCGCGATCTACCGCTCATTTGGTGCATCGAACCGCACCGAAGCGCTCATTGCCGCCCGACGTGCGGGTTTTGACATCGATCTTTGAAGGCAACGACTCATTTCAGAAAAAGCGCGGGAGAGACCCCAAAGCGTTTGGCAAAAAGCTGTGCGGCTTCGGCTGAAATAGGCTTTACGCCTGCTTCCATATCGGAGATGCGCGCCTGGGTGCAGCCGAGCAGCCGAGCCGTTTCGCGCTGAGTCATGTGATTTTCCTGACGCAGGCGCTTCAACGCCACGCCGGGCGCCTCAGCCGATCTGCTGCCCGAGATCTGTGTCAAACCCAAGGCGGAATCCCACACTGCCGGTTCCTCGCCCGCGAGCCGAAAAGCAGCCTTGATGAGCGACGCAAAAGCTTCTGCTTTTTCCGCCGGCATTGAGATCCGGAAGCTTATTGCACCGTCGGGTTCTTGTATCCTTTCAATTTGAATTGCCACAGCACTTCCTTTCTTGCACAAGCCGACATCGTCGACAGCCGGAAGCTCCCGCAATGATTGGCGGTTGAGCACGCGGCGAGCGACATTTTATTAGCAGGCCGGACGAATACGCCCGGAACTCCAAATGAAGATTCAAAAAAAGGCCCTTGCAGCTATCGCAGAAATAACCAATGAACTCGGTGATCAGTTTGATGAACTGCGCGCCGAAATCGACCGCCGCTTTGGCGAGCGTCGTTCTGAAGGCGAAGTCTTCCGCCCCCTGCCAGCCCCGCAGGGCATGGATATGTCTGTGCTCACGGCGTTGAACGAACGCCGCTCGCAGCGTAACTTCAGCAATGAGCCGCTCCCGGATCAGCTCCTCTCGAACATTCTTTACGCTGCTGACGGCATCAACCGCAAGGGCGGACGGCGGACGACCGCTACCGCGCTCAATTGGCGCGAAACGGATATCTATGTTTTGAAGGCAAACGGCATTTGGCGCTGGGTTCCTGAACGAAACGGCGTGCTCTTCTGCTCACTCCATGATGTTCGTGATCAGACGTATCTGCTTCAGACGCAGCTCACGGTGCCCCCCGTTGAACTCGTTTTCGTTGCCAACTATGCCCGCGCCCGCAATTTTCTCTCCAACGCCGTTGAAACCATTGCGCCGAAAATCAAGAAGACGGCCGTTGACGAAGCTGAAATTCGAGAAGCACGCATCCGCGCCTGCACGCTGCTCCAGATATTCCCGGATCGTATCCCGGAAATGTTCGCTCGGTTTTGTCATAATGGTGTTGGTTTTGGTTAGGGAATAAAAAGCCGGGAGGAGCGGTTATCCGCTCCTCCCGGTATCGACATTATTTATACCTGTTATGCCGCAAGCGATGCTGACGCTTCCGGCCACAGATCAGGGTCTAACGGCTCTCCTTCAGGCTCCGGAACATCCTCCGCAGGGCTCTCCTGCGGGATGTCAGGATCCTCGGGAACCACCGGATCGAAGGCTTCCACCTCGGCGGCCAACTCCTGCGCCTTGCGCTGCTCCAAAGCGTGAAGCTGCTCTTCGAGTCTGGATTGCGTCTTCTCCAGGCGATCCAGATGCTCCGCGATCACACGCTCGCTCGTCTCCTTGTCCTGTTGCAGGGCGAACTGACGCAGCAGTTGCAGCTCGAACGTTTCATCCGTCTGCCGGAACTCTTCGATATGGTCCATGCAATCGAAGATCACCGACCGCATCAGCATATTCATGCGATCCCCGTCCAGATGATCGAGAAAATCGCCGATATGTTGCACATCCTGCAAGGCTTCGCGCTCCAAACCCAGTTTTTCGGCGTAGCTCGACGGAAGCAGGCGTAGCAGCGAATAGCCGTACAGCCGGCTCTCGGAAGCCGCAAGAGCGGAGGAAGAAATCTCCGTTTCCCGAAGTACTCGTTTCAGGTCCGTCGTCATTTGCGTATAGCATGAGCGATGTGCCATAACGATGCGGCTCTCAAGCTCCTCGACAATGGGACGCGGAGCGATCGACGTATAGACCGTGACGCCCTCGTCGTCGGACGTCTCCTCGATCTGCTCCGGAACCTCCTCGTAGAACAGATCGACGTCCAGCATACCGATAAGGGCATATTTACGCACTCGGCCCGCGTCGATCTCCGCATCCAGCTTCTTCATATTCTCACGATACTCCGAAACCTCGGATTCGTACTCCGCCAGAGCCTCTAAATACTCATCCCGGTCCTCGTAATCCGACTCTTGGGGAACCTCGACGTCAGGAAGCACGGGAACGTCCGGCTCCCACATGCTGTAGGTGTCGATGACCTCGACCGTATAACCTTGGGATGTGAGGCGTTCGAGAACGGCATCCGAATAGCGCCCCACCTCCACGGCAAGCAGCGTGCGAGGGTCGTTTCGCTGCATACGGATCGCTTTCTCAACTAAAAATTCGTCGTTCTTGCGGATCATGCAGGCCCGGTTTTCGCAGCCCGCACACCCTTCGGCAAGGTCCGAAAAGAGAATGTTGTTGGCCGTATTCTCGGCACAGGTCGAGCACTCCGTCTTGTCGAATTTATAGGTGTTCAGCTTGGTCATGTAGCGGTCGTGAAGGTATTGGCCCACCTGACGCGGCGACGTGTTCTTCCACGAGTTGTGACCGTCGTTTGCGAAATGCTCCTCGAAGACGCACTGCTGAATCTCCGAAGGGTATTTGGCCAACTCGATGGCCATGCTTTCGATGATCTCCTCGCGTTCGAGCAGGTTCGCGAGCGGCTCGATAAGGTCGTTGAGCTTCAGGTGTGAACGGATGTAACGCTCGCTCTTGCCGAACTTGTCGACGAGCGTCGAGACCGTATGACGGCCCGTTTTGAGCGCTCGAAGGAACGCCGCAGCCTCTTCGAGAGGCGCTACGTCCTCACGCTGGAGGTTCTCCGTGATGGCCATATCCTCCGCATCCTCGTCCGTGAGATGTTCATAGACAAGGGCCTTGATGTGTGTGAAGCCCGCACGCTGCGCGGCCCGGTAGCGGCGCTCCCCGTAAACGATTTCGTAGTGCTCGCCGCTGCCGCGTACGCAGATCGGTTGCAGCTGGCCCGTCTGCTGCATACTCAGGGCGAGTTCATCCAGCGACGACTCATTCAGATTGCGGCGAGGGTTATAGGTGCTGCAAACGATCCGATTCAGCTCCAGAAGGACGATCGGCGTAGCGGCAGGAGTGCCCTCCGAAGCGGACGCGACGGCTTCGGATGCGGCAGCGGAGGTTGTCGAACTTTGTTCCGAGAGCGGTGCTGCGGAAGCAGCAGTGGTCGTCGCCGGGGCAGGGAGGGAGGATTTCCGAGAAGCGGACTTCTTCGTCTTCGTCATAATGATTGGACAGTTTTTACCGTGTGTCTCACGTGTTGGTGCGATGCAAAGTCTATTTGCATCGGATACGATAATCGATAATTCTTCGAGGGGCGATCCCGAACGGATCGGTTGCCTCGGAAAGAATACTGGTGCACCGTGCGAACGAAGCGACGGAAAAATACCGAAGCCCTCGCGAGGATGATTTTTCCGCTGCGTAGAGAGCGAGCGCCGCAGGCGCGGACGGGCACCTATCTTTTCCGACGGCAACCGAAAGAGGATGCTACTGACAAAGTGAAAATCGTTCCGACGGGAAACAACAAAAGAAAAACATCATTAAGACAATATTTCGAAATTGGAACAGTCTTATAAATTTTGTTTTACAGAACAATAGATGAGTTAAATAATTGATGTAGATAAAACCGATATAAATCAAGCCCGTTTTATCGGCATCCAATGCGGAGAATTTTCCTCCGTCGGCACGGTAACAGTAATTCAAGACAGAGTTGTCTGCACTCGACTTGATCTACATTACTAAATTAAACAAAAATCCCCCTAAAGTCCAAATCCAAGCATATAAAAAACCGGCAACCCAATGAAAAGGGTTGCCGGTAAAATGCAAATTAAAGATTTTATTGATCCAGCAGTTCCCTTCTTATGGCTGGATAAATCCAGAGATAAGACGGCAACACAACCTTCCCATTTTTCAGAACAATACGTAAAACGACTTCCTTGCCATCATAATATCCATATTTTAAAAATAGCTCTCGAAATTTCGCCACATCTCCCTCATATTGGGCTTTAAAAGCTATATTACCGTCATTAAATTCCTTCGTTACCGGATAACTACGAAAAACAATACCTGGCTCTCTCACAAAATAAACTTTTTCCGAACAACTAGATTTTGCAATTACAACACCAGGGACATTTACAGACAGATAAAAGTTAAACAAAAACATCAATGTGTCATTCTGACGATCAAAATCAAACCCTCCCTTCTTAATAAGGCTACGGGCTAATTTCTTGTAATCTGAATCCGTCAAACGAGAGTATGTCGTATGAAGCGTTTCTTGCAGATCATACGTATGAAAATGATACGAGTCCGGGTCCAAAACTTCATATTTAGGCCTATAATCATATTTATTCACATCTTCAGCTGCCGTTTTCCAGATTTGAAACAACTCGTTCCTTTGTGGAAAGGAATGGCTCCACAAAAAAACGAAACATCCTATAAAAAATAATTTTTTCATCTTCTTTTATACTTATAACCTTTATTAGGACTTATAATTTTTTGAAAAGTTGTATTGCCATTACAATCATAATACAGACTTCTCGAAGTCTGTCTATCGATTATAGCACTTCGGCTGTTCCCATCGGGCAAATAGTGTGTCCGCAATGGCAAGCCATGTTCTGCTCGGATCAAGTTTTCCATATGTGTAGCCGAAATCTCCGTATTCTTAATATTTTTCACTTCTCCATCCTTATCCATAACAGTAATCCAAACACCGCTATCCCCTGTTCCAGAAATATAATCCAAACCATGTTGAAGCTCATGAGCCTGACTGACATACGGAATATTCTCTTTCATGCCGTCAGTAGTCGGAATCAACACGTTTGAATTTGGATTCCAATATACAATGTATGTTGCATTATCCTTATTATAGGAGAAATAATTATTTTCGTTTGATAGTTTGATATCTACAATTTCCGGATTATTGACAATATTTTGAATCAAACTACTTCCACAAGCACCCTGCATGATAGTGGTAATACTATCAATCACTGATAACACAAAAGGATCGTTACCACTATATTTATTCCCATAACTATCGTAAAAGCCCCATACACCATTTATACTTCTCCAAGTATAAAGAACACTTCGACCATCTATGATCGTAGTTATACCAATTTGCCGTCCATCGGGATCTATATATCGAATTGGATTATTTACACAGTAAGCATATGGGCTGATATTTATATATTCAGTGGCCATCGGGTCCTGCGTCAGCCAGCAGCCGAGGTCCGGATGATAGAAACGTGCTCCGAAGTCGAGTAATCCGGCGTCGCCGACCGTCTGCTCCTCCTTGCCGTTGAAACGGGACAGGTCCGAAGTAGCCGGGGAATTGGGTTTCAACCAAGACTTCCCGAAAGCGTAGTAATCGCGCAACGCGATCAATTCACCCGACCAATCCACAAATGCCCGGGGACTCCCCAGATGATCTTTCAAATAATACTCCGGAGCGTAATTCGTATTCCAACTATGAGTATTTTTCCGGAACCGACCGTCGCTGAAGGCGGCGCTCTCGAACTCTATCTTACTCCCGGCTGTCTGCTTATATACCAAAGAACCGATATAAATCAAACCCGTTTTATCGGCATCCAATGCGGAGAATTTTCCTCCGTCGGCGCGATAACAATAATTCAACTCAAAGTTGTCAGCACTCGACTTGATCTGCATGGGCAGGTTCAAAAAATTGTATGCAATAGTCAGGCCATTCCGGGAATCCCGGACCAAATTACCGAGGTTGTCGTAAACCACAGATGCCTGGTTAATACCATAGAGCTGACCGGCATCATTGTATTTGTATTCAAGCTGTTCGTTCAATCCACGGGTCATTTTCAGGATATTACCGTTGCGGTCGTATTTGATTCCGCGTTCAGAATAGCGATCGGTGCCCATATTGCCGCTGTAACGTGCTTCGGTCAGACGCGAAAGGGCATCGTACTCGTATTTATACGTATGCGGCATCGTACCGGCACCGCCCCAGTTCCATTCGGTAATATTCCCGGTGTACGAGGGATTCTCACTGTCGTAATACTTGAGCCGGGCACTGTAATAGGGACTGTCCTGGCTCGTAAGCCAACCCTGAACGTTATACGTATAGTCCTCGATAAGCCCGTTGATGTTCTTACGCACGAGCTGACCGATTTCGTTGTAGGAGTAAGTTACAGTAACTGGTTTCGACGTGTTGAAGGTCGAAGTCTGGGTAAGCATTCGACCGGCATTGTCATAGGTGTATTCCACCGTGAGAAGATCCTCCGCACAGCCTGTTTTGGGTACGACCCGTTCCCGTCGGAAGGTGAGATTACCCTGTAAATCGTAAGCCGTCGTGAAATAGCTGATACCGCCGAGGTAGTTCTTCTCCACGACTTGCAACACGCGTCCCAGCATATCGTAATAATAGGCCCGTTCGATATAACCCGCAGTTCGGTCCTGCTCGGTAAGCACCCGGATTTTCTCATAAGTCTTCAACCCTTTGACCGCAGTGCGATCCACTCCGGCCGACATATTGCCGATCGGTTCGCTCTTGTATGCCAATTCCGCCGGAACAGCTTCATAAGAATCGAACTTATAGTCGATCATCGTAATCGGATTGGACGGAAGCATTCCCCGGTTGCCTTGCGCATCCAGGCTGTAAATCGCGAACTTGACCGCATAAAGACGTCCCAGACCGTCGTACAGATAGCGGTCCGCATATTCGAGGGTTTTATCGTTGGTCACCTTGCCCCGGAAGCGGGTAGTCAGTTGTCCCCGTTTGTTGTATTCCAACTCTTCGCGGACTGCCCCGGGGAATTTCCGTTCGATCAGTTGTCCCTGGTCGTTATATCGGTAATAATAACAAAAGTTCTGGACGAACGCGGAACGCATCCCGATATTCGCGGGATCGGCAATCGTCGGAGTTCCGATCTGTTGCGACTCGTCGTCGGAAAGCGCCTGAACGTTGAGTTTACTCAACGAGGCGAAACCCGTAGCCCCCTGGGGCGTAACGACTACGGTCAGCCGTCCCAGAGCGTCGTAACCGTAATAGGTTCTTGCATTTCCCGAAGAACTCATAACGACCCGTCCCGCCTTGTCGGTGTAGGTTTTCGACTCTCGGCCGTCCTCGTTGGTAATCGTCACCACGTCGAGCGAATAAGCCGGATAGACCCCGGTAATATCCATGTAAAAGCTGTCGTTTTTCGTGCCGATAACGATCTTACGAACTTCGTCTGCTGCGGTATTGACACCGTAGTCGTATTTGCATACGACACCGGCAGCCACGATCGCCTCGCCGGGCTTGATTTGAACGGTGGTCCGGTTAAACAGATCGGCTACAACAGTGGTGTAAGCCTTAGAATCCGCGTAATAACCGGAGGAAAACGATTTGACCTCGGACAATCCAACATAAGCTCCATTCGCCTGCCGAGCCGGTGCCGGAAGCCACGATACGGCTCGGCGGGTGGCAGGATCGTACTCCTGGAAGCTGACGAGGTCATTCCCCTGCGGCGTGAATCCCTGGTAAACCGTTTCCACAGCATTTCCCAGCCCGTCCGCATATTGATACTGTGTATAGGCGACATCCTTTTGAAAAGATCCGATCACCATCGTTGCCACGAAATTTCTCCCGGCTGGATCTCCTTCCGTCACGGCACGCTGTGCACCATCGGACGACAACGCGTCGCCAACCTGTGCCACAGAGAACTTTTGGGATTCCGGCACCGCAAATACAATGTTATTCGCAGAGGTTTCAAAACGATTCGCATTCACAGGTTCCGGCATATGCAAATAAAAAATTGCTATGGCAATATACAATATTTTTTTCATATCGGTTCGAATTTTTATCGGTTAGCAACTGAATACTCATAACCAAAGACCGGAAACTCCATGTGCGTTTCAGTCACGAGCCGGCCGAAACTATCGTAACTGAACCGCTTATAGCGGCCGGACGGGTCGGTCACTTTACAAACTCCGACTTGTGGATTGTATTCATAAGTCGTCACCAGCGTATTCGGGATACTTCGAAGAGCGGCTTCTCTGGATGTGTCGAGTCCCTCTGTCAGCGGGAGAGAACTGACGATCTTCTGCTTTACCGTAGCATAGTCCGCACCGACGACTTGGGCTACAGGGTATAATCCGCGGTAGCCCCAGACATAGCTTACCTTGAGTCCCGCACGGTCCGTAGTCTGCACCAGACGCCCCATATCGTCGTATTGATAAACGGTAACCGTATCGCAAACCGGCTGGGTCGAAATAGCTTGAGGCGCTCCGATTCGGGCTACCTTGTGCATTTTAACCCGAATGATCTTGTTGGCGACAGCCATATACTCATACTGGTCTTCGGCGATCCGAAGTTCAGTTTCTCCGAATCCAGGGCGGTTCGGATCGGTCTTTCCGTCGGTGACGGTTTTCCAAACCTTGAGCGGCAAATTCAGCACATTCTTTGCGATCATGGTCGCATAAACACCGCTGTTCTGTTCAGTCGAGGAGAGGTCCGACACATATTGGGTCCGTTCGAACATCCCGGTACCGTCGCTCTCGGTACGGCGCACGCTCTTAATTTGCCCCAACGCATTGTAGGTATATGCATATTGCTTCCGGCTTTGCACCGTGGCACCCCTGGTTTTGAAATATTCCGTTTCGGTCACATGGTCCAGAGGATAGGGCTCGAGATAGGACCGCTGTACGTAAAAATAATCCCCGGCGAACTTGACGCTTTCGACATATTTCCTCCGGAATTCGGTCGTATCGGTCAAATAGGCATATTCCACTTTTTTCCGCAAAAATTTATTACCGGCCACATCGGGTTTGTCATAATAACTTATCGACAGTAATTTCCCCCGGTATTGTGGTTCGAAATCCGGCTCGGTCAGGAAGTTATTAACCAGCATCGGCAAGTCCTCGTGCTTAACCATTTTATCCGAACCGTCTACAAGATATTTCAAAACATCGATATTCGGATGTTTCAATGTCTTTTTATTGATCCGATAACTGTCCGGAGCATTGTGATAGTTGGAAAATTGGAAATATACGGCCGATCCGTCATCTGCCACTTCACGAACAACTGCATATTCCACATGAGGCTGGTCTGTACGATAACCGGTAATACCCGAATAATTATAACCCCATATCGTTTCACCGCCCTGTCTGCAAATCACATAATAGGCGACCGGATTTTTTAGTAAATTACCACTGCTTTGTTCTTCGTCATTCAAATAGAAGTAGGTCCGGCCGATCGAATCACCTGTAATCGGGTGATCCGTAATCCGGCGGATGCGCAAACCGCCTGCGATCGTATCTTTAACATACCTTTTCAAGTAAGGAATATTTTGACTACTGCGATCCCGGACCAGGTAATCTCGAAACATATGAGGTTCGTACTGATAGGTCGTATAACCGCCCGTAGGGTAGGTCAGTTTCGACAACATTCCCTGACGGGCATATTCGGGACCGGGTTTCCGGGGTCCGGCGGGGTCCGCGATTCTTTCGGTAAAATTGTAGCAAGAATCATTCAACAACGGAAACTGCAGATCGAACGGCTCGTATGTCGCCTCCCGGTTATAGTACCCCCAAAAGTCAATACTTGCCGTTCCCTGAAACGGGAAGGGTTCGTCCTGCCGATAATACTCCATACTGTAAGTTCCCTGACCGGGAATCCTCACGGAACTCAACAACAATACCGGGTTACCGATTCCGTAAGTATATTGCAAATAACATTTTCTCAAAGTGACGAACTTCGAATGTTCATCCGACCATTTAGTAATGACGATCGTATCGAGTTTTTCGGGAGTATCCAATGCTGTTTCGTCCGATTTCAACTCAGCACGCCGGTCGCCGTAGGCGAACCGGACTTTCGCAAGGCCGTCGATATCGATCGACTTCAACTGCACGGCTCGCTCCTTATAATGGAATACAGCAGGTTCTTCTACACCTCTATAACCTATAAAAGCACCCCCGACCCGGCAATTTTCCACATACCGAATTGTTTCGAGATCATTTCCGTAATCGAAGGTAACGACACGCCCGTTAGGAGCGGTAATCGAGGAGAGATACCAGTTTTCGGGCAGCTTTGCCGAACCGTCTTCCTCGTCAGCTGCACGCGTTTTCGGCGACAAATGACCAATTTCGGTCCAAACAAGTCCGCTTCCATCGGCATTAGGCTCCGCCACGAACGCCTTCTCGTTTTTCGCCAGAAACTTATAACGGTATCCATCCCCCGTAACGATGGTAATGACCTTCGAAGTGACCAGCGGATCGTATATTTCGACGGAATACTCCCCATGCGGATCGTCCGTATCGAAAACATGGATTTTCCCGCCTGTCGATATGAATTTGCCGTAATGACCCGGGAAGCTGAACGTATAAATATCCGGTTCGGTTTCTACACTCATACTTCCACTTTTAATCGAATACATCTCTTTATCCTGGCCGTTGATATAGTTCGCCCACAAATTCCAGGATTCATTCGTAAAATCCTGGTTGTTGAAAAAATAACCCCACAAGCCCGCACTCATATAATCGTCGGGAACTCCCCGGACCGTACGGGTGATGACGCCGCCCGTATTGAGGAACCAGCCGAGTCCCACGTCACTGGCCTGAATATTCGGCATATAGCCGTTCGAAGCGTAATTCAGCACGACAGGCAACGTAAAATCCTCGTCCTGATAAGTGTAAAGAGGAATCGACGCCGATACAGTACCGGTATAGAGGTTCGGAGCGCTGCCTCCGTATTTGAGGAGACTCCAAACCTGCGGAGTTCCGGTATTGAGGTTGTTCCCGACACCGCCCGAAGACAAATAATCCGGAATAATCGGATTGTTCTGCGCATAGCAGAAAGTCCAGATACCCAACAGGCATCCGACGGTCAGTAATAAAGTTTTTCTCATGATAAATTTGTTTAAGTTGGTTAATAAAGGTATTACCCCATGATTCCTCCGAGGGAGAACATGGGCATATACATGGCGATTAGGATCACGGCGACGAGAATTCCGACGAGCAGGATGAGTGCGGGTTCGAGCATCGCACCCATGCGGCGGATTGCGTATTCGAGTTCTTCGGTGAGGGTCTCACCCTGCCTGCGGAGCATTTCGGGTAGGCGGTTCGTCTGCTCTCCGACGCGGACGAGCGCCGTGAGTTTTCGGTCGTAGAGATCGGGGAATCGGGCCAGTGTTTCGGCGAAGGCATCGCCCCGTTCGAGCCGTCGCGCGATCTCGTCGAACGACTTGCGGTAGGGGTGGAATCCGATGACCTCGCGGAGCATTCCGACGCCGGCGAGCAGGGGCACGCCCGCGGCGCATAGCAGGTCGAGAAGTTTGCAGCACTGCGCCTGCATGTTCTTGCGGATGATCTCACCCGCGACGGGCAGGCGGAGCAGGATCGCCGCGCGCCAGCGCTGCACCTCCTCGCGCTGTCGGTTGGCGCGGTAGAGCAGATAAAGTCCCCCTCCCGCGCTGACCGCGACGGCGGCATAGGCGGGAAACGCTTTCGAGAGTGCGATGATCCCCCTCGTGAGCGCGGGCAGCTCTCCTCCCATACGCGCATATACCTCCTCGAACATGGGTACGACGACCGAGAGCATGAATGCCACGACAGCCGCCGCCACGGCGAGGATGACGACGGGATAGCTCACGGCCGAGGCGACCATGCGCTGCTGCGCGGCCCGCTTGCGGTAGTAGTCGCGCAGGAAGTCGAGTGTCCGGGCCAGACGTCCCGTCTCGTTGCCGATGCGCACCACGCCGCACTCCAAGGGGCGGAATGCCCCGCTTCGGCGCATGGCCTCGGCGAGCGTCTCTCCGCGCACGACGGCGGCGTAGAGCTCTTCGAGCAGCGCCTTCGTCCGGCGGTCGCCCTCGCCCTCGATGAGCAGTCGGAAGGCCGCCGAGAAATCGAGACCGGCCGTCAACAGTGCATGCAGCTCGGCGTAGAACATCTCGCGTCGGGCGTCCGTCAGTTTATGGCTCTTCGTATCCATGATCCTTTTCGATTTCAGCGATTCTTCGTTCGTAGCTTTCCCGTGCGGGCCGCAGCACGGGGAGTTTCAGCATATGACTCCCGACGTCGATTTCGAGGGTATCGGCCGCCGCGTCGCAGCGTAGGAGCCGCATGTGCCCGACACGACGCAGGAGCGTATCGCGGAACTCCCCCGCGACGAATACTGCCGCGGAGTCGCACGTCGTCAGTGTCGTCTCGCCTCCTGCACGATAGAGGTACAGCAGCTCGCCTGTGCCTCCGCCCTCTGCGCCGCGGACGCTGTCGGCCGTTGTGAGCAGCTGCCCGAGGCGGAAGATTCCGTCGCGCTGCCGTCCCGCCTCGACGAGCACGGCCGCGCGTCGGGTCACGAGCCGCGAGACGAGCGTCAGGGCCTCCATGGCGGCCAGGAAGACGATTCCCGTCACGAGCATCACGACCAGCGTTTCGGCCAGCGTCGAGCCGCGCAGCGTATGTTTCACTCGGCGCATTCCACCAGCTGTCTGTGTACGATCCGTTTGCGGCTGCCGTCGATGCGGACTTCGATCGTTATGAGTTGCACGTCATTGTATTGCCGATACGGCTCCACGCGCACCGTCGCTTCGCCTCCGCCGTACCGCTCGACGTACGTGCCCGCAGGCCATACGCCTGATCCATATTTGTCGAAGGCGCACATGGCCCGGTATTCGGCTTCGGCGACTGCGAGCGCATCGTCCCCGCGCAGCGTCAGACGGGGCAGCAGCTCCATTGCCGCCGTGAAAACGATCAGCAGCACCACCGCCGCTACGACGGCTTCGACGAGCGAGGCCGCGCGCAGCTTTCCGCCCGAGGCCCGTTTTACTCGACGCATACGGCCTCCTTTCTGCGCACGGCCTCGGCGCCGCCGTGCCACAGCGGTTGCGCCGTGGCGGAATTTTCGAGCAGCGTAAGGTCGTAGAGCATATCCTTGTAGTATCCCTGCGGCGAGAAGTAGACGGCCTGTCTGAGCTCCGCACACCCCGCGACGATCCCCTGCACCTGCGCCGCGCCATCCGCATGAAGAAGCCCCCGCACACGTGCCGTGCGCGACTGGCGGTAGGAGGCGGCCATCTTCTTGTGCCACACGGTGTCGCGGACGATGACATAGCCGTCCGCCGTCGCACGGTCGCCCAGTTCGGCGTACCGGCCGGCGTAGATGCCCGACGGATATTCCAGCGCGGCGCACGGCTCTACGACGACCGTGTCGCGGGCGAAGAGCTGCGCCGCGATGCGGGCTCCGCTGCCGACCGTGATCTTGCGTGCGCAGACCAATACGTTTCCCAGTCGGCAGGCGGAGTCGATGCGCAGCTCGTCGGCTGCGAGCACGATCCGCCCGTGCAGCGTGCAGCCGCCGATCTCGGCCGTGCCGAGGCGCAGGGCGACGGTCGGGTCGCGGAACGATACGCCGAGGCTGTCGGGCAGATCGCCGGCGGCCGGCAGCTGCTGCGCGAAAGCGAAGAGTGCGCCGATCCGTGCCGCGACGGCAGCCGAAGGTGCGGGAAGCCTCCTCGCCGAGCCCCGGATCGCCGTGCGGGGAACCTCCTCTCCCCGGTAAAACTCCGCTCCCAAACGGCCGTAGGTCAGGCCGTTCTGCGGCAGGCGGAGCGTCCCGTGCAGACGCGTGTCGCCTGCGAGGGTGACGGCCGTGCGGTCGTCGGCGTAGAAGAGCGTCCGTGCGGGATCGGGTTCGGCACCGACGATGCGGCTGCTCGCGACGAGCGAGTCTGCCGTCGTGATGTACAGCAGTTCGTAGAGGCCCCACGGCTCGCGGCGCACGAAGATGCGCGACTGCGGCAGGGAGTCGTAGAGCAGATAACCTCCGGCAGCGGTCAGTGCCCGTTCGTCGGGATGCAGGCGGTAGAGCAAGGCGGCCGATTCGACGTCGGCGCGCGCCTGCCGCAGCCGCTGCGTGCGCGTGAAGAGCAGCGTCTCCTGCTCCCACAGCGCCAGCAGCCCCAGCGTCGCCGTGAGCATCACCAGCGCTGCGACTACGACTGTCGGCAGCACGGCCCCTGCGAGGTATGTCGTATGCAGTTTCATCTATTCGTCGCAGCGTTTTACGCCGTAGACCGTTCCTTCGCGTTCGAGATAGAGCGAGTCGCGGTCGGCGCCCGTCAGGCGGAATCCCGCGGCCGTGTCGCGCAGGCTCAGTTCGTACTGTCTGCCGCCGATCGTCAGGATGTGGAGCGCCTGCCCGCCGGCCGAGACTGTCCCCAAGTGCGAGAGTTGCACCCGCTCGCGGCGTTTCGGTTCGGCTTTTCCGGCAGGCGGCAGGCGGCGCACGACGGACCGTGCGGCAGGTGTCGGAGCGGCCACGCCTTTCAGGAAGGGGTCGGGATAGTCCAGCCGCAAGGTCTCGGCGACGATCTGCGGTACCGCCGGAGTGTCGGTCGCGGGTCGGACATCCGGCGCGGCGGGTCGTGCCGGCGCGAGGATCCGCCACGCCACGACGCCCCAGACAGCCACGACGGCTGCGAGCAGCAGGTAGGTCGTCCAGCGCGATTTCACGGCAGCAGGGAGCTATCGGTTATCCCGATGCTGTTTTGTTTCGACGATTCGACGGCGCTCGGCGCTGTCGGCAGTTCGCCCCCACCCCCTGCGGCGGACTGCAACTCGCCCGAGCTCGTGCAGTACCTCCGCCGACGGCGAACAACCTCCTCGGTCGAAATACCCGCCGGAAAGTGCGGAGCATTTCTTTCTGTCGGCATTCCGGTAAAAGCAACCGTTTCGCCGGCAGGCTCTTCCGAATCGTCGTCCGGCGGTTCGGGGTTCTCCGGCTCCTCGGGCACGGGTTCCTCGGCGACCGTGAGCCGCAACGCCGGAGAGGAGGTCTCGTAACCGGAGTTGAAGGCCGCGACCGTCCATTCGTAACGGCCCGCTTCGAGCCGTAACCGGCAGCCGTAGCTGCGTGCAAGGCCCAGCGTATCGGCCGCAAGGAGCGTGTCGGCGACGATCCGCCCCTCGGTAGCGACGCACAATTCGTAACCCGTCGCACGGTCGACGGCCCGCCAGCGGAAGAGCGTCTCGCCCGCAGGAACCTCCGCGTCGTCCGCCGGGGCGATCGTCGTCACCGCACGGCCGGAGATATCCTCCTCGATGATTTCGCAGGAGACGGTCAGGAATAGAAGCGGGAAATAGATCAGGTATCTTCTCATTTCGATTCGGTTATTAAGGTCAGTTGTTGTATGTAGAGCGTCAGTGTGAGCTGCGTGCGGCGGGTGCGGGGCCGTGTCGCGGTCTGCCACTCGGCCGACCGCAGACGGCAGGCGGGCAGACGCCGTTCGAGCGTCTCGACCGTGCGCAGCAGCTCAGCGAACGGCCCAGTGAGCGTCAGCTGCGCCGTATGAATTTCGATCCCGTCCTGCCGCAACGTCGTCACCGGCACATAGCCCGTCGCGCGCACGCCGGCGGGAGCGAAGCGCCGCACCGAGTCGAGCAGCCCGCCAGAGAGGATCAGTTCGGGGGCTTCGACGGCAGCCGGCACGGTCGCTCCGGTCGCCGGTGTCGTCGGAGCGAGCGCATCCAGCCGCCGTTCCAGCCGGCCGCACTCCCGCCACGCGCCGAAGGTATCGCTCAGGGCGAAATGCCACGCCGCCCACGGCAGGAGGAGGGCCAGCAGCCCCACGAGGCCGAGACCCCGGTATCTGTACGGCAGGTTCATAGTCCGATCTCGATGCGGAACGCGAGCCGTTCGGCATCGCGTTCCCGTTCGACGTTCGTCAGTCGTACCGTGCGGCAGCACGCCGCCCCCGCGAGGCGCTCGACGAAGGTCGAGACGTCGCCCGCCGCCGGAGCCGTGCCCGCGACGACAGCCGTCCGCTCCTGCCGCTGCAAGGGCTTCCCCGCCTCGAAACGCATCGTGAGCGGTTCGACAGCAAGCCGCGTCAGTACGACCTGCGCCGGCACGGCCTCCGCGATGCGATCGCACACGACGGCGCGGGATGCTGCGGGACGTGCGGAGAACTCTGCGAGCAGCGTCCGCTGCCGGTCGGTAGCATCGGCTGCGGTCGAAGCCGTGCGTTCGCGCGCCGAGAGCTCCTTTTGCAAAGTCTGGCGGCGGGTGTTCAGCGACGGGGCGACGGCGGCATTGACAGCGAGCAGACAGAGGAAGAGCCCCAGCACCGGCAGTGCCGCCCGCCGCACGACGGCCTGCGCCAGCGACGAACCCTCGGCCGTCGGGCGGAGCAGCTGCCGCCAGCCGAGTCCTGCGAGAAGCTCCCCGGCCGCAGTATCGGGCGGCGCGGAGACCTCGATCCGCTGCGGATGGATGCCGGCCTCCGACAACTCGGTCAGCACTCCTTGCAGCCGCTCGCGCCGCACGAAGGCGATCCGGCCGTCGTGTTCGCGCCACAGGAAGGTCGCCCTGTCGTCGCGCACCCGCGCGGCGAGCTGCGAGTCGGCGGGCTTTACGATCGTGCCGTGGCCCGAGACCGTGACCACGGCGACGCCTTTGGCCACCGCCGCCGCGTCGTACACCGTCTGCTGCGGCTCGCAGCCCATCTTGCAGCGCCATGCCGCGATCGTATGGCCGTCGGGTGTCAGCGTGACATCCAGCACCCAGACGGGGCCGAGGATATAAGGGAAAAGATTCATTTTTTATTTATTCTTTTATGTCCCTTTTGTTCCGGTAAAAAGGACGAAAAGATCGAGTACGGCGACATCCTTTCCACCTTTTCACACGAAAAGGTGGAGCCGAAAGTGTCCGCAAGGCACCTCCGCCGGAATCGAACGACGGTTCTTACTGAGCGGGCACGAAAGACTGCGCTGTTTCGCACACCCGCTCCGGGCGTTCGAACCGTCGTTCGATTCGCGTCCGTCTCCGGTGCAATGCGGATCATGGGATCGTATTGATTTTAATCTCATTCTACGACCGTGGGTTTGATGAAGATATTGAGCGTACGTTCGACCTTGTTGCGCTTCTCCTTGCCGAAGAACCACTTGATGACGGGCACACGCGCCAGAAACGGCACACCGCGCGAGGAGCGCTCCATCGTGTTGCGATCCAGCCCGCCGAGAAGCACCATCTCCTCGTTCTGCACCTTGACGATCGACTTGAAGCTCCGCGTGGCCGTGCCGGGCGGAGCGTCCTCGGCAGTGCGGTCGGTGAACTCCGTCTGCTCGAACTCGATTTCGAGGGTGATCTGCCGATCTTCCGACACGTAGGGCGTGACCTTGATCGAGAGGTTCGCATCGACCGACTTCCACTGGTAGGACTCCGACGAGATGGGGTTCTGTGTACCGTAGTAGTTGTTCTGCACCTCCTTGTAGTACTGCGTCTCGCCGCTGGTGAGCGTCGCCTCGTGGCCGTTCAGGGTCGAGAGCTTCGGCGTGGAGAGCAGACGCACCACCCCGTCCTCCTCCAAGGCTTGCAGGCTCAGGTAGAAGTTCGGCGTCACGCGCCCCAAATTCACCGTGCCCCGGATGCGTCCGAGCAGATCGTTCACCGCATTCGCTCCGAAAGTCATGTCCACGCCCGGCGAGAGCGTTCCGGAGGTCTTCACCGCTTTGTCGCCCACGCCGGCCCCCACACCGATCTCGTGGATCTTGCTCTTCGTGACGTCGGCGATCAGGATCTCCATCGTCACCATCGGAACGGGTTTGTCCACCGAGCGCAGGAAGGTCTCCACACGCGCCACGTCGCGCCGGTCGCCCGACAGGATCAGGGCGTTCAGATCGGGGAAGGTCTTCACCGCGACGTTCTGTTTCAGCGCTTCGGGGATGATCTCCTCGACCTTCGACACGGAGCGGTAGACGAGCGGAAGGACCGCCGACGACGAGAGACCGTCCGACGCGGCCGCTCCGAAGATCCAGATGCCCCGTTCGGTGTAATAGCTGTACGGCGAACCTTTGAGCAGCACCGAGAGCAGCGTCTCGAAATCCGTCCCGTCCACCCAGACGCCCGCCGTGAGGTTCACCGGCGACTGGAAGTAGTAGTTCAGCTCCAACTCGTCGCACAGGTCGAGAATCACGTCCTGCACGTTGCCCCGCGCGATGCGGGCCGTGATGCGCCCCAGCGAGTCCACACGCAGTTCGTTGGGCGTGAACTGCCGCCGGCGCATATAGGCGGGGCCTGCGGACATCTTGCCGCCCTGCGCGGCCGGCTCCTCGCGCCACAGCGTCCACACGTCCTGCGCATCCCGTTTGGCAAGCAGGCCGTTGACCGCGGCGAGCGTCCGCAGCGCCTCGTCGAAGGGCATGCGACGCACGTAGCCCGAGACCTTGCAGTCGTACAAAGGTTCGGGGACGATGACGTTGCGCGCAGAGAGACGTGCGATCTTCTTCGCTACGTCGATCAGACGTTCGCCGCGCAGGTCGTACGTGAGCGTCGTGTCGGCGGCCGCATAGGCGACGTCGGGATCGGGCGCCGGAGCCGTCGGCGCTGCCGCCGGAAAGATCGAGAGGATGTTGCCCGACGCGGCCGCGTCCAGCCGATACTCACGGCAGAGGAACCGCACCAGATCGTCCACACGGGCCCGGCGGAAGTTGCACGACACGGGGATGTTCTCCACGCCGCGCACCGACACGTTCACGCCGCTGGCGCGCGCGATATTGCGCAGCAGCTCCGACAGCGACAACCGACCCGACGTGACGTCCACCTCCCGCCGGAACGTCGAGTCGCGCCCGACGAGTGCCGCCAATTCCGAGTCGATACGCGACAGACGCAAAGAGTCGGGGTCGGACGGCGGATTCGGTGCAACCGTCCGATGGAGCGAATCCGAAGACGGGTTCACACCAGCGGGTATTTCGGTTCGCTGTGCCGGACAGAGCACAGGCAGGATGCAAAGAAGTAAAAACGCAAGCGTGTATCGTCGTTTCATAGGCTTGGATCAGTAGTTCAACAGGGGTATCACTTCGTCGAGAGAGGTCTCGCCGCGTCGGAAGAGGTCGACGACGGCATCGCGCAGCGACGGTATGCCGCGTTCGAAGAGCAGCGGTGCGACGTCGGTGCGGCCGGAGCGTACGGCAGCCGCCAGCTCGTCGTCCATCGGGATCACCTCGTAGACGGCCCGCCGGCCTGCATAGCCCGTGTAGAAACAACGTTCGCAACCCACGGGTTCGCAATAGCGGTCGATCGCTATGTCGGACAGCAGGCGCCGCACTTCATCGGTCGCCTCCGCCCGGCGTTTGCAGTGGGGACAGAGCAGGCGCGCGAGACGCTGCGCGACGGTCATTACCAACGTATCGGCCACCAGGTACGGGTGTACGCCCATATCCGACAGACGGGCTACGGCGCCCCAGGCCGTGTTGGTGTGGATCGTCGAGAAGAGCAGGTGTCCCGTCAGCGACGACCGCACGGCCATCTCGGCCGTCGCCCCGTCGCGGATCTCACCTAGCATGATGATGTCGGGGTCCTGCCGTAGGAAGGTACGCAGTGCGGCGGTGAACGTAAGGCCGATCTCCTCCTTGAGCTGCACCTGGTTGACCCCTTCGAGCGTGTACTCGATCGGATCCTCGATCGTGAGGATGTTGTCCGTCAGGGCGTTCAGCCGCCGCAGCGTGGCGTAGAGCGTTGTGCTCTTACCCGAGCCCGTAGGGCCGCAGATCAGCACCATGCCGAAGGGCCGCGCGATGGCGCGGCAGTAGTCCTCGTACTGCCTTGCGGAGAAGCCGAGGTTGCGCAGTTCCAGCAGCTCGACGCGGCGGGTCAGCAGTCGCAGCACGACCTTCTCGCCGTAGATCGTCGGCAGCGTCGAGACGCGCACGTCGAACTTCTCACCGTCGCGGTCGTAGCCGATGCGCCCGTCCTGCGGCAGCCGTTTCTCGGAGATGTCGAGCGAGGCGAGGATCTTGATCTGGTTTACAAGCGGCATGTACTGCGCCCGCTCGACGACGTAACGCTCGGTGAGCTTGCCGTCGATGCGCATACGGATGCGGCAGCGCTGTTCGTAGGGTTCGAGGTGGATGTCGCTGGCGTTGTCGCGCAGCGCCTCGCCCACCAGCGCGAAGAGGAACTGCCGCCCCTGTCCGATCTCGGCCGTGCGGCCTGCGGCGGCGCTTGCCGTCTGTGCTCCGGGGCGGTAATGTTGCAGCAAAAGCCGTTGCAGGTCATCGGCGGCGATCGGCACGACTTCGACCTGCCAGCCGTAGAGCACCTCCAGCTCCTCGGCAGCGGCCGTGTAGTCATGTCCCGTCTCGCCGTAGCAGCGTATCCTGCCCGCCTCGCGTGCGAACGGCACGAGGCGGTACTCGGCGGCCTCCTGCGCCGTGAGCAGGCGGAGGATCTCCGTGGGGATATGTGTCGGGGTTACAGCCATAAGCGGAGGAATTGAAGAGCGGCCCAGCCGATGAGCACAATGCCGGCTGCGCCGACGAAGGGGATCGTGCGACGACGACGGCCGCAGCAGACCCACCGGAGGAGGGCGACGACGCAGGCGGCGATCAGAAACCGCAGAAACTCCGTCGGTGCGAACAGGGGTGCGACGGCAAGCAGGAAGAGGACGTCGCCGGAGCCGACGGAGTGTCTGACCGCGAGCCGCCGCAGACGGAGGTAGCCGAAGAGAGCCGTTCCCGATAAAAGGAGCAGCGCGGCATTGCCTGCCGTTTGCAGCATCATCGTCCGCCAACCGAGCGTGTGCCAGCTCACCCCGACAGAGACCGTCCCCAGCACCGCCAGCCACGACGCGTCCACCCGTCGCGTGCGGAAATCGTCGCGGGCCAGTACAGCGGCAGGCAGAAACAGCAAAAGGTATGGATAAGAAGCAGGGAACATCGGGGCTGAAGGTTTCGATCAATCCTTGACCGTCTCGCGCAGGTTTTTATCCTGGTCGATCTCCCAGACATTATAAACTCCGTCGCCGTCGAAATCCACGACGGCAGTCGCCGTGGCGCGGAAGCCGTGCTCCGAAGCCTCGACGATCTCGACGAGGTAGTTGGCCTGACCGCCGTCGGTCACCAGCCGCGACTGCTCGAAGCCCAGCTCCTCCAACGATGACGAATAGCGCGAATAAGTGTAGAAATTCGACCGCTGCAACGTATGCAGGTAGGTAAGCTGCTGCTGCGCTTCGGTGGCCTTCACTCGCGAGATCAACGGCATCAGATTCGGCAGCGCGATCAGCACCAGAATACCGATGATGACCAGCACGACTAACAGTTCGGGCAGTGAAAAGCCGCGGAGACGGCGACACGGATAAAAAGACAGTGTTTGCATAGACGGTGTTCGTTTGCAAACAAAGATAAGGTGGCTTTTGATTGATTTCTCGAAAAACAAACCTTACATTTCAAGATGCAAATACCTGCATATCAATATATTGATTAAAAATAATCTATACATACGCCTTTCACGTGTTTTTACCTTGTTCCACTCTGTGCATAATTCGGAAAAAACACATCGGGAAATGATGACTGTTCGAGGAATAGCTACCATGAAAAAGGACCTCGACATAGAGGTCCAAGACATAATGAAAGTATGGGATTATTGATGCGTTACTGCAAAGAAATTCTTAAAACCGATTGCCAGCATACGGTGCCATACACGTTATAATTCCGAGGATCGATTCCAGTAACAAACCGAAATACATGAAGATTTATCGGTTGTTGACGCCGGATAAACCCGATATGCCTTATTCGAAAATGATAAAATCTGACATATACCTCAGTCTCCGCCGACAGATTTATTCACATTTACGATCTTTGCTTTTATCCGGTGATGTTTCACGTAGATCGACCCGACCTTTCCGACCCGGAAAATAACACATAATGCCCGATTCGAGAATCCCGCTTCCATCAGACATAGAAATTCCTTTTCTGCCGGTGTCAAGTTGCTCCGGCGATGTCTTCGACAGTCGGACAAACGTAACGAATCATTTACGATATGATAATTCGAAAGCCGCTTAACAGATGCAAGCTCCTTGCAACGTGTATGAAATGAAACAGGATCATTGTTATATAAGTACAACAAATCCAGCCACTCCTCGATATAACGCAATCTGTTTCGTGCCAAGAGTTCGGCTTGCCGTCGTTGCTGCCATAAACGGTAAAGAATACCTGCCTGCAACATAATTATGGCACACAATATGAAAATCATAGTGCATACAATTTGTCGTCTCGAAAAAGTATGCACGGACTCTTTGTTTGCCCCAACTCCGGAGACCAAACCATATAGCAGCAAGCGAAGAGCCGTGCATAACACGATTCTCTCGCTGTCTACCGCTATTAATGAAATTGGTCTTTGAGTTGTGAGCAGACAGAGAAAACCCGATAATAATTATCGTCTATTTCAAAGATAGAAATTATTATACAATCCGGCAAATTATTATCTGAAATTTTTATTTTTTCCTGCC
>ERZ827150.2009-NODE-2009-length-23414-cov-10.145897_pt1 | contig 23414 bp, 24 predicted proteins | sample MGYA00519779_ERZ827150 | MGnify/ENA primary metagenome ERZ827150 (study PRJEB31778, sample SAMEA3449267) | human gut metagenome | biome: human gut; feature: human-associated habitat; material: faeces | place: United Kingdom | collected 2010/2012 ...
GCGGGCTCCACGCGCTCCGCGCGTGGCTTTCGGCTCCGCCGAAAGGGGCTGCGCCCGCTCGTCATCTCCCGTTCTTTCCCGCAAAAATCACACAAATTTCACATCAAAACCCCTTGCATTCCGCCGTGGGAATGGGTATAATAAGCTTTCAACGATGGAGCGTCCGCCCCAGTCGATGAACCTTTTGAAACCCGTATTACGGAATACTTTAATTACAGGAGGAACATCTGACATGAATCTCGAAAAATACCTTGATATCACCCCCGAGCTGCAGGAAGCCATCAAAAACGGCGAGCCCGTTGTCGCCCTGGAAAGCACCATCCTCAGCCACGGTATGCCCTATCCGGAAAACCTCTCCTTTGCCGCAGAGGTGGAAAAAGAGATCCGGGCTTGCGGCGCTCACCCCGCCACTATGGCGCTCATCGGCGGCAAGATCAAAGTCGGTCTCTCCCCGGAAGAGCTGGAGCTGATGTGCCGCGGCGAAAATGTCGGCAAGGTCTCCCGCCGCGACTTTGCCACCTACCTCGCCACCGGTAAGACCGGTGCTACCACCGTCGCTTCCACCATGATGTGCGCGGCTCTGGCTGGCATCCATGTATTCGCCACCGGCGGCATCGGCGGCGTTCATCGCCATGGTGAGGTCACCATGGATGTCTCTGCCGACCTGCAGGAGCTGGCCCGCACCCCCGTCGCCGTCATCTGCGCCGGCGCCAAGCAGATCCTCGATATCGGCCGCACGCTGGAGTACCTCGAGACTATGGGCGTCCCCGTCATCGGCAATGGCACCAGCGATTTCCCCGCCTTCTTCTGCAAAAAGAGCGGCTTTGGTGTGGATTACGCCGCCCAGAGCGAGGAGGAGATCGCTCGCATCATCAAGACCAAGCTGGAGCTGGAAATGCCCGGCGGCGTCCTCATCGGCAATCCCATCCCGGATGAATACGCCATGGATTTCGATTACATGGAGGGCATCATCACCAAGGCCCTGGAGCTGGCCGATGCCCAGCACATCCACGGCAAGGAGATCACCCCCTTCCTGCTGGCCCACATCAAGGAGTTGACCGGCGGCGAGTCCTTCGCCTCCAATGTCCAGCTGGCGCTCAATAATGCCCGCTGCGCGGCCCGTATCGCTGTTTCCCTGGCTAAAATGTAAAATAAGCGCGGAATCCCCCGGTAGCTTGCTGCCGGGGGAATTTATTGCCAAATACCACCCCCGCATTTTGTGCGAGTCACCAAAAATTCTCAAAAAGGTTGACACCCCTGCCCAAAAGTGGTAGTTTATTCTTGCTATTCATATCCCCATGGGGATATTTTTGTGTTTGCGGAACAAACACAACCCCACCTGCGGGAAAAATAAAAAAGAAGAGAGGTTTATTCTAATGAAAAGGTTTTTAAGCATTTTGCTGGCTATCCTTATGCTGGCCGTCATGCTGCCGGTGACGGCGATGGCGGAGGAAGTGAATTATGTCACTTTGGAGCTGACCTACGGCAGTAATGTTTCCGATGAGGATATCGCCGCCGCAAAAGCTGTGTATGAAAATAAGCAATACACTACCTGTAAGGCCGCTAATGAAGCCTATATGGCTTTGTTTGGAGTAACCTGGGAAAAAGGTTATCTCGATGTCACCGATAATAACGCTCCGTTGCACGAATACAGAGGGACTTCCGGTTCTGTGACCGAGGTAAAATATTATATCCACGGTACATTGGCGGGTTTTACCTCTCTCCAGTCCAATGGTAACCAAATTGACTGCACCATTGGCGGCAACCACGAGATTTTCCGTACCAGTTATAGCATCATTGGCGTGAATAATGCCGATGGCAGCAAAGCCAAGCTGACAGATGGCAATGTGCAGGCATATGTTGCCGGCGGCTATGACAACATGTATACCTCTTATGGCAAGCTGACCATCGATAATATCGAATTTGCGACCACCAAAAGCACTACCGTAGGTGCCTCCGCTGCCAATGGGACAGTAGGCAGCACCAATACTGCCACCGGTGAAATGGAGATCAAGAACTGCAAGTTCAATGGCCGCCTGTATGTCTATGATAACTTTGAGAATACCGGAATGACCTACAACATCCACGATAATGTGTTTGATGGCACTAATTACTCCGGTGACATCAATGCCTACCCCATCTTTGCCCAGTGCAAAGGCGGCAACACCTTGAATATTAAGAATAACAATATCAGCGGATACGCCCGTGGCATCAACATTGACCATGGGAACATCAACGCCGTTATTGAGGGCAACATCATTTCCGTCACCGATACCGGCCGCTCCTGCATCCAGCTCAGCAGTCTTACTACCGCCACGATCAAGAACAATACCATGAATCTCACCGGTGGCAACGCCATCACTCTGCATGAGAAGCTGCTGGGGGACAAAAGTCCTGCTATTGAGGAAATAACTATTTCCGGCAACACCATCAATGGCACTGGCTACCTCATCTATGATGATGCGACTGCTAACAATAAATCCTTCACCAATGATAACCTGACCCTTACCATCACCAAAGATAACACCGTTGCCAAGACCGTTGACACGACCCAGGGCGTGAAAGACGGTGTGAATCACCGCTTGAGCGAAATCGTCAAGACCAAGGTGGAGAATAATGTTGTTCCCGGCGGTTCCACCGGCGGCACCATCGTCATCGTCCCCGACCGCACCGAGGACACCCCCAAGACCGAGCCCGAGAAGAACCCCGCCACCGGCGCCAATGATGTCGTCGCCGCGGCCGTGGCCCTCATGGCCGTTTCCGCCCTCGGTGCTGCAGTCCTCACCCGCAAAAAATAACACATTCCCCTCTTTCGGGAGCCCCTTCGGGGGCTCCTTTTTCCTGCCATTTTACTGTAAATAAAAACCAACATTTAGTCAAATCACACCCATATTTTCCCGCATTCGTAAATTTTCCGTGAAAAAAAGTGAATTATTAACCTTTCACCTGCAAAGAAGGGCCGTTTTTGCCGTATTAGTGGAGGGACTTTCGCCCCCGGCCCCTCCGGCATAAAATATCTTACACCCCACGAAAGGAGATCCCCCCATGAAAAAAATCTACCTCTCCCCGGAGCGCCGTCCCGCTCCCCACGGCCCCTACTTCGGCTATCCCACCCTCTTCGAGCACGATGTCACCACCTCCATCGCGCAAAAAACCGCCGCGGCCCTTACCCGCTGCGGCTTTTCGGTCAAAATGGCCCCGCCCGCGGCCACCGTGCGTGTCCGTGTGGCGGAAGCCATTTCCTGGCAGGCTGATTACTACCTCCCCATCCACACCAATGCCAGCTCCGCCACCCCCAGGGAGGGCTCCGCCCGCGGCCCGGAGGTCCTGGCCTATGGCCAGCCCGGCGGCATCAGCTGGCGCGCCTGCCAAATGACCTACGAGGAACTCATGGCCATTTACCCGGCGGCTGCCACCCGCGGCGTCCGCCAGAATACCACCTTCTACGAGATCAACAGCACCCCCATGCTTTCGGTCTATCCGGAGCTTGCCTTCCACGATAATGGCGCCGATGCCCAGTGGCTGGTGGAAAACCAGGGCGAGGTTGCCGAAGCCCTGTGCCGTGGGGTTTGCCGCTGGTTTGGGGTAAATTACACCGCCCCCACCGGGGAGGACTGGCAGCAGCGCTACCTTTCCCTGCGGCAGTCCCTGCAGGCCCTGCTGGAGGAAAACCCTGCACAAATTTAGTGGGAAAATTTGTGCACCTCCCCAAAATTTCTCATTTAGGTTGACATCCCCTGCCCAAAAGTGGTAACCTTACTCTGTTCTCATATCCCCATGGGGATATTTTGTGTTTGCCCTGCAAACACAACCCCGCCCGTGAGAAAAATAAAAAAGAAGAGAGGTCAATACCAAATGAAAAAGCTTTTAAGTGTTGTGCTGGCGCTGCTCATGTTGGCCGTCATGCTGCCGGTGACGGCGATGGCGGAGGACACTCCCACCTTGGGAAACGACAAAGTTTGGCAGAATGTAACTCGCGACAATGTGCAGGATGTCCTTGATGGCAAATATGGTTCTATCGATAACACGACCATCGAATTAAGTGCAGGTGACTATGACAAGATCGAGTTTGGTCGCGCCACCGAATACGCGGGCAGCAATACCAAGTATTATCTTAATGACAGTGAAACTACTGTTGGTGCGATCAAGCAGGCTATTGCCGCTCATCCCCAAGGCGGTGCAGGGACTCCCGTGTATGTCCGCTCTATGAGCAATGTCACCCTCAAGGCAGCCGATAATGCAACGGTGACCATCAACGGGCTGGTTGCGTTCGGCGGACAGGTCAACAGCACAAAGTGGTACAGCAAAGACTTCGTTGCTGACAGGGTTGCAGAAGACAATAACACCAGCTACTACATCAATCAGAAGTGGAACAATATCACCTTTGAGGGTCTGACCTTCACGGGCGGCGTGAATATTGAAGCGTATCAGGGGAACACGCTCATCAACAATGTTAAGTTTGACAACTGCAAGTTCAGCATTACGGACAACCCCAGTGAAACATATTGCATCCGCCTGAATGTCGATGGAAATATCGCCCAGGCAAACAACCTTGTTGTTAATAAATGCGAATTCACGAATGGTAATACCGCAGTGCTTACCGACGGGATGCCGAATGTCACCGTTACGGACAGCACCTTCTCCGGCTTGGCCAGGCACGCAATCAACCCGATGATGAATTATCTGCCGAAGGCTCCGGGCTACGGAGAGATCACTGTTACCGGGAATACTTTCAAGAATATGAGCAACGCCGAAAAAGGCACTATCCTGCGCATGGGCGAAGTTGGTGCAGGCGCTGTGTTGACGATCAAGAACAATACCGCAACGGAAGGTATCACTTTGGCAAACAGCGTCAAGGTTAACAGCCTTGCTGACAGCGGTATCACTTATGACATCTCCGGGAACAACTGGGGCGAGAACCTAAAATTTAGTGAAGCGTTTAAAAACATAGTTGACGAGCCTATTCCGGAGCCCTCCACCCCCATCGTCATCGTCCCCTCCACCGAGGAGACCCCCAAGACCGAGCCCGAGAAGAACCCCACCACCGGCGCCAATGATATGGTCGCCGCGGCCGCGGCCCTCATGGCTGTCTCCGCCCTCGGCATGGCCGTCCTCTCCCGCAAAAAATAACCCATGACCCACCCCAAAGCCCCCCTCACCGGGGGCTTTTTCTATGCACCCTGCCCATTGTCAAGCCCCCAAAATGGTAGAATTTTCGTGCACTCCTACAAACTTTTGTTCGCGGCTTTACATCCACCCATTCTTGTGCTACAATGAAACTGGAGAACTATCGTTCGCATTCCAAACCGGGAGGAAAACAGGATGATTCTGGGAAAATGGGAGCTGCCCCCCTATGCCATGCTGGCCCCTATGGCCGGCGTCTCCGACCGCGCCCTGCGGGAGCTGGCCATGCGCTTTGGGGCCGTGGCCTGCGTGGGCGAGATGGTGAGCTGCAAGGGGCTGGTGCAGGGCAGCCGCAAAAGCGCCGAGCTGATGGAAATAGGCCCGCTGGAAATGCCCTGCGCCATCCAGCTTTTTGGCGATGAACCGGAGCCCATGGCGCGCGCGGCCGAGCTGGCCCAGCAGTATTCCCCCGCCTGGCTGGATATCAACATGGGCTGCCCCGCTCCCAAAATTGCCGGCAACCGCAGCGGCAGCGCCCTGATGCTGGAGCCGGACCGGGCCGAAAGCATTATACGCGCGGTGAAGGAGGCCAGCAGCATCCCGGTCACCGTCAAGTTCCGCAAGGGCTGGGATGACAGCCACATCAACGCCGTGGAATTTGCCCAAATGGCCGAAGCCGCCGGGGCTGATGCCGTGACGGTTCATGGCAGGACCCGGCAGCAGATGTACGCTCCCCCGGTGGATTGGGAGATCATCCGCCAGGTGAAAAACGCGGTTTCTATCCCGGTCATTGGCAACGGCGATGTGGTGAGCCCCGAAACCGCCAAGGCCCTGTACGAAACCACCGGCTGCGATCTCATCATGATCGGTCGGGGGGCACTGGGGGCGCCGTGGCTGTTCCGGCAGGTGCGGCAGTACCTGCAAACCGGGGCATATGAGCCGACCCCTCCGCTGGAAAAACGCATGGAGCTGATGGTGGAGCAGATGACCCTGGCCGTGCAATACAAGGGCGAGCGGGTGGCCAGCCATGAGGCCCGCAAGCACTGTGGATGGTACATCAGTGGGGTGCGGGGGGCGGCCCAGCTGCGCCGCCGTGCCGGGGAATTACAGACGCTGGACGACATAAAGCGGCTGGCGGAGGATGTGGTGAAGGCCGCCGCAGAATAACAGGAAACGGCATTTTATCTTGATAAGGGGGTTTGTGGACGGCGGAAAGGTCGTAGGGGGAAGTGCGGCAAAGAGGGCGGCTTGGTGCCTTTTGAGGTATCGCAAGGGTTGGATTTAGCGGAGCCTAACGGGAGAGCCCTTCCCGCTGAGAGGCATCTTCCTTTCCCACAAACGCAAAACCATCGTTGACGATGTTATTTTTGATTTTCTTTCACTGAATTGTTCTGCGGAGTTTTGATGCGGCAAAAATGATACACGGCATTTGTAATCGCAAAGCCATGGGGGATTCTGTCGAATGTCAGTATAATTTGGCGATAAAGTACGAGTTGTATAAAAGCCGAAAAAAGGGCGGGGCGCAGCCCGGGCCGCCCGAAGGGCGGCCACGCCGGCCGGAACGGCCGGCGCTTCCGGCGGAGCCGGAGGGGGCTGCGCCCCGGTTCCTTGGCCTGGCACAAAGCCCGCGGAGGAGTGGGCGAGCGGCCGTTTCCCAAGCTAGCCCCTTGCATGGACTTGGCCCGATGGATGCGGACTTTGGCAAAAGATGCTGACCTGCCGAATGGCAGAGGGCGGGAGATCTGTCGAAAAGAGTATAAATTTGATTGAATTATACGGTTTGTATTGAATATAAAGGCAGGGTTTCTGCAAGGGGAGAGGCGGGCCGCAGGCCGCCCCGGCGCAGCCGGAGCCCGCTGAAACCGTCCCCCGCGGGGGACGGTTTGGCCTGCGGCCCGAATGCGCCCCCTGCACAGGCCTGCGGAGGAGCTCTGCCGCAATTTTCCGGGGCGTTCATACAAAGTTCATTTGAAATGCGGGCCCAAAGCGGGTACAATGGAGAGAGAAACCAAGGGAGGATGTGCCATGATGAAAAAACTGCTGGCCCTGGCCGCTGCGGCGCTTCTGCTGCTGGCTGCCGGCTGTAATAACAACCCGGCCGAACCGGAGCCCAAGCCTGACCCGGAATACCCGGTGACGGTGGGCAATGTGACCCTGACCGAGGCCCCTACGGCTGTGGTATCCCTTTCCCCGGCGACCACCGAAATGGTGTACGACCTGGGCTATGGGGAATTGCTGGTGGGGGTAAGCGAATACTGCACGGCCCCGGCGGCAGCTGTCGCCAAACCCCGGATGGGCAGCGCCTACCAGCCGGAGGTGGAAAAAATAAAAGCCAGCGGAGCCACGCTGGTGCTGTGCACTGTTCAGCCGACCGAAAGTACCCTGACCGAGCTGCAGCAGGCCGGAGCTCAGGTGCTGGTGCTGCCCCGGGCGGACTCGGTGGAGGGAATAAAGCAGAACTACCGGGCGCTGGGCAGCCTGCTGGCCGGTAATGTGACCGGCACTGCTGCTGCGGAGACCGTAAGCACGGCGATAGACAGCAAGCTGGCCGAAGCGACCGCCGCCCTTTCCGGGATGGCTGCCGCCCCCGATGCCACCCTGCTCATCTCCTACCCCTACCGCATGGCCACTGGGGATACCCTGGAGGGCCAACTGCTGGCCCAGGTGGGCTTCCACTGCAGCGGGGCGGACTACACCAACTGGCTGTACCCGGAAAGTGAGCTGAGGGCGCTGGAGCCGGATGTGATCTTCTGTGCTGAGGCGGACGAGGTGGAGACGGTGAAGCAGAGCTATGAGTATAAGGTGGTGGCTGCCGTGAAGAATGACAAGGTCATGGCGATTGATTTTACGGCGTTCCAAAACCAGAGCCTGCGGATGTTTGATACCCTGGCGGAGATGGCGAAATTCACCGCGGCGGAGCCTGCGGAGGCATAAAGATAACGGCCGGCATGGGGAACTGTGCCGGCATTTTTAGCGAGGAGAGGAGAATATGGAGATTCAGGAGCTCACAGTGGCGGAAGAAAAGCAAAAGGTGGTACGGCAGATCTTGGAGGGGCTGCCGGAATGGTTTGGCATAGCTGAGGCGCGGGAGGAATATATTGCCCAAAGCGCCGGACAACCTTGTTTTGCCGCGATGGAGCAGGGAAAGCCCATCGGCTTTCTTTGTCTGAAGGAGACCGGGCGTGATACCATGGAACTGGCGGTGATGGGAGTGGACCGAAAGTACCACCGCCGAGGCTGTGGCCGAGCGCTTTTTGCGGCAGCAAAGAAGTATGCGGCCCAAACCGGGTATTCTTTTTTGCAGGTAAAAACAGTGCAGATGGGGCGCTACAAAGAATATGATGACACCAACCGTTTTTACCAGAGTTTAGGGTTCAAGGAGCTGGAAGTATTCCCAAGCCTTTGGGATGAGTGGAACCCATGCCAGATTTACATTATGGCAATTTAGTGAACGCAAAAGAAAATTAGTTGCGGCTAAAAATGATGCTGTGCCACTATATCTTGCAGGGCAGAAAAACAGCACAAAATGAGGCGGGCAAAAAGAAGAATTTTCTGCGGAAAAGTGTGATCTTGGGATGGAAAAAAGCACTTGCTTTCGGCACTCTTTACGATAAATATGTGGAGTGAAAAACACCTTCGCTTGACAAGGACACGCACACTTTTGCGTCGGACGCAACCTCCGCTCCTGTCGTGCTGACCCTGCGCTTTGCTTCGGGCAGCCCTCCCCGCTGCGGTGCGTCCTCCTTTCCCCGCAAGGTCTTACGACCTTGCAGGGACCCCAAGCGGAAATCGGCGCTGACTGCGTTATCGTCCTTGGCATACGCCAGTATGCCGGCGTCCTCTTCCTTGTCATCATCCGGTTTTCCCCCGCCGAAAAGTCCTACGGAGTTTTTGCGCGGGAGAAATGGCGCCAGAGGAAGCGCGGAGCGGTAGGCAGGCTGGCGCCTGTCAACGCGACGCGCAATGTCGGGCGGTATTTATACCCGCAAAACCCGTATGTGCTCTTGTTAAGCGAAGGTATGGTAAGAATAGACCACCAGCCTAAAGCGGACCTAAAGTCCCATCCCCTAAAAAGGCAAAAAAATGCCCCGCCATGCCGTTGCGCCGCTAATAAAACCCCGTCTTATGCGACAAGGTGGGTAGCCTCCCGGGCTTTCACGCTCCCTTCTTCCACCCTACGGATGGGAGGTCTGCAATCCGGCCAAACGGAGATCCGGCTCCCGAAAGAAAAGTGTTGGATCATATCATACGGCGCTGACGCACACAGCAGGGTGTTGCCAGCAGTTATTCACTTATAGCTTATGTCGATGCAGCGGGGATTATTCCTCCTCGTCCTCATCCAGGAATTCATACTCCTCGCTCAGCTTATCCCGGAAGATCTCGGCCACACGGTCCAGCTCATCCTCATCCAGAATGGCATCCAGATAGGCCTCGCCGTCCTCATCCAGCTCCTCGCTCACCTTCAGGAATACCAGCTCCGCGGCATCCATCAGCGCTTCCTCCGGGTCCTCAATGATCGGCTCCAGGGCCATGTACTCGGTACCGTCCATTTCGGCACAGGCCACGATCTTGTATTCACTCTGGTTGCCTTCCTCGTCCATCAGCGAGATAATATCCTCGCCCCAGTTTTCGTTTTCCATTATGCGTTCCTCCTTTTGGTTTCTCTACTCTTATATTATGCGAAAACTATCCCAAAGTCAACCGATACTTGTATTCTACCCCGCAAATGCGGTATAATGGGGCAAAAGAAACCGGGCCTGTGCCAAACCCGCCGGCGGCGGGACGCCCGCAGGGCAAGCCGCCTTACGGCGGCTTCGGTGGCCTTCGGCCGCCGGCTCCGGCTGCGCCGGAGCGCCCTGCGGGCGCCTGCCGCCTTCTCCGCACCGGCCCCACAGAAAGGAAATCAAAATCATGGTTCTAAAGCAGTTTACCCAGTGCGAAGGCCCCCGCGCCATCATGCACACCAACATGGGCGATATCACCATCCAGCTTTACCCGGAGGTTGCCCCCAAAACCGTCGAGAACTTCGTAACCCTGGCCAAAAAGGGCTATTATAATGGCCTCATCTTCCACCGCGTCATCAAGGATTTCATGATCCAGGGCGGTGACCCCACCGGCACCGGTGCGGGCGGTGAGAGCATCTACGGCGCTAAGTTCGAGGATGAGTGCAGCCAGGAGCTGCACAATTTCCGCGGCGCGCTAAGCATGGCCAATGCCGGACCCAATACCAACGGCAGCCAGTTCTTTATCGTGCAGAACAGTCAGGCCCCCACCCAGGACATCGATGCCCTGGCAGTGCAGGTGGCCTGCTATGAGCTGCTGAACGACGCCAAGCGCCGGGTGCAGATAATGCAGGAGGCCCTGGAGGATGCCCCCAAGATCCAGGCCTACATTGATGAGGTGAACACCAAGCTCAACGATTACCAGTCCCAGGGCCTGCCGGAGGATGTAAAGGAATATGCCACCGAGATCGCCAAAAAATACGCCGAGGTAGGCGGCACCTTCCACCTGGATTTTGCCCATACCGTATTCGGTCAGGTCATCGATGGCATGAAGGTCGTGGATGATATCGCCAATGTGCGCACCGCCCGCGCCGACCGTCCCCTGCACGATGTCACCATTGATTCCATCGATATCGTGGAATGATCCCTCAATAAAAATTTCGCGTCCGGCAAAATGCACCTGCCGGGCGCGTTTTTTATTGTTCAAACAGGCTGCGCATCCACCAGAAAAGCACCAGCAGTATGATCGTTAAAATTAAATAATCCACTCTTTCCACTCCTTTCCTTCCTCTAAAAATACATCATATGATGTATTTTGTCAACAACATATGTTGTATTTGTGTATCATGTCCTCATAGGAAAGGAGGGCGGCGCCATGGCATATTATCCACGCTTGCGCGACCTGCGGGAGGATGCGGACCTGACGCAGGACGAACTGGTAAAGCAGCTGGGCATGCACAAAACCACCTACACCAACTACGAGCAGGGCAAACGGGAACCGCCCTTTGAACTCATCATTCGACTGGCAAAGCTCTACGGCGTTTCCATCGATTATATCGCCGGCTTAGCGCCCAGGCCTATGCCCCTCCCTCCGCAAAAATAAAAATTTCGCATTTTATATCCCCCGCCGGAGATAATAGCAAATGCTATTTTCTTAGCGGGGGGTATTTTTATGCGCAAAAAATGGTGGGGACTCCTCGGCGGCTTCGGCGCTGGGGTCATCAATGGACTGCTGGGTGCGGGCGGCGGCATGGTGGTGGTCCCATTGCTTTCGGCCCTGGGGGTGCGCGGCAAAAAAAGCCACGCCACTGCTCTGATGGTCATTGTCCCGCTTTCGCTGGTCAGCGCCGTTCTGTATCTTGTGCAGGGCCGTGTCACCGTGATGGATGCCCTGCCCTGGCTGCCGGGCAGCCTGTTAGGGGCCTACCTTGGCAGCCGCCTGATGCCGAAAATCTCCACCGGCTGGCTTAAACTCGTTTTTGGTGGGCTGATGCTGTGGGGAGGGATCCGCCTGCTATGAGTTGGTTCTGGATCGCCATTGCTTCTGTCCTCAGCGGCACGCTGGGCGCTATGGGCCTGGGTGGGGGCGGTATCCTGCTGCTGGTGCTGGTATGGGCCGGCTGGCCGCAGATGACCGCGCAGGGCATCAACCTGCTGATGATCCTCCCCGTTGGGCTGCTGGGCCTTTACTTCCACCGTAAAAACGGTCTGACCGATGGCAAAGCCGCCTGGCCTCTCCTGCTGGGCGGCCTGCCCGGCGTGCTGCTGGGGGTGCTGCTGGGCACCCGCCTGGGCGAAAATACCCTGCGCGCTTGCTTCGGGGTACTCATCCTGCTGCTGGCCGCGCGGGAACTATGGCTGGGTGTGCAGGCCATCCGCCGGGATGGCTGGCGATTCCGTGCCCCGGAGGACCGCGAAAAATCCGGGTAGGTGCGCCCGCGGGCCGCAGGCCAAGCCGTCCTCCGGACGGCTTCTGTGGGCTCCGCCCACAGCGGCGATGCTCCGCATCGCCGGGCCTGCGGCCCGCCCTGCCCTCCCGCCATGCATAATCCGCCCCCGGATGGTGAACAATAGCATTGACTCATTCAGTCGCACTACCACTTTGTGAAAAGGATGGTTGAATATGAACCAAAATCACCGGATCTGGTCCTTTATAAAAGCCAAGGGCTTTTACATCGCGTTGGCGCTGTGTATCACCGGGGCGGGCACCGCCGCCTGGCTCACCGCGCAGAATACCATCAGCGGCATCCGTGAACAGCAACAAAAGCCCCCCGCTGTCACCGAACAGGGGGAAGGCAACCAGTGGGATTATGAGGATATCCTGCAGCAGCAAACCGGCGGCGAAGCCAATACGCCCAAGCCCTCTCTACCCACTTCTCCCTCTACCGCACCGGAGAACCCCTCTCCCACACAGTCCGCCGCGGCCGATGCCCCCCAGCCGCCCGCAAAATCTGAGCCCGCGGCGCCGCTGTGCTTCTGCCTGCCGGTGCAGGGCGCTAAGACCATCGCCCCCTTCAGCGGTGGAGAGCTGGTCAAAAACCACACCCTAAATGTCTGGCGCACCCACGATGGCATAGACCTGGCTGCGGAAAAAGGCACCGTCGTCACCGCCGCTGAGGCCGGCACCGTCTCCGCCGTGACCATGGACCCCATGTGGGGCGGCACTGTCGCAGTGGATCACACCGATGGCACCCAAACCATCTATTGCGGCATTGCGCCGGAAAAAGCCCTAAAGGCCGGGGATCGTGTCACCGCCGGGCAGATGCTGGGCAGCGTAGATACCGTCACCGCCGAGGTGGCTATGGAAAGTCACCTGCACTTCGCCGCCAAAAAGGACGGCAAATTCATCGACCCGCTCTCATTGCCGGGCCTGGAATAAAAGCAAAGCCCCGACAGGTTCTCCCTGCCGGGACTTCTGTTTGGTTCTCTGTTAAAAGACAAGCTGCACCAGCAGCATATAGCATATCGTCCCGCCCGCGATGGAAAGTAGCATCTGCCGCTTCCACAGGTGCAGCCCCACGGTAACGGCAATGCCGATCAGCTCCGGCAGGCCGTGGCTCCCGCTCAGCAGGGATACATTGCGCAGGCAGTAGATCACCAGCATGGCAAAGATCGCACCGGGCAGTAGCTCTCCAAGATAGTGAATATACTGGGGAGTAGGTTTGCGGGCATTGAAAACCGCAAAGGGCAAAAAACGAGTGAGCAGGGTGGCCAGTACGCACATCCCCACGGTGATGATTTGTTGAGCCAGGGTCATGGTGCGGTCACCCCTCTTTCCTTTTCCAGCGGACGGCGCAGTGCCGTCAATGCCGCCAGAATGCAGATCATTGTAGGGACCAAGAAGTTATCCGCCCCAAAGAGCAGCAGGCACCCCACACTGGCCGCCAGGCCGATCCATTCGCTGGCATGGTGCTTTTCCTTCAGCCACTGCTCCAGAAAGATAACTACAAACATCGCCGTCATCACAAAATCCAGCCCCTCGGTATTGAAATGGATGAAGCTGCCCAGCACGCCGCCCAATGTGGCGCTGGCCACCCAGTAGAATTGGTTGAGCAGCGTGACGAAGAAATAGAACCACCCCCGGTCGATCCCCTCCGGGATCTCGGCGGAGCAATTGATGCTGAAGGTCTCATCGCACATGCCATAGATGAGGTAGGGCTTTTTCCAGCCCAGTCCCTTAAATTTATCCAGCATGGCAATGCCGTAAAAAAGGTGCCGCGCCTGGATCATCAGCGCCATCAGGAAACACTGCACCGGCGCGTAGGGCGCCAGCAGCATGCTCACCGCCACAAATTCCAGGCTCCCGCCAAAGATAGTTAGGCTCATCAGCAGCGGATACCAAAAGCTGAAGCCGGAAACATTCATATAGATGCCATAGGTCATCCCCAAAAACCAAAATCCCGCAAAGATGGGAATGGTATAGGGAAAAGCGCATTTCAGCGCCGCACGGATCCTCCCACCTCCAGCCGCCGCGCCGGTAGGGGGATTGGTAACAGGGTGTTGTGCCATAGAATCAAATCCTTGTTGGAATTATGCCGGAAATATAAAATATGCTTATTGGCCGGCTGGTTCCTGTTATATTATACAGCCGCGCCTTTGCAGGAAAAATTTTCCTTATTCCATAAAAATGAAAAGACGCTATGCGGCTGGCAAAAGCAGCGCATAGCGTTTTCCTCTTTACCAGGCGTTGATCAAATCAAGCCTCGGAGATGGCGCCAACGGGGCAGGTAGCGGCGCAGGAACCGCAATCAATGCAGGAACCCTCGTCGATCTCGCAAACACCGCCGGCATCCTTGATGGCACCGACGGGGCAAGCACCCATGCAGGCGCCGCAGCCGATGCAGGCATCGCCAATTTTGAAAGCCATAGTTATGTACCTCCTGATCAGGTTCGTTGCCATCCTCCTTTGGGCAGCCCAACGCCGCCAAAGGAATGGCAAGTACAGGCCAGTTACCCAGCCTGTTTAGGGGTATTATAGCATACTCTCCCCAAAAATCAATACCCTTTTCCCCACCCTGTTATGCAAAGTACGCAGCACAGTAAACCAGCTTGCCAAATGAAGAACAAATGTTTCACATGAAACATTTTTGCGGAGAGGGATCCCTTCCAGGGAAGGGCCAGGGGTCGTCCGCGAAAGGGGCAAGACGGCCCGCAGGGCGCTCCGGCTCCGCCGGAGCTGGCGGCCGGAGGCCGCCAAACCCGTCCGGAGGACGGGTTGCCCTGCGGGCCGTACCCTGCGGTTTGTACAGACTGGCGGCGGTTACAGCTGGGCGGGCTGCTTGACCCCGCGCATGGTAAGGGAAATGCGGCCGCGCTTTTGGTCTACCTCCAGCACCTTTACCCGGACAATGTCCCCCACTTTCAGCACCTCGCTGGGGTGCTTTACATATTTTTCGCCCAACTGGCTGATGTGTACCAGGCCATCCTCATGCACACCGATATCCACAAAGGCGCCGAAATCCACCACATTGCGGACGGTGCCGGTCAGTTCCATTTCGGGCTTCAGGTCCTTCATCTCCAGTACATCGCTGCGCAGCACCGTGGGCGGCAGCGATTCACGGGGGTCACGGCCCGGCTTTTGCAGCTCGGCTATGATATCCTGAATGGTGGGTTCGCCGGCGGAAAGCTGCGCCGCCAGTGCTTTATAGCCCGTCTTTTCCGCCATGGTCGGCAGCTCCCGCAGCTTTTCGGTGCCGATCTCCGCCATGGTGCAGCCGCAAAGAGAAAGCAGCTTTTCGGCAATCGGATAGCTTTCGGGGTGGACCGCAGTAGCGTCCAGCGGGTTTTTACCACCGGAGATACGCAAAAAACCCGCACATTGCTCATACGCCTTTTTGCCGAGCTTCGGTACCTTGAGAAGCTGCGGACGCGCAGTAAAGCCGCCGTTTTCTTCCCGGTAGGCCACAATGTTTTTGGCGATGGCAGCATTGATGCCGGCAATGTGCCCCAGCAGCGAGGGGGACGCGGTATTGAGGTCCACCCCAACCGAGTTGACGCAGCTTTCCACCACGCCGGCCAGGGCGGCATCCAGCCGGGCGGGGGGCATATCGTGCTGGTACTGCCCAATGCCGATGGCCTTGGGATCGATCTTCACCAGCTCTGCCAGCGGGTCCTGCAAGCGGCGGGCGATGGAAACGGCGCTGCGCAGGTTGACATCGTATTCCGGGAATTCCTCGCTGGCCAGCTTGGAGGCGGAATAGACCGAGGCGCCTGCTTCGCTGACAATGGCATACTGCACCGGCAGGCCGCTTTCCGCAATGAGTTCCGCCACAATCTTTTCTGATTCCCGGCTGGCGGTGCCATTACCAATGGAAATGACGGTAACTTTATGCTTCTTCAGCAGGTCGGTCACCTTCCGCTTGGTTTCAGCGATTTTATTAAAAGGCTGGGTGGGGTAGACAACGGCGGTATCCAGCACACGGCCGGTGGCATCCACCACCGCCAGCTTGCAGCCGTTGCGATAGCCGGGGTCCCAGCCCAGCACCACCTGACCGGTGAGGGGCGGCTGCATCAGCAGGTGGTGCAGATTTTCGGCAAAGACCCGGATGGCCTGCTCGCTGGCATTCTCGAACAGCTCCCGGAAGGTTTCATTTTCCATGCTGGGGGCAATGAGGCGCTTCCAGCTATCGGCGGCAGCTTCCATCACGGCGCGGCTGCAGGCATTATTGGCGATCACCGTTTTGCGGCGGATGGCCTCCAGGGCTTTTTCCTCCTCCAGCACAATGGCAGTCTTAAGGAAGCCCTCCTTTTCGCCGCGGTTGATGGCCAACACCCGGTGCGGGGCGATGCGGCCCACCGGCTCCTTGAAGTCGTAATACATCTTATAGGTGGTGTTCTCGGTGCTATCGCCGGTGGCGGTAACCACGGCCGCCCGGTGGATCAAAAGGCGCAGCGCCTTGCGGATCTCGCCGTCATCGGAAATATCCTCCGCGATGATATCCATAGCGCCGGAGAGAGCATCCTCGGCGGTCTCCACGCCCTTTTCCGGGTTCACATACTCTGCGGCCATGCTAAGCGGCTCCCGCAGGGTATTCTGCACCCGGATGGCCGCCGCCAGCGGTTCCAAGCCCTTTTCCCGGGCAATGCTGCCGCGGGTGCGGCGCTTGGGCTTATAGGGACGGTAGAGGTCCTCCACCTCCGCCAGAGTGGCCGCAGCCTGAATGGCGGTCTCCAGCTCCGGGGTAAGCTTTTCCTGCTCGGTGATGGAGCGAATGACCTCCTCCCGGCGTTTTTGCAGGTTGCGCAGGTATTCCAGCCGGTCGCTGAGGTCGCGCAGGGCGGCATCATCCAGGCTGTCGGTCATCTCCTTGCGATAGCGGGCAATGAAGGGGATGGTGTTGCCTTCATCCAAAAGGCGCACGGCGGCTTCCACCTGTGCTGGGCGGAGCTTTAATTCCTGCGAGAGCTGCTGTATGAGTTCCATCGTTTTTCCTCTCCTTCGGGGCAAAATTACTTTTCTATTATAGCCTATCCGGGAGCAGGGAGCAACCGGAGAAACGGTACAGCAGCGTTTGAATATTCATTTTTATTTGAATAATTATACACAGTATAATCGCAAAATTGTTTGTTATCACTAATATTTAGTCGTAATTTTAGGCGGTTATCTCTGTTTTAATGCTTTACTTTTGCGAAATGTGATGTATAATAATTCATGTAATCACCACCCGGCCGGAGAGGACCCCGCCGGGACCGGAACGAAAGATATTTTATGAAAAAGATAAAAGGAGATTCTACCATGAAAAAACTGCTTGCTGTAATGCTGGCCGCCATGATGCTGCTGGCGATGGTTGCCTGTGGCAACAACAATAGCGAACCTACCCCTGAGCCTACCCCCACCCCTGACGAGACCAAGACCCTGTATATGGCCACCGAGGGCACCTTCCCTCCCTATGAATATTACGATGGCGATAAGCTGGTCGGTATTGATGTGGAAGTGGCCGGTGCCATTGCCGAAAAGCTGGGCATGAAGCTGGAGGTCGTTGATATCGCGTTTGATTCCATCGTAAGCGGCGTACAGGCCGGCAAGTATGATATGGGTATGGCCGGTATGACCGTCAATGAGGAGCGGTTGGAGCAGGTCAACTTCTCCGACAGCTATTCCACCGGCATTCAGGTCGTTATCGTCAAAGAGGGCGGCAAGGTACAGTCCCTGGACGATATGGGCGCTGAGGGCGTCATCATCGGCACCCAGAGCGGTACCACCGGCTTTACGTATGCCTCCAGTGACTTCGGCGACGAAAAGGTAAAGGGCTTCACCAAGACCACCGACGCCGTTGCCGCACTGATCAACGGTCAGGTAGACTGCGTGATGCTGGATAACGAGCCTGCCAAGGCGCTGGTTGCTGCCAATCCCGATGCCGGTCTTTCCATTCTGGATACTGCCTACACCGTTGAGGACTATGCCATTGCCATCAACAAGGACAACAATGACCTGCTGACCAAGGTGAACGCCGCACTGGCCGAGCTAAAAGCTGATGGCACCCTGCAGGGCATTATTGACAAGTACATCAAGTAAGATCGTTTCCTCATTACCCATGCAGCGGGACGGAGCCACACTGGTTTCGCCCCGTGCTGCTATCTTATCACGATAGAAAAGAGGGGAACCATTGAGTAATTTCCTGCTGTGGTGGGAGCAGCTGAAGGCTGACTTTATCACCTGCTTTGTTACCAAGGAACGCTGGCGCTACATTACCCGCGGCCTGGGGAACACCCTGAAGATCGCGCTGGTGGCTGTACTGATCGGTATTGCCATCGGCTCCATTGTGGCCATTGTGCGCAGCGCCCACGATAAAAATATCCACGAGATGCGCCCGGGCCTGGGTCGCACCCTGCTGAAGATCGCCAACGCCATCTGCAAGGTATATTTGACCGTTATCCGCGGCACGCCTGTGATGATCCAGCTGCTCATCATGTTCTTTGTCATCTTTACCTCGGCGCGGAACGGCGTGCCGGTGGCTATGCTGTGCTTCGGCATCAATTCCGGCGCGTATGTGGCCGAAATTATCCGGGCCGGTATTATGTCGGTGGATAACGGGCAGAGTGAGGCGGGGCGCAGCCTGGGGCTTAACTTTGTGCAGACCATGTGGTATATCGTCATTCCGCAGGCGCTGAAAAATACCCTGCCGGCCCTGGCCAATGAGTTCATTGTGCTGCTGAAGGAAACCTCCGTAGCCTGCTATGTGGCCGTCAATGACCTGACCCGCGGTGGCGAGATCATCCGCGGCGCCACCTACCAGCAGCTGCTGCCGCTTTTGGCTGTGGCCATCATCTACCTGCTGCTGGTCATGTTCTTTAGCTGGCTGGTAGGCAAACTGGAAAGGAGGCTGCGCAGCAGTGACCACTAAACCGATCATTGAGGTAAAGGACCTGAAAAAATCCTTTGGCACATTGCAGGTGCTCAAGGGCATCAATACCGAGGTGCAAAAGGGCGAGGTCGTCGTTGTCATCGGGCCCTCCGGCAGCGGTAAGTCCACCTTCCTGCGGTGCCTGAACCTGCTGGAGACCCCCACGGCCGGTTCTATCTATGTGGATGGGGCGGAGATCACCGACCCCAAGTGCGATATCAACCTGCACCGGCAGAAGATGGGCATGGTGTTCCAGCACTTCAATCTGTTCAATAATATGACCATCCTGCGCAACATGACGCTGGCCCCCATGACCCTGCTGAAAAAAAGCAAGGAGGACGCTGAGGCGCGGGCACTGGCCCTGCTGCGGCGCGTAGGGCTGGAGGATAAGGCCAACGCCTATCCCAGCCAGCTTTCCGGCGGGCAGAAGCAGCGGATCGCCATTGTGCGGGCGCTGTGCATGGACCCCGAGGTCATGCTCTTTGATGAGCCGACCAGCGCGCTGGACCCCGAAATGGTGGGCGAGGTGCTGGATGTTATGAAGGAGCTGGCGCAGGACGGTATGACCATGGTGGTAGTGACCCACGAGATGGGCTTTGCCCGCGAAGTAGGCAGCCGGGTGCTGTTTATGGATGAGGGTGTCATCATGGAGGAGAACGAGCCGCATGAGTTCTTTGCTAACCCCAAATGCGAGCGGCTGCAAAGCTTCCTGGCAAAGGTGCTGTAAAACAGAAAGATTCCCCCACAGGCCATACGGTCTGCGGGGGATATTTTTTATTCCAGAATATTGCGGGCGACATAAACGCCGCTGGCGGAAGCGTGAGAAAGCGAATGGGTGATGCCGCTGCCATCGCCAATGATGTAAAGGCCGGGATGCTGGTTGGATTCCAGTTTTTTATTCACCTCAACCTCCATATTGTAGAACTTGACCTCCACGCCGTACAGCAGGGTGTCCTCATTAGCGGTGCCGGGGGCGATCTTATCCAATGCGTAGATCATTTCCACGATGTCATCCAGGATGCGTTTGGGCAGCACCAGGCTCAGGTCGCCGGGGGTGGCATTCAGGGTGGGGGTAATGAAGGCGTCCTCCATGCGCTCCGGGGTGGAGCGGCGGCCGCGGATCAGATCGCCAAAGCGCTGAATGATGACTCCGCCGCCCAGCATATTACTCAGCCGCGCGACGCTCTCGCCATAGCCGTTGGAGTCCTTGAAAGGCTCCGAGAAGTGCTGCGCCACCAGCAGGGCGAAATTGGTGTTTTCGGTTTGGCGAGAGGGGTCCTCGTAGCTGTGGCCATTGACGGTGATGATGCCGTTGGTGTTTTCATTTACCACGGCGCCCTTGGGATTCATGCAGAAGGTACGCACCTTATCGCCGTACTTTTCGGTGCGGTAGACGATCTTGCTTTCATACAGCTCATCGGTAAGGTGGGCAAAGACCGCCGCGGGCAGCTCCACCCGCACGCCCAGATCCACGCGGTTGGAGTGGGTGGGGATATTGAGCTCCCGGCAGACGGCTTCCATCCACTTGCTGCCGCTGCGACCTACCGAGATGACGCACTTTTGGCAGGTATAATCGCCCGCCGCTGTGGAAACACGGTAGCCATCATCCACCGCCGCAACTGCGGTGACGGGGGTATCAAAGAAGAAAGTGACTTTATCCTTTAGTTCCTCGTAGATATTCTGCAGCACCTTGTAGTTGATATCGGTGCCGAGGTGGCGTACCGAGGCATCCAGGAGATGCAGGTCGTTCTGGATGCAGACGGTCTTAAAGCGGGTACCAGCGGTGGAATAGAGCTTTGTCCCTTCGCCGCCATGGGCCAGGTTGATCTCATCAACATAGCGCATCAGCTCCAGCGCCTGCTTTTTGCCGATGTACTCATACAGCGTGCCGCCAAAGTCATTGGTGATATTGTACTTGCCATCGGAGAAAGCACCCGCCCCACCGAAACCGCTCATGATGGAGCAGGTGGGACAGCCAATGCAGGTTTTTATTTTATCGCCATCGATGGGACAGCGACGGCGGCTGAGGGGATGTCCGGATTCGAATACCGCGACCCGCAGGGCGGGAGCCCGGTGGGTCAGCTCGTAAGCGGAAAAGATGCCTCCAGGGCCAGCGCCAATGATAATGACATCGTAATTCATAGTACGACCTCCACAAAAAAGAACAGTTGACCGCTGCGCAGCCAACCCTATCATCCAAGATAATTTATTTATAACACAGGTGCAGGAATTTTGCAATGACATCGGCAGAGAAAAAACGCCTCTCCGACGAGAAAAACCGTGCTCATTGCCCAACTGCTCCCCCATAAACGGCACAGCCGCCCGCCCTATGCGGGCAGACGGCTGGGTATATGCTTTCTGCGGGCTTTTCCGCCGCAGCAGGGGAAGATGCTTGTTAAACGGGAAAGTCCGCGCCAAGCGGCAAATTTAACGGCCCAGCGCCTTTTTGACATATTCCCGCAGGATGCTGTCATCCAAGAAAGGAAGGAGCTCGGTGATGCTCTCTCCGCGGGCCAGCTTTTCCTTGGTGATGGCCCCCAGTGCCTTATCACCCAAAAAGGGCAGCATGGCCGTAACATCCTCACCGCGGAGCACTTTGGCAAGAGCCACCTCGCCCAGCTTTTCCTCCCCGGCAAAGGGGAGGAGTTCCCCGATGGAGCGGCCGTTTTTGGCACGGAGTTCCGCCAGCCTGCCCACCGCTTCTTCGCTCATGAAAGGGGCAAGTGCCACGGTATCCTTACCGTTCTGCTCCAGCAGCAACGCCAGTTCATCCACCTTTTCTTCTGCCATAAAGGGGACCAGGCCTGTAACATCGCCACCCTCCTGCGCCAGCTGTGTGGCCAGCTCGCCCACGGTTTCCTCGTCCAGGAATGGCACCAGTGTCAGCAGGCTCTCTCTGTCTTCCCTAACCTCCCCGGCCAGCTTTTCTACCTGACTGGGGCGCAGCACCTCGGCAGCCTCTTTCAGTTCCTCCCTGGTGTAATCGGCAGGCTGTACCGGCTCTCCGGCTGTTACCTTTTCCACCACGGGGTTGCCGCTGCCCAGGATCTCATCCACCGTGACGCCAAAAATTTCGGCCAACTCCGGCAGCTTGGCGATATCCGGCATGGAATTGCCCCGCTCCCAGTTGGAGACCGCCTGATAGCTGATGCCCAGTCGGTCGGCGATCTCGAACTGGGTCATATCCCTTTTCTTGCGCAGCTCCGCTATTCTTTTTCCGATTTTTACGGTATCAAACATATTGTACCGCTCCTTCCCGCCGGTCGCTTCCGGCATCATCAGCATAGCAAATCGCACACCAATAAACCAGCAACCGGTGCTTGAGTCCGGATATTCAACCCGCGCTTGAGCCCCATGTAATAGCCCGTTAACTGCCAGCACTGCACTTTTCGGCATCAATGGCAAGAACCACCATCAGAGCGGAAAGGGCGTCCTGCGGGTTCACCACGTCAATGACATAGGTGTCCGTCCAATTCAAAAGCTCCTTGCTGATGGTCGCTGCTGTTCTGCCGCTGCCGTCTACAATGGAATAATCCCAGCCCAACCAGTTGCCCTCCACATGCCAGCCGTTGCAATCGAGATTGTACCGGTGCCGGAACAGAGAAAATTCCTTTTTGAGGCTGCCGATCTGCGTTGCGCCGCGGTAGAGGTCGAACTTCGGCGGCAGGGTAAAAACGCGCTGCTTGACCATGCCCAGCTCGCTGCCGGTCGGGTCAAATATTTTAAGGCAGTGCCCCCACGAAAGCTGTCCCTTGACAACATACATCGTGCTACCTGCTTCATCATAAATATCGTAGCTGTCGAACCATGAGAAAAAACGCTGCTTAAAAAGTAGTTTCATCTACGCACTCTCCTTTCTACATGTATCATTTTAGCACATTGGCTGAAAAAAGTAAAAGCCCCGAGCGTTATTGCACTCAAGGCTTTGGCTCCCCCTGTCCGGCTTGAACGGACGACCCTGCGGTTAACAGCCGCATGCTCTACCGACTGAGCTAAGGAGGAATATGGGTTTGCGGTCCCCTAAATGGGAACCGCAAATTGTGCCGGCATCAACCTATTTTCCCGGGCCGCTTCCAGCCAAGTATCTTCGGCGCCAATGAGCTTAACTTCTGTGTTCGGGATGGGAACAGGTGGGACCTCATCGCAATCAACACCGACTATTGGGTTTAGAAACACACCCTGAAAATTGAACAACGAAAGTGCGGAACAAAGATCGACTTGCTTGGTCAAGCCCTCGACCGATTAGTACACGCTAGCTTAACATGTCACCATGCTTACACATTGTGCCTATCTACCTTGTAGTCTTCAAGGGGTCTTACCTGATTGACTCAGTGGGATATCTTATCTTAAGGCCGGTTTCACGCTTAGATGCCTTCAGCGTTTATCCGATCCGCACATAGCTGCCCAGCTGTGCCACTGGCGTGACAACTGGTGCACCAGAGGT
>ERZ827150.2010-NODE-2010-length-23413-cov-4.040158_pt1 | contig 23413 bp, 13 predicted proteins | sample MGYA00519779_ERZ827150 | MGnify/ENA primary metagenome ERZ827150 (study PRJEB31778, sample SAMEA3449267) | human gut metagenome | biome: human gut; feature: human-associated habitat; material: faeces | place: United Kingdom | collected 2010/2012 ...
TATTTTATGCTTTATAGGCTGCCGGAAAGTGAACGGGTATGCTCCGGAATATGTACAATGTATCTTATTAAGTATTGTCATCATCGGACAAATTAAATTACATCAACAAAATCGTTATTTATCACAATTAGAGGGGAAATACCTAGAAACAGAAAAAATAAAAGATTTATTTCAAAAAATAATTGGCAACTTTTACACTTTTGAAGGACAATTTGAACAAAATTATTCAGGCAAAGATGAAAATGGGAATAACTCTAATCTTTCAGGACTAATTAATAACGAACAAACGGTATTAATTTTCAAATATAAATCTACAGATTGTTCACTTTGTATAGAAAAAGTATATGAACAAATACAAAACACACCACTAAATATAAAAATATTATTCATTTCAGATTTTCAAAACTTCACATCAATGAAATATATAAAGGAGAAATATAATCTGAAAAATGTCATGTTCTTAAGAATTGAAGATATGCCTAATACAACAATTACACCTTGTGTCTACCTAATTGACAAAGATCTAAAAATAACACATTTTCTTTCTATTGCTACAAATGATATAATTCTACCCTCATATCTAAAACAAATAAATTTATCAACCAAAATTATCACCAATTAAAATATACAATACTATAAATGTCGACTCAAAATTCTCATAATTTTATCATATTTCCTTTGCTTTTTCCAAAATTTTCAGTATATATTTGAAGCATTGCTTTTACAGCTAAAAGATATAAGCAAATTTATAAACCCGAGAGTAAAGGCGATGCCGGGAAAGTCCATCGCAAAATAATCCCGACAATCGCCTGCCCTCTCCTAAACAATGAAAGGAGGTGAGACGAAGATAGAAAATTATCAAGAAAAGATGTATGACATCTTAAAACATTGCATTGAATATATTAATAACAATTTTAATTAAAAAAAACATGATTAAAAAAATACTACTTGTTTTTAGTGTTGTTTGTTTAGCAACTGTAACTGCCATAAATACTCAATTCACGTTAAAGTCAAATCTACCATTTTTATTAGATCAAATTGAAGCTTTAGCAAGTGGCGAAACCTTACCAGGTGTAGACGTAACATGTGATAGAAAAGGTTGGGGAAAATGTTACCGAACAGAAGGATTTAGCCCACTCAATTTTTGCTGCGAATGGGATGGTAGTCCTGTCATAGCGTGTGCATGGGATCCATGTGATTAACATTAACCCTCCGAGAGTATCTTGAAATACTCTCGGAGGAAAACATTACCTCAATATATTACATTTTAATTATTACTATTTATGAAAGTACTAATTTACATTTTACTCATAGTCTTGGTAACCTCATGCAATAAAATTATTGATATTTCCGATAAAACACTTTATTCCGATTTAGATCATTACCAATCCATACCTACAGAGAGACTTTTCTCTAAGATTGAAATTATACCATTAGAAACAAATGAACAGTCCTTGATACAAAGAATAAGTAAAGTTATTGAATACAATTCATGCTTATATATACTTGACTCTCGTCAAAAAGCAATACTCATTTTTGATAAGACCGGAAAATTCATATCAAAAATTCATACCGTAGGTAGAGCTCCTTCTGAATATTCTTTACTCTACGATATTGCCATCAACACATATTCAGAGACATTAGATGCCCTTGATCCCATGGGAAAAATTATAACGTACGATCTTAAGGGAAACTATATTTCTAGTATATATCTACCACATCCTCCCATGGCATATCATCTCATTTCAATTTTAAATAAAGATTCTATTCTATTACACACAGAACCTTACATTACAACTGATTACACATTTAGAATTTTCTCGAGAAAAGCCGATTCTATCACAAAACAATTTTATAAACAACAAGAATTTATAGCGTGGAATATAAAAGGACCTCTTCAAGTTTATAAAGATACTTTATATTATTCACAAGCCATACATAATGAGGTTTACAAAATTATCAATGATTCACTTTATCTCGCTTATTCATGGAATTTCGGAAAGTATTCATATGATATCAACCAAATGCAACTCCCGGATTTAACAGACCCAACAAAACAAATGAAATTTTATAAAGAAGTCATGTATTCTTCCAAAATTCCATACACTTTTAGTTTCAGCGGGCAAAATGATAAATATTATTATTGTTCCATTTTCATGAAAGAAAAAATGGTTCATGTTTTTCAAGATAAAATGTCAAAAAAAGATATTGTTTTCTCTACCATGGAAGAAAACATCGGAATTTTTCCATTATCTATTGACAATGAAAAAATAATAGGAATCACGGATGATGATTGGATGCCATTATCCTCCTTGATGAATGCTAAAAATGCGAATATTTCAAACCAAGAAATACTTAAAGAGTTAACCGATAATTCAAATCCCATTCTTGTAAAATACTATTTCAAATGAAAACATATATACTGTACATCATTACCACCCTGTTAATTGTTAATATTGGGCTATTCATGATAAATATATATAAGAATAAACAAATATCACAAAATAACCTGTATGACTATTTTTACTCTATTTCTAGAAAAAAATCAGAACTAGTAACTTCATGTGAATTACAATCAATCAATCCTTTCTTTTATATCGGTAAGGATACAATTAAAAATATTAATATTAAAGACGTTATCAAAGAAAAAATTTTATGCTTTTACTTTTCATCGCATACATGCCCACCATGCCTCGATAATATTCGAGATTTGATTGAAAAAATTTTTCCAAACTACAAAGAACGAAATGACATAATCTTTATTTCCAACGACATGGAATTCAGACTCCTTGAAAATTTCTACGAGAAACCAATATTTTGGAATAAAAATAAAAAATTGGGCCCCGCTTTTGAAAAAAGTGAAACTCCCACATTTTTTATACTAGATAAAGATTTACAGGCCAAATGTGTGTTTATTGCAGACAAAATGACTCCCGAATATATCGAAGACTATCTTCAAATCATAAAGCAACGCTTTTTAGATAAGAAATAGAAACTGCCTTTAAAAATTCTCATAATTTTATCATATTTCCATTCTTATTTTCAGAAAGTTTTCCGCAACTTTAAAAAATAATAAAGGATCGAAAATGTTTGTTATATGTATTATAGATTTATACTACCACTGACCCTCCTCCTGTTGGCATGCAACGGGAAAGAGAAACAGGAAAAGGAAAACGAGGATGAGCAATATGCCAAAATCGAACAGCAGGACGAGAAGACAATCGTGAAAGTGCAGGTGGCCCAGGAAGATCGGTTTAACTTGGAATTGGTGAGTAACGGAAAAGCAGAGGCCAACCGGAAAGCGGTTCTTAATTTCGAGGTGGCTGATGTCGTGAGAAAAGTGAACGTGAAAAACGGGGACCGGGTGAGAAAAGGAGATATTATCGCGGAAGTGGACGATGAAAAAGCACGGCAAACACTGGAAGATGCCCGGTTAGCATTAAAAAAATCCATTCTTGATTTAAGACTGGCCGTTATAAACGAAGGATTTAAAATACTGGACGATACGACCAAATTAACCCCGCAACGCAAAGAAGCCATGTACCTGCAATGCGGCTACACATCTAGCCTCAAAGCATTCGAAAAAGCAGAAAAAGAGTACACCCTTATTAAAACCAAAGCTCCTTTTGACGGGATCATCGCCGACTTGGAGGCAAAGCCCTATAATCAAACCTCCGTCTATAAATCTTTATGCACACTTATTGACGATTCAAAAATGGAAGTCGTGTTTAACGTACTGGAAACTGAAATCGGGAACCTCCATCCGGGAATGGAAGTCGAGATCACCCCTTACGCCAACCATGAAAACACGCTGACCGGAAAGATCACGGAAGTAAATCCCCGTATCGACGAGAACGGCATGGTGAAAGTGAAGGCTGTCACAGATAACGACAAGCGACTACTGGTTGACGGAATGAACGTGAGCATATTGATCAAACGACAGATCGATCATAAGATTATCATCCCAAAAACAGCCGTTCTCCCCCGACAAGGAAAAAAAGTTGTATTTATCTATCAAAAAGGAAAAGCCATGTGGCGATATGTCACCACAGGATACGAGAATAGCACGGAAGTCAGCATAGAAGAAGGTATCTCTCCCGGCGACACGGTGATTTACGACAATAACCTCGGGCTGTCACACATGAACACGGTAGTAATTGAAAATTGAAAATAGAGAATTTAAAATCATAAATCATCAAATCTAAAATTAATATGCGTTTATCAGCTTTTTCGATTAACACGATATTTGTTGTCATGATGATTCTGGGAATCAGCTTGATTCCTAGGTTGTCATTACAATTGGAACCGTCGTCAAGGTCGAACAAGTTGAACATCTCGTTTTCGTGGACCAATGCAAACCCGGAACTGTTGGAAACAGAAGTCACCACGAAACTGGAAGGAGCTTTCGCTCGAATACGAGGATTAAACGAGATACATTCCACCACAGGAAACGGCTACGGAGCCATTGAATTGACGATTGACCCGAAAGAAAATATAGATGCCGTGAAATTGTACCTGTCCTCGATTATCCGTTCGGTTGCTCCGGGTTTACCGGAAGGAGTCCGCATTTCAGGCGTCAGTGGCGGGGAAATACATGACGGACGGGTACAAGAAACAGAACGCCACTTATTGATGACATACGTGTTAACGGGCCCGGGAAACTCGAAAGAAGTGGGAAACTTCGCGGAAGACCGGATCGTCCCGGTTATATCCACCATGCCCGGAGTCGAAAGCATGAACGTTACCGGAATCGTCCCGTTTGAATGGATCATGCAATACGATCGGGAATTATTTGCCGATATCGGTCTTTCGGCAAACGATATTTCCAATGCCATTTCGGAATACTACTTCCGGAAAGACGGTGGAAAGATTCTCACGGAAACGGTCCCCGAGAAAAAATATTCGTACCTCGTGTTTAAAGGCAATTCCGATGATGACAAAACAAACATCATGAACCTGCCTATCAAGGTCATTAACGGTAAAATCATATATCTACACAATATCGTCGCCCTCGATTACCAAGAAAGTGATCCCGGATCATATTACCGGATTAACGGGCTGAATCGGATAAATCTAAATGTATATGCAGCGAAGAACGCGAACATGATCGAACTTGCCGGACGGGTCAAAACAGAGATGGCACAACTGACGGAAAGTTTTCCTGAAAATTACTCGGTCAAGCTAATTCGGGACAACAGCACGGAAATCAAGGACGAGTTATCACAAATCCTTAACCGGACAGGGGTGACCATCCTAATCCTACTCCTTTTCGTATACCTCGTGAGCCGGGATTTCCGTTACCTTGGCATTATCACCACCTGCTTGCTTGCCAATTTGTCGATCGCCCTCGTGTTCTACTATTTTTTCAAAATAGAACTTCACCTTTACACGCTGGCAGGAATCACCGTGTCATTCGGTATCATCATTGACAGCGTGATCGTGATGACCGATCATTACCGCCATTTTCACAACCGGAAAGCCTTTCTAGCCGTACTGGCCGCCACACTAACAACGGTGGGGGCATTAACGGTAATTTTCAACATGGATAACAACATCATGAAGAACATGTGGGACTTCTCGGCGGTAATCATCATAAATCTAGGCGTGTCTCTTGCCGTGGCTCTTTTTTTCGTTCCGGCACTTATGGAAAAAATTCCGCTAAAACCACAAAATAGTAAACGCAAGCTACACCGCCAAAAACGAATTATCCGGTTCAACAGAAGATACTTACATTTTGCCCGTTTCACAAGGAAGTATCGAAAAATCGTCATCATAGTCACGATTCTCGGTTTCGGACTTCCCGTGTTCCTGCTCCCGTCGAGCGTGGATCGGGACAAATGGTACAGCTCGGCTTACAACACCGTTTTCGGTAGTGAAACTTACCTCACCATCAAGCCATATATCGACAAAACCTTGGGAGGATCGCTCCGTTTGTTCATGGAAGGAGGCGGTGATACATGGTTACAAAGCCGAAAAACCACGGAAAGCCAGAAAACACGATTAACCTTGACCATGAGTATGCCACATGGAGCCACGATCAAACAAATGAACGAAGCCTTTGAGAAATTGGAGAACTTTCTCTCCGGATTTGAAACGATTGCCACGTTTACCTCTGATGTTTCCTCCGCAAATCGAGGTGAAATGGTGATCATGTTCAAGGAAGAACACGAGAAAGACGGCTCCCCGGAACAAGTAAAAAACGAGCTGATACGCTTTGCCAACACGATCGGAAACGGTGACTCGGAAGTGAACGGCGTGGGACGAGGTTTCTCGAACCGGACAAGTGATGAATTCCGAAGTGAAAGCATCAAAGTAATCGGCTACAATTACCGTAAGGTCTTACAATACGCCAATATATTGAAGCAACGTCTGGAAAAGAATATCCGGGTCAAAAAACTGCATATTGGTAGCGATCGCTCCCCGAAAACCAAAGCATTCGCCGTGGAGGTCGACAAAGAAAAACTGGCTCGTAATAACTCGAATATCAACAACCTGCTGGGCAATTTACATTCGTTGACCTATTCCGGGACCTCTTCCACCCGAGCATACATAAATGATGAATATACCACGATTGATATCCGACCGGAGAAAAAAGTGGAGGCCAGCGTGTGGGACGTGAGAAATCGTCCCTTGCGGGGAGACAAATCAGTGTTTCGCCTAGAAGACGTGGGAGACATCACGGAAGAAAAGAATTTCGAAAATATCACGAAAAGAAATCAAGAATATGAAGTCGAAGTACAATACGATTTTATCGGGGCCTATCGCCTATCGGAGAAAGTAAAAGAACGGGAGATGAAAGCCATAAACCAGATGATGCCCGTGGGCTTTCGGGTGAAAGAAGGCAACGACTGGAAAAACTACTGGCAGAGAGAGATCGGGGGAATTGATGCCCGTATCCTTTATATATTACTGGTCATCGGGATCATCTATTTTATTTGTGCTATCCTGTTGGAATCCTTACGTCAGGCCGCTATCGTGATCTGTATCACCCCCATCTCGTTCATCGGTTGTTTTCTAGGAGGCTATTTCTTCGGGGTAGGGTTTGACGAAGGTTGCTTGGCAGCCTTTATCCTGTTAAGCGGGCTATCGGTAAACGCCGTACTTTACATCCTAAACGATTACAACATCAAGGTCCGGGAAGGTGCTCCCCGGGGAATACGAACTTATATAAAAGCCTATAATGCCAAGATTATCCCCATTTTCCTGACGATAGCCTCTACCCTGCTGGGATTTATCCCCTTCCTAATCGGAGACATCAACCCCTTCTGGAAAAGCCTGGCCATCGGAACCATGAGTGGATTAACCTTCTCTCTTCCGGTTTTAATTATCTATTTACCGATGACATTCTCAAATAAAGATACGACCTCCCCTAACCCCTCCTTACACAGGAGAGGAAACAGACGAAAGGAAGCTCAACAATATTCCAATGTAGCTAATCCTCCCCCTGTGTAAGGGGGAGTTAGAGGGGGTAGCCGAATATTTAAAATTTAAAATCTAAAATCAATCCATGGTAAAGTTTTTATTACAACGCCCGGTAGCCGTCATCATGAGTACGATAGCCTTTATCGTACTAGGAATCGTGGCCTCTTTCCGATTACCCGTGTCGCTCATGCCGGAAATCGATATTCCGGAGATTACCGTACATTATACCTGGGATAACGCTTCGATTAACGAGGTGGAAAACACACTCACCTCCGGGCTGCGGGGACAGTTGCAACAGATACCGAAACTGACGGAAATACAATCGGAATCGAAGGAAGGGAGCGGCTTGATCACGATGAAATTCGAGTACGGGACCTCTCTGGATTACGCCTTTATCGAAGTGAACCAGAAAGTGGATGCCTGCGTGAATAGTTTCCCCAAAGAGGTTCAACGCCCGACAATCATCAAGGCCTCCACTTCCGACCTGCCTGTATTTTACATTAATATCAACCTGAAAGAATATGATTCGGAAGAGAAATTCTTGGAATTTTGTGAATTTACCGATGCCGTACTGAAAAAAAGACTGGAACAGTTGCCGGATGTTGCCATGGTAGACATCAGCGGAATGTACTCTCCCGAACTCTATATTTTCCCGGACGAAGCCAAGCTGAGAAGCCTGAAGATCACACAGGATCAGCTAAAATCAGCTATCGACAACAATAACCAGGTTTCAGGAAGCCTTGCCGTGAAAGACGGGTATTACCAATACAGTATCAGTTTTGCTTCCCAGATCACCTCTCCGGAAGAACTGGAAAATGTTTACCTGAATATCAACGGCAGACTTCTGCAAATCAAGGATATCGCCCGCTCTGGTATCCGTCCGAGAGAGAAAAGAGGCATATTCTTTAACGGAGCCAAGCAATCCCTCTGCTTGGCCGTGATCAAACAATCCAATGCCCGGATGTCGGAAATGAAAGAGAAGGTCACGGGACTACTTGACCAATTTCGGGAAGAATACCCGGACGTGGAGTTTTCCGTCTCCCGGGATCAGGCACAATTACTGAATTACTCGATTGACAATCTCGTACAGAGTCTCTGGCAAGGAATATTACTGGCAATCGTGGCCATGCTGTTTTTTCTGCAAGATGCCCGATCACCTGTAATTATCGCCATCAGTATTCCCGTTTCGGTCATAATTTGCATGTTGTTTTTCCAGCTGATCGGAATCTCGATCAACACGATTTCACTATCGGGATTAATACTCGGAGTCGGGATGATGGTGGATAATTCCATCATAACCATTGACAACATCAACCAGCACCGGATGAGAGGAAAATCCTTGTTCCAAGCCTGCCTGGACGGGACAAACGAAATCATCACTCCCCTCCTTTCTTCGGTACTGACCACCTGCGCTATATTTGTCCCGTTAATTTTCATGAGCGGTATCGCGGGAGCCTTGTTTTACGATCAGGCGATGGCCGTGGCAATCGGATTGTTCGTTTCACTGGCCGTTTCGATCACGATCGTCCCGGTCGTATTCCACTTGTTATTCATACATGCCAAGGAAGGAAAAGCAACCCGTTTTATCCGACAAATCAGTTTCAAGCATCTTGAAAATTATTACACGAATATATTTCATTTCATCTTTCATCACAGGTTAATTGCCATGAGCGGTTGTTTTACGATTCTTGTATTGGGGTTCGTATTGGCATTGCAATTACGTTTGGAACGAATGCCGACAATAGACACCAACGAAATGATCCTACGGGTAGATTGGAACTCCAGTATCCACATAGATGAAAACGAACACCGGGTAAAAGATATTATCGAACGATTTAGCAATAAATGCGAAGAAATCAGTTGCCACACGGGAGAAAAGATGTTTTTTTTGAACCGGGAAAAGAATCAGAACATCAACGAGGCGGAATTTTATATACGTACCCTCCATGCCGAAGAACTGAAACAAGTTATCTCCTCCATCCGGGAATACGTCAAAGCGGATTACCCGGGTGCAAAGGTCGATATCACTAAAGTGGACAACTTGTTCGAACAACTGTTCAAAGACAACGACGTCCCACTAGTCGTGTACCTTAGCGGAGAATCCCGCCGGGGAGGTCCGGAACTGGATAGCGTGAACACGTTCATCGAATATCTTGATTCGATCATGCCAACCTTACAACTGGACAAACCTTCAACGTCCGAACGCATCGTGGTTGAAATACTACCGGACAGGCTGGCCCTCTACAAAGTCAATCAAGGTGCCTTGATTAACGTGCTGGAAAAGAATATCAGTAAAATGAATATCGGGAAACTAAACACGGGTAGCCGATATGTTCCGATCGTTATCACGGGAGAAGAAAAAACGATACTAGACATCATTCGTTCCTCTTTCGTGAGCAATAGCGATCAACTGGATATTCCTGTCTCCGCCCTAACTCGAATGGAAAGAAAACTGGATTACAAGAGTATCATCGGACGTAAAGAAGGGGTTGTTGTCCCGCTAAACATCTACCACATCGATGATTCCACGGAGCAAATCATACAGACCATAAAAAAAGAAGCCGGTAACCGGAATTTAAACACCACGTTTGACGGACAGTATTTTTCCGGTCAGGAAACCCTTTGGGAAATGGTCGTCGTGGTAATCGTGGCTATTCTCATGCTATATTTTATCCTTGCCGCACAATTTGAATCGTTGACCCTACCGATAATCCTTCTCGTTGAAATTCCGCTAGACGTGGCTTTCACGCTACTTATCCTGTGGTTGTCCGGGATTTCCCTTAACTTGATGTCCATGATCGGGATCGTGGTAATGAGCGGTATCGTGATCAACGATTCGATCTTAAAGATCGACACGATCATACGCCTACAGCGATCAGGTCTTGCCCTGGAAGAAGCGATTCACGAAGGTGGTGTACGGCGATTGAAACCCATTCTAATGACCAGTCTAACCACTATTTTCGCCCTCGTACCCATGTTGTGGGGAAATGACATCGGAACACAACTACAACGCCCCATGTCCATCACGCTGATCGCCGGAATGACTGTTGGAACCTTTGTCAGTTTATTCATCATTCCCTTGTTTTATTACTATTTAGAACGTATTTTTATCTCAAGAAAAAAATGAAAAAAGTAATTAAATCCATATTCCAATACGTGGGAGCCATACTGTTAGCCATCGTGATTGCCGCCCTGTTACGCTTTTTTATCGTGGACTTTTACAGCATCCCTTCCGATTCGATGTACCCCACCATCGAACCAGGCGATTTTATCGTGGTGAACAAAATGTACATGGGAGCCCGCTTTTACAAAAACTTCGACTTTCTGGACGGCGCACACCCGGAAACTGTGCGGACACCGGGATTTTCTTCCCTAAAACGTAATGACGTGATTGTTTTCAACTTTCCTACGCATACAAACGGTCGTTGGGACATGGATTTAGGGACATTTTATGTGAAACGATGTATCGCCCTTCCGGGAGACACGCTATCGATCATCAAGGGAATCAATCACGTCAACGGCAAAACGGGATTCGGAAACGTGGAAGAACAGCAACGCCTACATCATTATCACGGGGAGTACGCCCCGGGTATTTACAACGCTTTCCCTTTCGATTACTGGCACCGTTGGAACATCCAAGACTTTGGTCCCCTATACCTTCCCGCAGCGGGAACCACTATCCTACTCGACACACTAAATTTCTCGCTTTATCGTCACCTGATCGCTTACGAAACCCAAGCTCCAGTACACTCGCAACAACGCCAACTCTACATCCGAGACTCCTTGATCCGGGAATACACGTTCCAAAAAAACTGGTACTTCGTGGCCGGAGATCAAGTCTTCAACTCCAGAGATTCTCGCTATATCGGTCCTATTCCCGAAGACTTTATCGTGGGTAAAGCTTCGTTCATCCTCACGTCAAAAGACCCACACACGAAAAAATACGTGTGGCAGAGATTTTTCAAAAAGATAAAATAAGGGATCCGCATAACACGGACCCCCACGCCCCCACGATCACTCTTTGTTTACTTCACGACAAAAGTGTAAATGTCTTTTATGACACGGCTATACCCCTCGTTTGTAACTCTAATCGAAACCACATACTTACCAGCTGGAGCTTTATGTTCTAAAGGATAATAAAAACTTCCGTTTCCTATAATCCTCAATTCCTGTTTAAATATCATAGCATCTCCGCCTTCTGTCGCAGTTACTTCTTCGATAGAATAAATCATCGGATCAGTTCCTTCTATACCCTGAATAGGTTGTGTTACCCAAGGTGCGTTATTCTTTACACGTAGGGCATCCACAACCTCATCTAGATCCTCGATTTGAGGTATTTCCATGTTATCAGGTATATACTCAGCATTTTCAGTCTCTAAATACCCTACCGTAACATCATTACATGCAATAAGAAACACGACACATATTAAATATATAATACTACATCTCATAATCAATTATTTAAAGTTCATCATAATCCACCTAACACGTAATTATAGCTCAACGAATGTACAACCCCATTTGTAGGCTGTATGTTAGAAGAAGCAATATCAATAGTCACATCTCCCTTTAAATAGATCACCCGTACTCCCCCTTCTACAACATTACCATAATCTTCATAAAACAGCCCCATCCAAATACTCTTTCCAGAGAGAGTTGTATAAACATCTCCCCCTTCCTGTGTAAGATATTTTCCTTGGGGAATATCGTCACGTAATATCTTCCCGGCAAACAAGTGATCCTTAACAATTTTAATACAAGCATCTTTATCTATGTCATTGATACAATTTATAAACTTGTCATTCATCCATTTTCTAACAGAGTGATTCGTGGGACCTATAAACGTGATCGGGTCTTTTCCCTCGAACAAAGGCACCAATTCTGCCCTTTCTATTATCAATCGTATTGAATCCCAATTATAAGAGTCACTTCTTAAATATTCATACATATTTCCGTCGAAATGTTCTTTAGCTAATCCCGTATTCTCAAAATTCCAATTTGTAGAACACCCTCCTATCAAAAGGAGTACGATCATTGTAACTAATAATTTATTCATAATTACATTATATATTTTACCAATCATTACCATCTTGCTAACCAATACGGATTCTGACGCATTAAAGTATTACGCTGCATTTCCGTCTCCATTATCGGAACATATAACGCTCCATCTTTTACATCCTGTTCGGAAAGTTTTTCGAACGTTTCAGAAATCATTCCCGGAAAATTATAGTATCCGTTCCGAACAATATCATAATACCGTTCTCCGTCAAAAAACATTTCTCGTTCCCTCTCTCGGAATATTGCCATCTGTAAACCTTCAGTATCAGTATCCGCAGGATATATTTTTGCATGAGCCCGATTTCTAACATAATTCAAATCATCTTCTGCCCCCGGCAAATTTGCACGACAACGTGCTTCTGCTCGTAGTAAATAAATCTCGGCCAATCGCCAAAATATTTTATTACCGTCTACATTTATCATTTCTGCCGGAACCCAAGCAGCATCCAATAATGGTTTACGCCAGAAATATGGATAAGCGTAGCCTCCCGTAACCTCATTATCAGCTTCTGCCATTTCATCAAATTTCCAAAAATAAGCCGCACGTCTCAAATCTTCATCACCCCAAATTTTCTTTACCCGATCATTCTTTATGAGATAAAGATTTTCATATTGATTATTAGACAAAGAACCAAAGGGGTTTAACGGATACCCCCCATAACCATAGTTTGCCCCTATATGGAAATTTATCCCCGGAGAAAAACGTCCGGTCGTGAAACCAAAATCAATACTACTATTCAACAATTCAAAAACAGATTCAGAACTCATGCGATCCATGACAACAGAACAGACTTCTTCAGGCGTATCGACCATTTTATAAATCCCCACTTTATTTTCAATAATTAAAGTACAGTACTTTTCAGCCTCTTCATAAGCATCCGAATCATTAAATAAACCACCTTTCCACGCATAGATATTAGCTAAAAGTGCCGCAGCCGCTCCTTTATGTGCATAATATTTTTTCAATTTCTGTCCGTTATAATCAACTGCCTCATCATAGTTTTTTAACAGATCAAAAGCTCTCAAAGCATTAGACAACGCTGTATCTAATACAACTTTCGCATCACTACGCCCTAACGGATCTATACTTTTGGCATCTCTAGTAATCGGAGCGTTCCCCCAACGTCTAGCAATTTCATAATACATTAACCCTTTGGCAAAATAGCAATGTCCCTTATAAAAATTCTCTCTATCTTTAGGTAAATCCTGAACCCGATACAGATTATCCAATATCAAATTTGATTGAAAAATTACATTATAATGAAGTATCCAACTCGTTCCGGCAACTTTTTTAAAAGCCTCAACAGAGAGACTTTTCAATTCATTGGCATAAGAATAATATTCATTACATTGATCATATACTAGTCCCATTTTATGATGAGGTTGTAATTGATATTGAAAATATACTTCTCGTATTTTAGCATACATATCAATATACGTTTTGTGTACATCCTGTTCATTTTGGAAATAGTTCGTATAGGTTACAGCAATTTCAGGCTCTACATCCAACATGTCTCCACAAGAACAACACATTAATAATCCCACTAAATATAACAATCTTTTTAGTCTCATGTTTTTAAAAATTAAGAGTTAAACCAATGGTCCATTTTCGTGCCAACGGGTAAGTATTAAAATCATCCTGCCCATTCTCTATGCTGACAACCTCCGGATCAACACCCGAATAATTAGAAAGAGTAAACACATTTTCTCCTGTAATAAACGCTCTTAATCCAACCATTCCCACTTTTCTAGCCCATTCTTTCGGAAGATTATAACCTAACGTGAGTTGCTTGAGTTTCATGTAAGAAACTGTTTCAAGATTAGATTCCAGCATACCTCCCATGGAATTCAACGTGCCCAAACGAGCATACTGAGCCTTATGATTGTCTTCCGTCCAAAACGAGGCTTTATCTGTATTGATATACAATGCCCGTCCACCTTGTCCACCATTATAAGCATCTAACGAACGAATATCATAAGTTTTATACATATCCCTTCCCAAAGAATAGGTAAAAAGTAAATTTAAATCAAAATCCCGCCACCTTAGTTCATTAGCCCAACCGCCATAAAGTTTCGGCACGGAAGAACCAACTCTCACGAAATCAGATATATCTATTTTACCATCACCATTGACATCCATAACTTTAGGATCTCCTGACGTAAAATATTGTGTTTCAAACATCGGCATTAAATATTTTTTAGATCCGTCAGCTTGATAATAAACAGGAACTTCATCCTGTGAATTATAATAGCCATTGTCTTTATATAGATAAATATTGAAAAGAGGTTTACCTATAATAAACGAATCCTCATCTTTACCCGAATAGGATTTTTCAAAACGATTCCAATTTCTAGAAGCCGTGATTTTACTTCGCCAAGTAACTTTAGTCTCTCTAAGAATATCACAAGTTACTTCAAATTCAATACCTTCATTGGAAACTTCCATGGCATTCCGCCATTGCTTAGAGAATCCACCTAAAAAACTTCCTCCACTTGGCAGGTTCACTTTCCACAATTTATCTTTCGTATAACGATAATAATAATCAAATTTAAATTTGATCCGATAATCAAGAAAATCCAAATCCAATCCCAAATCATATTGATCCGATTGTTCCCAACCCAGTTTTCGATTCAATATGCCGCTAGCCCTCATTCCTCGTTCTCCATCATAAATAGCGCCTATTTCCATCAATCCATGAGCAAGATAAGCCTTATCAAACTGTACTCCGGATTGACCCCAGCTTGCTCGAATTTTTCCATAACTTAACCAATTAACTGATTTCAAAAAAGACTCGTCTGAAAATGTCCAACCAATAGCTACTGACGGAAATGTTGCCCAACGTTGATCTTCACCAAAAACAGAAGAACCATCTCGACGCAAAGTAAACTCAAACAAATAGCGAGTTTTAAAATTATAAGCAAAACGACCAAAATAGCTCAAATTTATCTTTTCTTCCAATTTAGAAGAAGCATGCACGGTTTCATAAGCCTCAGGATCACCCCATTCGGGCTTCGTGTATTTAATAGGAGTTGTCCCCTGTATATAGTGAATGTAATCACTTGGAGTACCTAGAGCATCAGCATCATTTTCAAATAATTGAGATTTATCCATAGAAATTCCCAATAATAACTCAAAATTGTGTTTCTCTCGGATCGAAAATCTATAATTCAGAAGAGCCTCTCCCTGCATGAAAATATTCCGCGTAATTCCCTCCTCTATATAATTTTCATTCATTTTAGATACATCCATCGTGCTAGGACGAAAGAAGTTACGATTATTCTGATTATAATCAATACCGCCATCTACCCTTACATTCAATCCATCTATAAATTCAAAACTCAATCCCATATTTCCCATGAACCGATAAGAATTATTTTTATCAATCTGTTCATTAAGAGCTTCTAATAATTTATCTTTTACCACACCAGAATTCAATGTTAAAGAAGAGGCCGTTCTCGGATCCACCGTTAATCCCTCGACCTTATAATTCATTCTTTTCCCATTCGGAGACTTTCCTCGACTACGATCCGTATAAGCTGCATAAAGACGAGTATCTAGTTTTATCCGTTTATGAGGTTGAATATTTAATCCCACATTCACATTCATCCGATTAAAATCACTACTCAACATGATTCCTGATTCACTATAATACCCGGCTGCTACCATATAACGAATTAACTCAGTTCCCCCGCTAGCCTGTAAATTAACATTGTATACTTTCCCCGTGCGAAAAGCTTCTTTATACCAATCTGTAGCATTATTATAAAATGGATTCAAACTATCCTGTAAGACTCTAAGTGCTTTTATATCATTTTTGTCAATAGGATTACCTTTGTTCCAAAAATAATCATACTGTCCTCCCATAAAACCACTTCCCTCGGCAATTGAATTAGGATATTCCCCAGTAAATAAACTCGCTGTACGATAAGCTTTTAATGCTGCTATATTATAATTTCGTTCCATCATCCCACCGTAATGTTTCGGAGCTTTCGGAAAAATAGAACCTGTATATGAAAAATTAGCAGAAAAATTTGAATGTCCTTGTTTCCCTTTTTTAGTCGTAATAAGGATTACGCCATTTCCACCTCTGGAACCATAGATTGCAGCTGAAGCCGCATCTTTCAACACTTCCACGGATTCAATAATAGACGGATCTATTTCCGCAATTGTATTGGTTCCCGTACGAGGAGAAGTGAATGAATACATGGGTACACCGTCAATCACATAAAGAGGAGCACTATTACTAAGAGGTTCATCAAACTGTGAATTAAAAGTATTATACCCCCGAACAACAACTAATGTTCCTCCTCCTCCCGGAGCCCCGGACTGATTCACAATCTCTACTCCAGACATGCGTCCTTGTAACAAATTTTCAAAACTTGCGGTCGGAAGCTCCTTCATCTCATCTGCCTTTACAGAAGATACGGCACCAATTAATTCCCTCTTTTTACGAGAACCATAAGCAATCACTGTTACTGCATCCAATTCAGATAAATCCTCATCCATTACAACCAGCACTTCTTTACCCCGGTGAAATACCACCCTCTGCATCTTGAAACCAATATACGTGAATAACAAAGTTCCTGTCGAATCCTTTACCGGTAAAGAGAAATTACCATTCACATCTGTCGCTGTACCTGTTGCCGTTCCGGCAATCACCACGGAAACACCAACTAATGGTTCTCCCTTTTTATCTTTCACCACGCCTTTAATTATTGTTGCGGTTACCTCAATTCTATTTTCAGTACCTTTTTTAGCAATAATTATCGTGTTCTCTTTAATCATGTATGATAAATTCGTTCCATCCAGACATCTATCCAGTACGGTAGCTAACAATTCATCATTAACCTGAATCGTAATCCCTTTTACCGTTGCCACAAGATCCTTATTGTACAACATTCGATAGCCGGACTCCAATTCTATTCTTTTTAAAACCTGTTCTAATGCCATATTTTCCAACTTGAGAGTAATCCTTTCCTTCGTCTGCCCGAAGGAAGTAAAACTTGTCATCATACTGAAAAACATCACAATAAGTATGAAAAAACACTTTCGCAAAAGGATATACCTCGGACTACACGACTGTAGTCGCCAATCGTTCAATTCATTCATATAATTCAATTTTAATAAATAATGATTTTTATAATCGAGTTACGCGTACTGTTTTCGAATCTATAATTGTAAAACCGATCAAATTCGTGCATCTCAGCATATCCAAGACCTGCAAGATATTTTCATGTCGTTTGATACTCCCGTAAAAAACGAGTTCTTTCGTTTCCGGCTGATCAAATTCAAAAGTAAGATCATACCAACGTTCTAATTTTTTCGCAATGGACCCCAAACTCTCATCATGGAAAGTTAGGAAACCTTCATGCCAAGCTATGTAAGGAGTGATATCCACTCTCTTCTTTTCTATCTTTTGAATCTTCGGTACGAAAATGGCGATCTCATTCGGAACCAACGACACGCTTTCTGTAGCCGCACACTCCGGACAACTCACGTCAACAGAACCAGATACCAATGTAGTTTGCACTATTTTTTCATCCGGATAAGCTGCAATATTGAAAGAAGTTCCCGTAACCTTTATTTCCAATTTCCCACTATTCACGATAAAAGGTGAAGAAGTATCCTTCGCTACCTCAAAATAGCCTTCCCCGACAAGTTCAACCCGTCTCGTCCCCTTAGAAAACTTCACCGGAAACTTCAAACGAGAATCGGAATTTAACCAAACTCTTGAACCATCGGATAACGTTAACAGATACTCTGTCCCCCGGGGAGTAATCACCGTATTATACATAATCTTTTCCCCTTGCGACATATCCTCCTGTATATTTTGATAAACAATTCCCGCCGTGTCATTTGTTGCCACATTTCTTCCATCAGTTTCCTGTACTTCCAACACTTTGGTCAAAGAAATAGTCTTTCCATCAGAAAGTTGCAACTGTACACCGGAACGGTCAGGAGACGCAAGAGTTATCATGGAATGTCGTTCCCTTTCATTTGTCCCCCGCTGCCACAATATCATACATGTAACCACAATCAGCAAAGAGGCTACCACACTTCCCCACCCGATCCAACGCATCCGGTTAACCATCTTCTTTTGTTGTATTTCAATTTTCCGGAAAACACGCTCATATCCATTCTCCACATCCGTTTCTTCATAAAAGTGCATATCTTGAATAAACCGGGAAAAATGTTCATAACTTTTCAAGAGTTCCCGATTACGTTCGTCTTCTGCCAACCAAGCATCTAACTCAGCTTTCTCAGAAACGCTTAACGTTTCTCGATAATACTTAAAAAGTAATTGTATAATGTGATACGTTTTCCTGTCCATGAAATCTATATTATTTACAATAAAGACACATGAAAAGAAAAAACGACTAAAAAGAATTCAACTTTTTTTCAAAAATTATCATTAACAACAAATCTTTTTTACTCAATTTATCCCTAAGTAAATGAATAGCACGTTGTTTATGAACTCTTACGCTATTGATAGAAATTTGTAAATTATCCGCTATCTCTTGGTTTTTCAATCCTTGAATATATGCCATACGAGTAACTTCACGACATTGAGCCGGTAAAGTTTCTATAGCTTGATAAATTCGGGAAGAAATTTCAGATGAAACGATGGCATTCACAATATCCGTATCATCGAATATTGAAAATTGATTTTTAGCCTGATAGTCCTTGACGATATTATTATGCCTAATTTGATTAAGACAAAGATTTTTAGCAGTCAAATACAAGTAATTCTTTATAGCGACTTCATGTTGACTAACATTCTCTTTCTGATTCCAGAAATTCACGAAAGTATCTTGAGCAATATCCTCTGCTTCTTCCCGATCTCCTATAATTTGGAACGCAAAATAAACAATCCTGGCATAATAAGTCACAAAAATCTTCTTAAAAGTAACATTCCCTTCCAAATTATCCTGTAGTAAATTCTTCATATCGGCCAGATTGTTTTATTCATACACCAATAAACATTATAAAAGATTTACAAAATTACAGAAATCACGGACAAATCAAAGAATGTTCACAAATCTCGAATAAAAATACAAAATATTTTGATTCCCAAGTCAATCTATGATCATCTAAGATGATCACAGGAATCCTTCGAAATAAATAACGGCAACTCTCGTTGCCGTAGACAAAGCGTTCCGTAGATGTCCATAAACCTTATGGACTTTACAAACTCATTTCATCCCCAACTCCTCTCGCAAGAAAGGAGCCGTCACGGATTTTTTATTCTGAGCAACTTCTTCCGGCGTTCCGGTGCAAACGACGGTACCTCCCATCTTACCTCCGCCGGGTCCCATATCGATAAGATAATCGGCCACTTTAATCACATCCAAATTATGCTCGATAACGATTACGGTATTTCCTTTATCAACCAGCTTTTGTAGCACTCCCAACAATATATTAATATCCTCAAAATGAAGTCCGGTTGTAGGCTCATCCAGTATATATAACGTACTTCCGGTATCTTTCTTCGAAAGCTCGGTGGCCAATTTAATGCGCTGAGACTCTCCCCCGCTTAACGTGGTACAAGGTTGTCCGATCTTGATATACCCCAACCCGACATCCTGTAACATCTTTAATTTGGATTGCAGGTGAGGCAGATTTTCAAAAAACTCTACCGCTTGATTAATCGTCAGGTTCAACACATCGCCGATGGATTTTCCTTTATAGCGAACCTCCAAAGTTTCTTTGTTGTAACGTTTACCATCACAAGCTTCACAATGCACGTAAACATCCGGAAGGAAATTCATCTCGATGGTCTTCACTCCCGCACCTTTACAAACCTCACAACGTCCTCCACTCACGTTAAAGGAAAAACGTCCGGCCGTGTATCCCCGGATTTGTGATTCCGGTAACTTTTCAAATATCTTCCGAATATCGGTAAACAATCCCGTGTAAGTTGCCGGATTAGAACGAGGGCTTTTACCTAACGGGCTTTGATCCACCACCACGACCTTATCGATTTCAGTCATCCCTTCTATCGATTTATAAGGTAACGGTGCAGCCAAAGCATTATAAAAATAAGCACTCAATATCGGATGCAAAGTTCCATTAACCAAAGAAGATTTTCCACTTCCACTCACCCCGGTCACGCAAATCAATTTCCCCAGAGGAAAATCGACACTCACATTTTTAAGATTATTTCCGGTACATCCTTTCAGGGAAATCTTCTTTCCATTCCCTGCACGACGTTCCGCCGGGATAGTGATAACCTTCTCCCCTTTCAAGTATTGTGCCGTCAGACTATCACTTTTCAGAATATCGGAATACCCCCCGATAGCCATAATCTCCCCTCCTTTTCTTCCCGCCTTGGGTCCCAAGTCCACGATGTAATCGGCATTCTCCATCATCTCCTTATCATGCTCCACCACGATCACCGAGTTACCGTTATCCCGCAATTCCTGTAAAGAATGAATCAACTTCCGGTTATCCTTTTGATGCAACCCGATACTCGGTTCATCCAATATATAAAGGACGTTAACCAACTGTGAACCGATCTGTGTCGCCAGACGAATACGCTGAGACTCCCCTCCCGATAACGTCATGGACTGGCGATTCAAGGAAAGATACTCCAAGCCGACATCAAGCATAAACTTCAATCGAGTCCGGATCTCCTTCAAAATCTCCCCCGCAATCTGTTTCTGTTTATCCTCCAGATGCTCCTCCACGTTACTGACCCACTCGTATAAATCAGATAATTCCATATTGGCCAACTCGGAAATATTCTTCCCGTTTATATAGAAATGTAGAGCTTCCTGGTTCAAACGTTGACCGTTACACACGTCACAGGTCGTCACGGAAATAAACTGTTCCGCCCATTTATTCGCTTTCTTGGAAGTCGAATTTTCCTCCTGCATGGTAACATACTTCAATATTCCCTCGTACGTCGTGAGGAAATTGGACGATACCCCGATCTCCGCATTCTCCAAACGGAATTGCCCCGGATAACCATACAAAATATCCGTCAAGGCCTCTTCGGGCAAATCCCGGATCGGTTGTTTAATATCGGCACCGTGTTTTTTCAGAATCGTTTCGATCTGGTAGAAAATAAGGGAAGCCTTATATTTTCCAAGAGGTAGGATTCCCCCGGCATGAATGGATAATGAATTATCCGGGATAATCTTTTCCATTGCCACCTCGTTGACAAATCCCAATCCCTTACATTTCTTACAAGCCCCGTGAGGCGAATTGAAAGAAAAAGTATGCGGGGCCGGATCTTTATAGGAAAGCCCGGTATCCGGACACATCAAATGGCGGCTATAATATTTAATCTCATCAGACTCGTAATCTTTTACCGTCATCACGCCCTTACCATGTTTCATGGCAGTGGCCACGGAATTCTTCAAGCGTTTCAGATCAACCTGATCCATGACAATTTTATCCACCACGATTTCAATGTCGTGCATCTTGTAACGATCAACACTCATCCCGATCGTTATTTCCCGCAACTCACCGTCCACCCGTGCCGAGATAAAACCATTCTTCCTTAAATTCTCGAATAACTCCCGGTAGTGTCCCTTACGTCCTTTTACCACGGGAGCCAACAACAAGATACGCCGCCCGGCAAAATCACGCTGCAACAATTCCAATATCTGTTCATCCGTGTACTTTACCATCTTACTACCTGTAGCGTACGAGTAAGCCACCCCTGCACGGGCATAAAGTAAACGCAAAAAGTCATAAATCTCGGTGGTCGTTCCGACCGTAGAACGTGGATTTTTATTCGTAGTTTTCTGTTCAATTGAAATCACAGGACTTAACCCGGTAATCTTATCCACATCCGGACGTTCCATCCCTCCCAGAAAACGACGGGCGTATGCGGAAAAAGTTTCCAGATACCGACGCTGCCCTTCGGCATATATCGTATCAAAAGCCAAGGATGATTTTCCACTCCCGCTTAACCCGGTAATCACCGTCAACTTATCCCGTGGAATCGTCAGATCTATATTTTTTAGATTATGCTCTCTGGCACCAAATATGGCTATATTGTTATCTTCTTCTTCTCTGTACTCCATGAATTCCTATTCCTTAAAAATCAACTTACAAAGATAGAGAAACTATTTCGAATGGAAGAAAAATTTATGATTTATGATTTACAATTTACGAATAAAAAGTATAAACTTCGTACAGAAAAAATCTAAAATTAATACATGGTGGGATTTGTGGTTGGAATCAAAAATCTAAAATCGAAAATAAAAAATAAAAAAAGGAGGGATTTCCTGTAGCGTCTTAAATGGAATACATTGGGACTGACGAAAAGATGTTGTATGTATGTGTGTGTGCGTGCGTCTGTGTGTGTGGTGTGTGTGCGTGGTGTCCCGTAGGATATATTCCAGTACTTTTAAGAACTCTATCAGAAAATCAGCTTAAACCCCAGTCAAAGCTATCCCCTCTCTTTATGCTAGATGATTCAATCTAATAACAGCTAAAAATAAATCATAAGTTCATCATCTATTCTACCTCTTTAACGTTACCGCTAAAGAAAGGTTTCGTTTTTTCTCGAAAAAAAATCGAGAAATTTTATTTTTCAATTATTCAAACTAACTCTTCAGTCTTCAACCATCAAGAAGCATTCCTTGATTGTGGATACATAAAGTATAACGGGAATTATTTGGATAGGTTACACCTTTCAGTAAAAAAATCATGATTTTTTTGTTCTGATGAAATTCGGAGTAAATATAAAAAGAAACTACCCCCTCCAGCTCCCCCTTACACAGGGGGAGAGCTGATTACCAAACATCACAATATCTCAACGTAGCGTGTCCTCCCCCCGTGCAAGGGGGAGAGCTGATTACCAAACATCACAATATCTCAACGTAGCATATCCTCCCCCTGTGTAAGGGGGAGAGTGATTACCAAACATCACAATATCTCAACGTAGCATGTCCTCCCCCTGTGCAAGGGGGAGTT
>ERZ827150.2016-NODE-2016-length-23384-cov-3.903382_pt1 | contig 23384 bp, 18 predicted proteins | sample MGYA00519779_ERZ827150 | MGnify/ENA primary metagenome ERZ827150 (study PRJEB31778, sample SAMEA3449267) | human gut metagenome | biome: human gut; feature: human-associated habitat; material: faeces | place: United Kingdom | collected 2010/2012 ...
GAATGCGCCCCAGCTGATTTCAAACGGCGTCCGGTCGGGTGTGCCGTTGCGCTTCAGGGCCGTGAGGACCCTCTCTCTGGGTGAAGTCATGGTGGTCGAAAGGTTCAAAAAATTCAAGTGGTTAACAAATATAGCGATTCGCTGCCGTTCTTCCGGGTCAAAGTGCGTTTTTCTTACGTCAAATTTGTTATATTTGAAACAAAAGTCACCGGGACCAGGGCCGGCCGGGTGAAATTCTCGTTTTTCGGTCGGATTAGGCCCCGATTTTGTGTAACCGGGACAGAGTATAGCATAAATCCTTAAACGAAGAAGAGTATGAAAAAGTTATTTGCTTTGTTTATTGGCCTCGCAGCTTTGCAAACCGTGGCGTGTGCCGACGACAAACCCATCGCACTGAAGGATCTTCCCGCCGCTGCGCAGCAATTCCTCAAACAGTATTTCCCCGATGTCAAGGCGACCTATGCCAAGGTCGATAACGACCTGTGGGGCAAAAATTATGATGTTCTGATGGCCGACGGCAGCAGTGTCGAATTCGACAAGAACGGCAACTGGACCGATGTCAGCTGCAAAGCTTCACAAGTGCCCGCCGCGGTAATTCCGCAGGCGATCCGCAACCACGTTGCTCAGCAGCATCCCGATCAGCGGATCGTATCGATCGACCGCGATTCGAAGGATTATGAGGTGAAGCTCAGTAACGGCGTCGAACTGAAATTCGATTTGAAATTCAACCTGATCGGTTTTGACGATTAGGCGGAGTTCCTGCCTGCGGTTTGTGGTTTGCAGCCGTTTGGGCGATTCGCGTCAATTGTGACGAGAGGGCTGTGCGTTTATCGCACAGCCCTCTTGCCTGATTATCTCACGAGTTGTTTTGACAGCCCCGGTTTTCCCCTCGTTACTTTTCTCCCCCTCCGTGTTCCCGCGTATGGCGCGGCGCAGGAATTTGGCAAGGATAGGCCCTTGCTGCGGTACGGCAGGATTTTCATTCTCCAAATTGCCGGACTTTCGACAGCATGTGGCATCGTGCCGCCGGTCAGACCGGCAGCGTGACCGTAAAGCGGCTGCCTTTGCCTACTTCGCTCTCGATGCCGATCGTACCGCCGTGCGCTTCGACGAACTCTTTCGAGATCGCGAGGCCCAGCCCGCTGCCCTGTACCTTCGTGCCGGGCACGCGGAAGTAGCGGTCGAAGATACTCTTGTGGTAGCGCGGGTCGATGCCCCGGCCGAAGTCCTGCACGTAAATGTCCACCGTTTTGTCGTGTTCCGCAGCGCCTACGATGATGCGCGATCCTTCGGGCGAATGGTGGATCGCGTTGCTGAGCAGGTTCGTGATGACCCATGCGATCTTTTCGCTGTCGACGAACAGTTTCGAAATCTTTTCCGGGTACTCCACTTCGACGAAGCAGCCGAAGCGCTCGGCCAGTACGCGCGTCGCACCTACCGCGTATTCGATCAGTTCGATCGGTTTGGTCACTTTCGGCATCAGTTGCAGTTTCCCGGTTTCGAGCTGGGTCATGTTGAGCAGTTCGCCGGTGATTTTCAGCAACCGGTCCGAGCTTTCCCGGATGCTCTGCGAGAGGGCTTTCTGTTCGTCGTTCAGCGCCCCGAGGCGGCTGTCCTCGAGCAGCTGCAGGCTCATCAGGATCGACGATATGGGGGTCTTCATTTCGTGCGAAACGGTCGAGATGAAATTCGTTTTGGCCGAGTCGAGCTCTTTGTACTTGGTGATGTTGTTGAGGATGATCACATTCCCGATGAAGTTCTGCTCTTTCTCTCCGATCGGGCTGATGTAGAGCGGGATATTCTCCATCTGGAAATAACTCTCTTTGTTATCCGCATAAATTTTGAGCGGCTCGTCGTCCTTTTCGGACGAATAGAGACCGCGGATCAGCCGCCGCAGCAGGTCGTTGCCGAGGGCCACTTCCGCCGCATTTTTGCCGATCACGTCGATCGGTTTGAGGTTCAGGATCGTAAAAGCCTCGTTGTTCATAAAGAGAATCTTCTTGTCGGGGTCGAGCCCGATGATCGGTTCGTGCAGGCTGTTGACGATCGCTTCGATCCTTTTTTTGTTCGTCATCAGGTCCTCGACCGTGCTGCGCCGGTACTCCGACAGTTTTTCGGCCATCTTGTTGAACGATTCGGCAACGGTTTTGAACTCTTTGTTGTGTTTAAAGTCCAGCCGCTTATCGTAGTTGAAATTCGCGATTTCGAGAATTCCCTCTTTCAGCATTGTAATCGGCTTGACCACGCCGCGTGGGAAGCGTATCAGGAAAACGAATGCGATCAGCACGCAGAGCACCGCGGTGATCGCCAGCCACCACATCGCCTCTTCGGACGCATCGCTCAACAGGCGGCTTTTGGCCTGGATTGCGGCCATGTTCAACTCCATGATGCGGTAGAGGTCGCTGCGGACTAACTGGATCGTGCGGGGCGTGACGGTGTCCTGCAACATCGCGATTCTCTGTTGGAGCGCACCGGTAGCCTGGAATTCGTCGGCTTCGGTGATGTTCTTCTGCTGCAGCGCGAGGGTTTCCAGCAGTGGCAGCATGGCCGCCGAGTCGTATTCGATGCTGTCCAGCGAGGTCATCATGTCGCTTGCGTAGCGCAGCGAATTGTAATTGTCGGCGATGATGTTTACCGATGCCTTCGACAGGTCGCGGATATAACCCACCGACTGGATGCCCAGCAGCAGGATCATTGCGAACAGGACGCCGATGCCCAGTGTGAGTCTTTTTTGTATTTGCATGGTCAGGAGAGGATAATCAGGTCAATGTTCATGTGCGAAAGTCTGTTGATCAGCCGTTTGAGCGAGAGGGCCGTATAGAGTAACGAAAGTAACGTAAATTTCGGTTTGCAGATGCACACCGTACTGATTTTTTGTTTGACGCAGGTGTCGATGATCGCTTCGATCGGATGGTTCGAATGGATCTGCAGTACTTCGCCGCCGAGTTCCGAGGCGAGCTTGAAGTTGTTGATCAGGTATCGCTGGTTGGCCAGCGGAATCCGGTCTGAGCTCTCGCGGTCGGTCTGCACGTAGAGGACCGCGAAGTGCGCATTGAAACGGGTGGCCAGCCGGGCGGTCTTGCGGATCACGCGGCGCGGGCTTTTTTCGCTGCTGTCGATCACGGCGAGGAATTTTTCGTGGCGCAGGCCGGGGGATTCGGTTACCTCGTTTTCGACCTTTTTCTCGACGCGCAGCGCTACCTCTTTGAGCGCCAATTCGCGCAGTTGCAGGATGTTCTCCTGCCGGAAAAAATTGTCGAGCGCCGTCTGCACTTTTTCGGGTTTGTAAATTTTACCCGCCTTGAGCCGTGTGATGAGCTCCTCGGCCGTCAGGTCGATGTTGACCACCTCGTCCGCCAGCGCCAGCACGTTGTCCGGCACCCGTTCGCGGACTTCGATCCGGGCGATTTCCTGTACCTCTTCGTTGAGGCTTTCGATGTGCTGGATGTTGACGGCGCTGATCACGCTGATTCCCGCATCGAGGATCTGCAGCACGTCCTGCCACCGTTTCCCGTGTTCACTGCCTTCGATGTTGGTGTGCGCCAACTCGTCGACGATCACGATTTCGGGATGGGCGTTGATGATGGCCGCGACGTCCATCTCTTCGAGCTCCTTGCCTTTGTAAAAGAGTTTGCGTCGCGGAATGACGGGCAGTCCTGCTACCAGCGCTTCGGTTTCGGGACGTCCGTGCGTTTCGATGTAGCCGATCTTTACGTCCACGCCCACTTCGAGCAGCTGGTGTGCCTCCTGCAGCATGCGGTAGCTCTTACCCACACCGGCGATCATGCCGATGTAGATTTTAAACTTTCCCCGGTGCGATCGTTTGATCAGGTCGAGGAAGTGTTGTACGCTCTGTTTCTGGTCCATGTCTTGTGTCCGGTCCGGCGGTGGTTTTCGGCCGGTCTTTTTTCGGGTTTACGGGCTGGTTGGGAACAGGCCAATCCGCCCCGGGAAGGGAGCGGATTGCCGGAAGTGTTGCGGCTCTCCTTAGAGCATGATAGACAGGCCGCCCACGAAGTGCACGTCGTCCATCGCCGGGTTCCAGATCAGCCGGGTGAAAACCGGCAGCTGGAACCGGTCGGAAAAACGGATAGCCTTGGTTGCCGAAAGCGCTACGTTGCAAACGGCGAATTCGTCGGTTCCGTACGTGCCGGAAGTTTCCCACGGCGTGAATCCGACGCAGGCGCCCATATCCACGCTGCCGACGCTGAACGGGTAGGACACCTCGGCGTAGGTCGAGTAACATTGGTCGCCGTTGCTCTTTTTATCGGCGCCGAAGAGCATCGTATACCACGCTATGGTCAGCGGGAAACGCTCTCCGAAACAGTAGGCTGCACCCAATTCGACCCGATGGGGGGCGTCCGAACCGAACCGAAAGTAGTTCCGGCTCGGTACAGGGCTGTCCGGGGTTACGGCCATCGGCGATCCGGTCCAATAGTAATCGGTCAGCGATACGGTCAGGCCGCCTATCGTGTAAGCCGCAGTCAGGTCGGCCTCTTTGTAGCTCGACGAGGCGAAGTCGACCGAACCCCATGCCGTCAGCGCGAAGCCGCCCGCTTTCATGCCCAGCGTCGGCTGGATGCTGGCTCCGGCGTTGTAGAAGCCGCGCCAGATGTAGCTGCTCACCAAGTCGCTGCCGAAAACGATCCGGACGCCGCGGCTTTTTTCTGCCGGTGCGGATGTCGTCGCGGCAGTTGTCGGTGCATCATACCGGTTGTCGATATTTTCAGGAGCCTGCTCGCCCGGTTCCCCGGCGAAAAGTGTATCTGCGATCAGCAGGCAACCCAGCGTACTCAAAAGTACGATAAAATTCTTTTTAATCGAGTTAGTCGTTTTTTTCATGATCGTAAATTTTACAGGGATGTTGCCGCAGCCGTTGTCTCCGTATTTGCGGGACGGGCTGTGTGAGCGGTTGTTCGGGTCGTATCGGTTTCAATCGAAACGGATTTCGGCCCTTTCGTAGGTTTATTTGGATTGCTTCGCGTCGAGCGCAAGGTTCAGTTTCAGGACGTTGACCTTCTGCGTGCCGAACAGTCCGAGCCAGGGTTGCTGCACCTGTTCTTCGACGATCGTCCGGACGGTCTCTTCCGACAGTCCCCTTGCGTCGGCGACCCGTTTCACCTGTACGTAGGCTGCTGCGGGCGAGATGTCGGGGTCGAGTCCGCTACCGCTGGCTGTGACGATCTCGGAGGGAACGTCCTTGCGGGTGAGATAGGGGTGTGCCGCGAGGAAGGTGTCGATCCGCGCCTCGATTTCAGCCAGGTATTCGGGATTGGTCGTAGCCTTATTGCTGCCGCCAGAGCCGCCGCCGTTGTAATCGACGGCCGACGGACGTCCCCAGAAATATTTGGCCTCAGTGAAGGACTGGCCGACATTGGCGGCTCCGACCGTACGACCTTCGGCCACCACGATGTCGGCTTCGCCCCGGTTCGGACCGGCTGCCTGTGCGAAAATCCACAGGATGAGTATATATCCCATCGACAGCAGGATGCAGAATGCAACGGTGATTTTAAACGATTTCCAAAAGGTTTTCATGGCTTTGTTTTTTATGTGTTCCGCTCGTTTCATGTATTTCGGCGGGCTTGCTCCCACGGGGCGGAACGGCTTTTTTGTTTTTCGGTGTTTGTCCGTCTTGCGTTGGCCGGACCGACTTTAGCAGAATAAACTGATGAACATGTCGATCAATTTGATGCCGATGAACGGGACGATCACGCCGCCCAGGCCGTAGATGAACAGGTTGCGGCGCAGCAGGGCCGAGGCTCCGATCGGTTTGTACTTCACGCCGCGCAGGGCCAGCGGGATCAGCAGCGGGATGATAATCGCATTGAAGATTACCGCCGAGAGGATCGTGCTTTCGGGCGAATGCAGGTGCATCAGGTTCAGCACTTCCAGGGAAGGGATCGCCGCGATGAACAGTGCCGGGACGATAGCGAAATATTTGGCTACGTCGTTGGCGATCGAGAAGGTGGTCAGCGTTCCGCGCGTCATCAGCAGCTGTTTGCCGATCTCGACGATCTCGATCAGTTTGGTCGGGTCGTTGTCCAGGTCGACCATGTTGCCGGCCTCTTTGGCGGCCTGCGTGCCGCTGTTCATCGCCACGCCGACGTCGGCCTGCGCGAGTGCCGGGGCGTCGTTCGTGCCGTCGCCCATCATCGCGACGAGTTTGCCGCTTTGCTGTTCGCGTTTGATGTACTCCATCTTGTCTTCCGGTTTGGCTTCGGCGATGAAGTCGTCTACGCCGGCTTTCTCGGCGATGTATTTTGCCGTCAGCGGATTGTCGCCCGTGACCATCACCGTTTTGACGCCCATCCTGCGCAGGCGGTCGAACCGTTCGCGGATGCCCGGTTTGATGATGTCCTGCAATTCGATCACACCGGTCACTTTCTCGTTCTCGCAGACCACCAGCGGCGTGCCGCCGTTTTCGGAAATTTTCTTTACGGTCCGTTCCACCTCTGTGTCGAACGGGTGTCCCGCCTGTTCGACGATCCTGCGGATCGCCTCGAAGGCTCCTTTGCGGATCCGGCGTCCGTCCGCCAGGTCGGCGCCCGAGCATTTGGTCTCGGCCGTGAATTTGATCATACGAGCACCGGCTATTTCCATGTCGTTGATCGTCACATTCTGCGAGCGGCCCAGTTCGAGGATAGATTTGCCTTCGGGCGTCTCGTCCGAAACCGAAGAGAGCATGCAGGTCCGGATCAGCTGCGCCGGGTCCGTGCCGGCTATCGGATGGAACCGGGTGGCCTTGCGGTTGCCGATGGTGATCGTACCGGTTTTGTCCAGCAGCAGCGTGTCGACGTCGCCTGCGGTTTCGACGGCGCGGCCCGATTTGGTAATTACGTTGGCCTGCAGCGCACGGTCCATACCGGCGATGCCGATGGCCGAGAGCAGTCCCCCGATCGTTGTCGGGATCAGGCAGACGAACAGCGAGATCAGTGCGGCGATCGTCAGGTTCGCTCCCACGTAGTCCGCGAACGGTTTGAGCGTGGCGCAGACGATTACGAATACCAGCGTGAATCCGGCCAGCAGGATCGTCAGTGCGATTTCGTTCGGGGTTTTCTGGCGCGAAGCGCCTTCGACCAGTGCGATCATTTTGTCGAGGAAGCTCTCGCCGGGCTGTGCGGTGACTTTGGCGCGGATACGGTCCGACAGCACCTTCGTACCGCCCGTCACCGAACTTTTGTCGCCGCCCGCTTCGCGGATCACCGGTGCGCTTTCGCCCGTGATCGCGCTTTCGTCGATCGAAGCCAATCCTTCGATGATCTCGCCGTCGGCGGGGATCGTGTCTCCGGCGACGCATTCGAAAATATCGTTTTTCTTCAGAGCGGAACTGCTGATCAGCGGACAAAAAGTCCGCGTACTGGCCGTGCACTTGCAGACGACCGGTGTCGACCGTGCCCAGCGGAACCTCAGTTACCAGAGCCGCAACCTGAGTGTCGAAGGAAGTTCCGAAGCGATGGAGCAAATGCAGGCGAGCTATCGTGCCAATGCCGTTGTCCGTGCGCAGCAGGTGGCGCGGCTCCGGCAGATGGTCGATACGCTGCGCATGCCGTTGATTGTTTGCGGCGACTTTAACGACATGCCCTCATCCTATACCTATCGGGCGATGAAGGGAGATTTACACGATGGATTCAAGGATTGCGGCAGCGGCTACGGCGGTACGTTCCGCCATTTCAAAGGGCTGTTGCGGATCGATTACATGTTCTATAACGATGCTTTTTCGGGAGAGCGCTATTATACGCTGGACGTGCCTTACAGCGACCACAAGCCTGTCCTGATGGATTTTTCTTTCCGTTCAGGGGAGACCGATCACGGTTCCGGGAAAACAGGTTCGGAGCGATGAGCCGCCTGCAATGCCCGCAATAAACCGGTGACAAGCAGACAAGCCAATCCCCCCCGACCGGTCGATGACAGGCCGCGTGCCGGTTCGGCACTGACTCCGGGGTGTTATGAATTATTTATAAACTGGCCGGTGCGTTCGCGCTGTCGGCCGAAGCGTTCATCGCGGCGGCCCCGGTCCGGGTGGGAACGGAAAAACTGAAAGTCGATCCTTCGCCCGCTTTCGAAGAGAACCACAAATCTCCGTTGTTCTTGTGGGCGAAGTCCTTGCACAGCAGCAAGCCGAGCCCGGATCCCTCCTCGTTGTGCGTGCCGTAGGTGGTGAAATGGGTGTCCGAATGGAACAGCTTAGGCTGGTCTTCCTCCGGAATTCCCTTACCGAAATCGCGTACGTTCACCACGGCTTTTTCGCCCAGGTCTTCCACCGTGACTATAATTTCGCTGCCCTCGGGACTGTATTTGACGGCATTGCTCAACAGGTTGCGCATGATCGTCTTGATCATATCCACATCCACCCGGACATCGACATGATCGGGCCACTCCGTCCTGATTTTGATATTCTTCAGCGAAGCGACCGGAGAGAAGAGCGTGACGGCATCGCCGATCACTTCCATCATGTCGATCTCCTGGTATACGGTTTTGAGGCGCCCGATCTGCGATTTGGTCCATTTGAGCAGGTTGTCCAGCAGGGAAAAAGTCTCTTCTGCCGTGTGGTTGGCCATCGAAAGCATGTCGTACATTTCGGGGCCGATCTTCTCGGGCGGAAGCTGCGCCATCAGCAGGTTGAAGATCATCTTGAGCGAACCCATCGGCGAGCGCAGGTCGTGCGCGATGACCGAATAGAGCCGGTCGCGGCCGCGGATCGTACTTTGCAGTTCTTTCATCTGGCTGGCGATCAGGCGCTTGGCTGCGATCAGTGAAATCTGGTGCGTGACGCGGATCAGCAGTTCCTCCTTGTTGAACGGTTTGGAGATGTAGTCCGACGCGCCGGTCTTGAACCCTTTGACGATGTCGTTGGTAGAGTTCAGTGCCGTGAGGAAGATGATCGGAATCTCCTGCGTTTGCGGATCGGTTTTCAGTTTCTCGGCCACTTCGTAACCGTTCATGCCGGGCATCATGATGTCGAGCAGGATCAGGTCCGGGGACTCTTTTTCGACGGCCTGCAACGCTTCCATACCGTTATTGGCAGTGACGATCCTGTATTTCTGGTTTCCGATCAACACTTTTAGCAGCAGTACATTCGCTATAGTATCGTCGACGATCAGCACCGTATATTCCGAAGGATTGATTTCTACTTGCATCGCTTGCGCGGTTTGGGTTCGGGTTGTGCGGCCGCGGGCCGCGGTTAACGGAAACGAATGTTTGGATTAGTTCAGCGAGCGGAAATATTCGATGGTGTGTTTGAGGCCCTCTTCGAGTTGCGTCGAAGGATCGTAGTCCAGTTTCTCGCGGGCCAGCGTAATGTCCGGTTGGCGTTGGCGCGGGTCGTCGTGCGGCAACTCCCTGAAAGCGATTTTCGAACGGGAACCGGTCAGGCGGATCACTTTTTCAGCCAGTTCGAGGATCGTAAATTCATGCGGGTTGCCCAGGTTGACCGGGCCGAGGAAATCGGCCGGGGACGCCATCATGCGGACCATGCCTTCGATCAGGTCGTCCACATACTGGAAGCTGCGCGTCTGCTGGCCGTCGCCGTAGATGGTCAGGTCGTTGCCCTGCAGCGCCTGCACGATGAAGTTCGACACTACGCGGCCGTCGTTGGGCAGCATGCCCGGGCCGTACGTGTTGAAAATGCGGATGATCTTTATCTCGATGCCGTGTTGCCGGTGGTAGTCCATGCAAAGCGATTCGGCGCAGCGCTTTCCTTCGTCGTAGCACGACCGGATGCCGATCGGGTTGACATGCCCCCAGTAACTTTCGGTCTGCGGGTGCACGATCGGGTCTCCGTACACCTCGCTGGTCGAGGCCTGCAACAGGCGCGCCTTGGTCTCTTTGGCCAGTCCCAGCATGTTGAGGGCGCCCATTACCGAAGTCTTCGTCGTTTTGATCGGGTCGAACTGGTAGTGGATCGGGGAAGCCGGGCATGCGAGGTTGTAGATTTCGTCCACTTCGGCGAAGTAAGGGTTGATCACGTTATGGCGCACCAGCTCGAAGTTGGGCCGGCCGATCAGGTGCCATACGTTTTTTTTGCTGCCGGTAAAATAGTTGTCCAGGCAGATTACGTCGTGCCCGTCGTTGACCAGGCGTGCGCACAAATGCGAACCGATGAAGCCTGCGCCTCCCGTCACTAATATCCTTTTCATTCGGTATGTAATGATGTTTTTTAAATGCTATGACAAATATAGCTTAATTTACTTATTTTTCACATAAAACTCGCCTTTCGTGTTGTGCAGAGTGGGGGGGTGGTGATATTTTTGTATTTTTGTGTAAACTTCCAATGTTTCGTTTATGAGTAAGGCTACCGTTTCGGAGCAAGAGCTTGAGTCTTTGCGTCGTGATGCGGAAAGGTTCCGCAACCTTCAGCAGGTGGCGCATGTCGGGTGGTGGAAAGCCGATTTCACAGCCCGGGAAGCCTGTTTTTCGGAGATATTGGCCGATATTCTGCAAGTCGGGCCGGAACCCGTACCGTTCGAGCGATGTGCGGAGTTGATCCACCCAGATTACCGGGAACGGGTCATGCACAGCCTGGATATGTTCCCCGAGATCGATTTTTACGACGAATCTTTTCCGGTGCGCTCTAAGGTCGGTGATATCTGGATGCATTCGCAGCTCGCTTCCAAAGAGACGGGACCCGACGGACACCTGTTCGCACAGGGGTTTATGCGGTACCTGTCCGTCCAGGAGGCCCAGCATACGCAGGAGAGTGCGTCCCACATGCAGCTTAAAGAGCTGCTGACGCGGCAGAATAATCTTTCGCAGTCGCTGCTGATGCTGCTCAAGCATTCCGACGAACAGGATGTGATTACCGGTTTGCTCGAAAACCTGCTGCACCAGTTCGATGGCGACCGGACTTATATTTTCGAATACGATTGGGCGAAACAGACCCACAGCTGCCGCTATGAAGTGGTGCGCGGCGGGGTTACCCCCGAGATCGACAGCCTGCAGGATATTCCGATCGATTTGACGCTGTGGTGGTCGGAGCGGTTGAAGGAGAACCTGCCGATCATCCTGAGCGACCTGGATGAGCTTCCGCCCGAGGCGGACGGCGTAAAGGCTGTACTCGCTCCCCAGGGGATCAAGTCGCTGATGGTCGTTCCGCTGATCAACCGGGAAGGAACCTGGGGCTATATAGGGGTCGACATCGTCGGCCAGTACCGTATTTGGAACGAGGCCGACCGGCAATGGTTCCTGTCGCTGGCCAACATCATCAGCGTCTGCATCGAGCTCAAACGCTCCGAAGCGACTATCCGGAAAGAAAAGGAGTATTTCCGCAATATTTATATGCACATGCCGCTGGGTTATGCCAAAATGCGTGTGGCTTACGACCCGCAGGGGAAGCCGGCGGATTACCTGCTCGAGGAGTACAATCCCGCCGTCGAGCAAATCCTGCACGTACAGCTTACCGGCATGGTGGGGCGCAGCATCCGGGAACCGGGCTTCCTCATTTCCGAGGAGATATGGACGGACCTGTACGAGACGGTAACCAGGCGGACAGTCGTTTCGAATAAGTTGTATAAGGTTCGTAACAACCGCTATTTCAACGCGATCGTTTTTTCGACCGACCGCGACCACTGCACGGCGCTCTTTTCGGACGTTACCGAGTCGATCCGGGCGCAGAAAGAATTGCAACGCAACGAGGCGAAATTGCAAAACCTTTACAAGACCATTCCGGCATCGAGATTTATGATAAGGATGGGGTACTGCTCGACCTCAACGACGAGGATATGCGTATTTTCGGGATCGAACGGAAAGAGGATGCGCTCGGGGTCAGCCTGTTCGACAATCCGAACGTCTCGCCCGAAGAGCGTGAAGCGATGCGCAGGGGGCAGCACATTGAGTTCTCGATGGATTACGACTTCGGGAAGGTTCGTTCGGGTGAATATTACAAGAGTACTCACACCGAAGTCCGGAACCTGCTCGCGCGGTGTACTCCGTTGCGGGACGGCGACGGCAATATCGACCAGTATGTGGTCATCGTGGTGGACAACACGGAATCGAACCGCACGTACCACCGGTTGCGCGACATCGAATACCGGTTCGACTATATGGCCGAAATGGCCCAGATCGGCCTCTGCAAGTGGATTCCGCGCCTGAACAGTTTCACGGCGTCCGAGCAGTGGTACAGCAATGTGAATACCCGCGGTCCGATCGCCGATATCAAGGATGCTTACGTCAAGACGCACCCCGACGATTTCGCCAAGCTCAAGCAGTTTTTCGACGATGCCGTCGCCGGTCGGGCGCAGGGGTTCCGGGATGTGCTGCGCGTGCGCAACGGCAATGCCTGGAAATGGATCCGTTGCACGTACCGGGTCAAATGCGAGGAGGGGAATGACGATATCGAGGTGATCGGCTTGAACGTCGATATCACCGAATTGAAACAGACCGAGCTGCGGCTGCAGGAAGCCAAGCTCAAGGCCGAGGAGTCGGATCGCATGAAATCGGCTTTCCTGGCCAATATGAGCCACGAGATACGCACGCCGCTCAATGCGATCGTGGGTTTTTCGAACCTGCTGATCGAAACCGAAGACCCTGCCGACAAAAAAGAGTACGTCGATATCATCCAGCGCAATAACGAGCAGTTGCTGCAACTGATCTCCGATATCCTCGACCTGTCGAAAATCGAGGCGGGGATGGTCGAACTCTCCTACACCAAGATCGAACTGAACCTGCTTTGCCAGGAGGTCGTCAGCTCTTACATGGCCGATACCGAGCGGGAGGTGCCCATCGTTTTTGCCGGCGGATGCGACGATTGTTACATCATCAGCGACCGCAGCAAGTTGGTCCAGGTGCTTTCGAACCTGATCAACAACGCGATCAAATTCACGCAGCAGGGGTGTATTACGGTGGGGTTCCGCAAGCTTCAGAAGGGGATCGAGTTTTATGTACAGGATACCGGTATCGGCATTGTTGCCGAAAATATACAGTTGATATTCAATCGGTTTGAGAAACTCAACCACTTTGCCCACGGGACGGGTCTCGGTCTGACCATCTGCCGCAATTTGGTGGAGAAGCTGGACGGTACGATAGGTGTCGAATCGGAGCCGGGAATCGGATCCCGTTTCTGGTTTACGGTACCGTATGAGCCCGCCGGTTTGCATCGGGCAGAGGATGCGTTGCTGCCGCCTTCGCACGGTCTTTCCCAGATTTCTCCCGGTAAACCGGTTATTCTGGTGGCCGAGGATACCGACAGCAATTTCCAGGTGCTTTCGGCGATCCTGCGCAACGATTATGAGCTGTTGAGGGCCCGCGACGGCGACGAGGCGGTGCGGCTGGTCGAGCAATACCGTTTCGTGGCGGTGCTGATGGATATGAAAATGCCGGTTATGGACGGTTTGGAAGCGACGCGCAAGATTAAGGCCGTGAATCCGACGCTGCCGGTGATCGCGGTGACCGCCTATGCCTACGATCATGACCGGGAGAAGGCGCTTCAGGCCGGTTGCAACGATTACATGACCAAGCCGATGGATGTGACCGAATTGAAACAAAAGTTGTCGGAGTTCGTCAAGGACAAGCATTGACCGGATTTCCGGCACGGGCGCGAGTCCGCTTCGCAGGGTTATCCGCCCAGGACACGCCGTTGTTTCCGGAATATATGATGTTTCTTGTGCCAGTAGTTCCCTGGACATCCGGTATGTCTGAATATCTTTGTGCCCGGCCGATCCGATCGAAGTTCAGGCAGCCCGCTTCGCTTTTTCCCAGGCGCCTGTCTGCTGGCCGCGTCGCCGGCGCAGATAGGCGATGCCGCGCAGCACGTTCAGGTTCATAAAGAGGAAATAGTAGGGGACGAACAGCAACTTATTCTTGATTTTGCGTTGTGAGAGGCGGTAACCTTGCAGTGCGCAGCCGTAAAAAACCGCTTGCAGCAGCAGGATCGTACCGTAGAGAATCCGGTGCGGGCCGCCGGCGACCAGCGCGATATTCAGCGGTACGAGTGCGAACAGCAGGATCGGTGTCACCGACCAGCGCAGTACGCGGTGCGAGAGGTATTGCCACCAGAGTATGCCGTAGCGCAATGGGTTGAGCAGCGGCGCGAGCCTGCCGATGGATTGCAGCCCTCCGGCCGCGATACGCACTTTGCGCTTGCCCTCTTCGGTCATGTCGGCCGAGGCCTCTTCGAGCGCGTAAGCGTTTTTGCAGTAAGCGATCCGGTAGCCCTGCATCGCGATGCGCATCGAGAGGATGAAATCGTCGAGCAGCGTATCGTCCGGCATCGCTACGAACAGTTCGCGGCGGATCGCGAACAGTTCTCCGGCGGCTCCGACGGCCGTATAGAGGCGGTCGTCCCACTCTTTGAGCTTCGATTCGTATTTCCAGTAGATACCTTCGGTCGATGCGGCCGCCTGTTCACGGCTCTGTACGACCCTCTTTTCGCCTGCCACGCAGCCGACCTTCGAATCGCCGAAGGGCCGGATGATTTCGCGGATCGCTTCCGGACCCAGCATCGTGTTCGCATCGGTGAAAACGACCAGGGGTGTCGTGACCAGTGGAACTCCCCGGTTCAGTGCGGCTGTTTTGCCGCGCCGTTCGGGAGCAAACAGCACCGTGACTTCCGGATATCCGGCCAGCAATTCGTTCGTGCGGTCGTTCGAACCGTCCGTCACCCAGACGATTTTCAGCCGGCCGGCCGGGTAGTCGAGCGCCCGGCAGTTCCGCATCTTGTCGGCGATGACCGCCTCTTCGTTGTACGCGGCGATAAGCAGTGTCACTTCGGGCAGCTCTTCGGGCAGTTCGATGCGTGTTCTTTTGCACAGCGCCTCTTTGACCCGTACCAGCAAGTAGAGGAAAATGCCGTAGCCTGCATAAGTATAAAAGACGATCGCCAGGGCAATCCAAAAGAGAATCTCGATGGTTTTCATCATGCGTACGTTTGAGGGGTTCGGGGTTGTGTAATGGGGGGCCGGGCGGCTTGTGCCGGGAGGTTTGTCGCAGGTTTCATAAGTTTATAGCGGTAGTTATCACGTTATATGAGGTCAACTTGTTGCCGGGGCATTGCTGCCGGGCCGTTTATTCCAGCCTCTCGATCTGGTCGAGTACCTTGCGCATCTGCACGTCCCACGAGAGGGTATCCTCGATACTTGCGCGGATATGGGCCGGGTCGCGGTCCACGCCGTCGAGGAAATGTAGCAAAGCATCTATGTCGATCGGGGATTCGTCGGCCGGGGCTTTCAGCACGTAAGGCATTGCATCGAAATCGCTGTCGTTCTCGGAGTAGACGAACGGAATGCCCCGTGCTGCGTATTCGCGGTTTTTCAGTGTTTTGATGTGTGTAATCCCGTTGCGGTGCCGCCCGAGGCTGGCTATGCCGAGGTCGGCCTCCTCGAAGGCGCGGTCGAGCGCTTCGCCCCAGAGCGGGCCGTGGAGAACCACCCGTTCTTCCATACCCTGTTCGCGGACCTGTTCGCGCAGTTCGGGCACGGTGAACCGGCTCCCGCCGCCGACGATGTGGAAGATCACCTCCTTTTCGTGCGGACGGCGGTAATAATCCGCCAGCCCGGCTACCACACGGTCGAAGCCGTGCCAGAAATGGATGTCGGCGACGCCGAGCAGGTGCACCGTGTTCGAGGTGTCGTTCACGTTCGTTTTGAGCGGGATGTGTGCGAAGTCGATCCCGTTCGAGATGCGGATGGTCGGACGTCCGAAAATCGTATCGTACTGCGAGAAGGTGACGATCCGGTCGACCTGGCGTGCGAGCGCATTGCGGAAACATTTGTCCACCGAGAGCACCAGCTTGGTTTTGCGCGATGCGCGTGCGTATTCGGGGTCGTACGGGAAAGTGGGAATTTCCATCACGATCCGCACGCCGAGTTTTTTCAGGTGCGCGAACCACCGGATCAGCGCCGGATTCGCATTGTGGTCGAAGCGCACGTACAGGAACCGGACTCCTTCCCGGCGGATGTAGTCGGTCACCGAGCGGTAGCTGAACCGTTTTTTAAGCTTGGCGCGGAGCCCGTGCCCGAAGTTTTCGAGCGTTTCTCCGTCGAGTATCCGCCTGTGGCTGCCGTCCGCCCCCACTTCGAGCGAACAGAGGCGCAGTTCGGCGCCGCAGCGCCGCAGTGCGTCGCACTGGTAGAAAATCTTTTTACTGATGCCGTTGTGGGCGGCGAATCCGTGGAAGACGATGAAAAGTCCTTTCATGGCGGTCGGTATTTCAGGCTGCTAGCGGCCGGTCAGGGTTTTCAGCAGCGATGGAGTATGGCGGTTGAGCAGGCGGTACAGGCCCACGGCGATTGCAATGACCAGCAACGGAATGAGGATGTAGATGACGGTCAGCGAGAAGTCGGAGGGTGTGCCGGAGAGTTTCATCGCGATGCGCTTGAGCAGCGTGAGCATCGGATCGTGCAGTGCGAACAGGAAAAACCCCATCCCCCGCAGTCCCGGGTAGTTCCGGGCGCGGATGCTGTGGGGCGTTTCCCGTTGTTCCCTGGCCGTTACGAAACGGACCGACAGGTTCGTGCCGACGATGATTCCGAGCGTGAATACGACCCTGTCGAGCGGAACGAGCCCGTTGTCCCGGAAAATCATGTGTACGGTCATCAAGGCGATGTAAAGCAGCAGTGTCGTTGTCGCAAAACGGCTGAACATCGACAGAAAATCCGTGTGGCGGAGACTGAAGCATGCTCCTGCGGTGAAGAAAGCGAGGCTTTCGATCAGGAAAGCCTGTCCGGGTGTGGCGAGCCACACTCCCCACAGCGCTGCGGCTCCCCACCAGCCGAATCCGCGCACGAACAGTCTGATCGCGGGGGAGAGCAACGCCAGCAGGATCAGGTTGCGGATGTACCAGAACTGGTGCAGGATCGGTGTGCCGTTGCCGCCTCTCCACTCTCCGCTGTCCCAGAATGCCTGAAGGAAATTGACGAACGAATATTCGCTGACGGGGGGATTCACGCCCGAAAAATATTTGCTCAGCGCGGGGATTTGTTCCACCCCGAAATAGAGGGCCAGGATGAGCGCATTCCAAAGCAGGTAAGGGACGATGAGCCGTTTGGAGGTTTTGCGGAGTTTCGTCTTGTAAGGTTTCGGGTGCAGGAAAAAGAGGAAGCCCGAAATGAAAAAGAGCGCCGGTACGGCTGTTTGGGCGATCTCCAGCGAGCAGACGAAACTCACCAGTCGGTAGACCGGGAAGTCGCCCGCGCTGAAATCGCTGCGCGTCGAAGTGTAGGCGTGCAACACGACGACCAGCAGGATCATCGCAAAACGCATCACATCGATGCTGCGGGATTGTAGACCGTTCACCCGCATGGCCTCAACGCTTGAAAAATTTGCCCGACAAGGCCGAGAGCCTGCCGAGGATATTGAATTCTCCGGTCAGCTGCAGGTAGCCGCCCCAGATTACCAGGGACAGGACGCCTTTGGCGATCAGCGTGAAGAACAGTTCCCGGGCGGGTAATATCCGGTCGAATCCCCACAGGATACTCCACAGCAGGACCCCGAGCAGCAGCGGTGAAGCGAGTTTCCGCCAGAACGGACCCCAGGGCAGGCGGAACGTGCGGTAATACATCAGCCAGTAGGCCTGCACGAAATTGACCGAGAACGAAATGCAAATGCACCAGGCTACTGCGTCGAGCGAACGGAATCCGAAAATACCGAGGCAAATCCCGCCTGCGTTGAGCAGCGCCGAAAGCAATCCGCTCAGGAACAGGATATGCGTCGATCCCGCCGCCTGGAAGATCGACCCGGAGGTGGACATCACCACCTGTACGCCTACCGACAGTGCGAGGATGCGGAATACCGGTACCGACGCTTCCCACTGCGAACCGAAAATCAGCAGGATCAGCTCCGGGGCCGTGAAGTAGAGGACAGCCGCCAGCGGAAAGCCGATCCAGGCCAGCACGCGCACCACTTTGAGGTAGGATTCCGAAAGCTTGCGCAGGTCGTGCTGGAAGTCGGAGAAAATGGGGTGCATCACCGGCGAAATAATGTTGGTGATGTTTTGCAGCGGCAGCATCATCAGCCGGTACGATTTTTCGTAGAAGCCCAGCGGACTCATGCCCATGTATTTGCCTATCAGTAGTTTGTCCAGGTTCCGCGTGAAGTAGTTGATCACGTTGAACGAGAACTGGTAGGCCGAGAAGGCGAAGATCGTGCGCAACGGTTGCAGGCCTGCCGTCCAGCGTACCCGCAGCGGATGTTCCCGCAGGTTGACGATGAATAGCACGATACTCGATACGATCGGGTTGATCAGCAGTGCGTAGATACCGGCGCCCGAAAGGGCCGCAATCACTGCGATGGTTCCGACCGATCCTTGGACACAGAGGTTGCGCATTGCGATGAATCTGAACCGTTTCTGTTTGTAAAGCAATGCGTTGGGGACGATGTTCATCGCTGCGAAAAGCAGGTTGACCGACAGGAACTGGCAGATGCGTACCAGCTGGGGCGAGTCGTAATAGGAGGCGATCAGCCACGAACTGCCGAAAAAGAGCAGCGATACGGCCAATCCCGACCAAATCGTGAACGAAAAGATGCCGTTGAGCTCCTCGCCGGTCAGTTTCTTGTATTGAATGATCGCCGGGGCGATGCCCAGGTCGCTGAAGATGCTGAAAAAGGTGATGATAACGGTAGCCACCGCGACGATACCGAAATCCGAAGGCGACAGCAGGCGCGCCAGCACACCGGAGACTGCCAGCGAGATGACGATGCCCGCGTATTTGGCGATCGCGATGTAAAAGACGCCCGACGTGAGTTGTTTGCGGACGGTATGTTGGTCCGGGCTCTTCGGTTGGGGCGTTTGATCGTGCGGTTCGAGAGGCACAGGGGCCGGTTGTTGTGCTGTTGTCATAGCCAGTGTGCCCCTCGCGAGGCATTCGTGTGTTTGCTTTTAAGAATTTCGTTGCGGCGGCGCAGCAGGGTCCGGTAAGCCTTCAGGATTTCCGATGCGCTTTTCCCGTCACCCCTCAGCAGGTAATAGGGAACGCGCGCGAGCGTTGCCGCTTGCCGGCGCAGTGTCCGGCGCGTCGCCTGCCACGGCGAGAAGCGCGGGTCGGCGTAGGTGATCAGCAGGTAGCGTCCGACCCACGCGTTGCGGAGCGGCCGGGCCGCCGATTTGCGGTCGTGGCAGACGAGGGCCTGCGGTACGACGCGGATCGTGAGCGATTGGTGGAGTACCCGCTGGCAGTAGTTGTTATCTTCGCCGTAGTGGTGGAATAGCGGATCGAATCCGCCGACCGCCTCGATCGTCCGCAGCGGCAGGAGCCATGCGGCGGCGTTGATGAAGCGCGCTTCGCGCGGGGAGGTCAGTCCCCCGAGCAGCAGCCCGTCGTCCCGTGTCGCCGCAGCGTCGCCGAACAGGTAGCGTTTGAACGCTTCGTCCATGCGTTCGGCCGAGCCGTCGAGGTGGACGGGGCTCAGGATGCCCGAACGGTCGTCTTCGGCCCCGAGCAGGCGTTCGACGGTATCGGGGTAGATCCAGGCATCCTGGTTGAGCAGGAAAAAATGGGTCGCACCCTGCCCGAGGGCATAACGGATCCCGGCGTTGTTGCCGCGTCCGAACCCGAGGTTCTCGTCGCTGCGGATCAGGTGCACTTCGGGAAAACGTTCCGCGATTCGCTGCGGCGTTCCGTCCGTGGAGCCGTTGTCGACGACCACCGTATGCAGCGGTACGGTCGATCCGCGCAGCGAACCGAAGCATGCGTCCGCCCACCGCATTCCGTTGTAGGTGACAATGATGGTATAAATGTTCACGTTCGGGGAAATCACAGCCGGAATGGATTTATGGTTCGGTTGCGCCGCTGTTACAGCTGTTATCGTTGTCGTCCTGCCGCCGGATGCCTTCCTGCGGATTCCGGGTTTTGACCCATACCCCCAGCGCATCGTCGTAGCGTTTGATGACTCGGGCCGGATTGCCCACCGCCACGCTGAAAGAGGGAATATCCTTGGTGACGACGCTGCCTGCGCCCACCTGCACGCGCTCGCCGATATGCACGCCGGCCACGACAACCGAGTTCGCCCCGATGTGCGATTCGTTGCCGATTACCACCTCTTTCAGGTCGAGCGGCTGTTTGTTAGAATCCCGGGTGCCGTCGCTATATCCGTGGTTGAAGCCCGAGATGAAGACGTGCTGGCCCAATCCCACGCGGTCGCCCAGCCGGACGGGGCCGATCACTACCGAGCCGATACCGATGCGCGCGCCGTCGCCGATCAGTACGTCGCCCGCGCCGTTGTTGACCGTGGTAAAATCTTCGATCAGCGCATCGCGGCCTACTTCGAAACGGCGCCACGGAAAAACATCGATGCGCGAGCGCCGCCGCCGGATGATCGCACCCCGTCCGCGTTTGTGTACGAACGGGTTGACGAACCATTTGACCCACAGACGGGGTCGAGGATTCTTGTGCGAAGTAATCAGGCCGATGATAAATCGTTTCAGGGCAGGATTTCCTTTGATTTTGTCGATCATGTGCGGTTACTGACAGGGAGGATTATTGCTATACCGGATGTGCCGGATCGAGACGATAAATATTTTTTATTTTACACAAATATAGACAAGTTTCGCTATCCCGGCAATTTGTTTTCGGAAATATCATATCATATTGATCTTATGTTGTTTCTTTTTCCGGAAAACATCTGTTCTTTTATATTTAGTGTCATGATTTTGTGATTAAATGTAGTATTTTTGTCGCAAAGCGGATTCCGCTCGGCGTGTGACTGTACGGCTCTAAGCGTTTGGAAAACGAAGCCGGAACACGGAACGGATCGGCCGCTTCCCGAACTTAATAGAATCAGGATGATGAAAGAGATTGATATAGACAGGATCCACACCGTTTCGACGCGGTTGTTCCTGGTGGTTTGCTGCGGAGTGCTGGCGACCGCCTGTGTGAAGGATCCGCAAAAAGGCGAGGATACGCCGGATGGCGGTGAATCGGCCTCGAAATACTTCAGTTATGCCACCACGCGTGAATATACGGTTGCAATCGACTATGGCTTCAGCGATTACCAGGTGCTGTTCGAAATCTATGGCGGGAATCCGCTGGCTGAGGTGGACGGCGGTTTGGTCAAGACTTCCGAAGAGCCGCTGTATCGGGCTGCGACGGACAAAAAAGGATGCTTTTCGGGTACCGTCACTTTGCCGGCCGACCTGACGGAGGTGTACCTCTATTCGGACTATCCCGGTACGGTCAGTCCGGTGAAGCTGACCGTGGGCGAAAACGGAGCTATTGCATACGATCAAAAGCAGGTGCGCTCCCGGGCCGGCAACCCGCTGACGCGCGCACTGATCACCACCCCGACCGGCACGGCCTATCCCGACCGCTACAAGGTGCTCGGCAACTGGAGTAAGAACGGGCGCCCCGATTACCTGCTCGACCCGGCCGACCTGACCGCTCAGCAATATTACGATGTAAAAAGCATGTTCAGCCTCTGGGGCGGCCAGCATATCAAGGATTTCCCGCAAAGGGAGCTGATCGCGGACAATGTCAACATCAAACTCAATATCACCAAGGCTACGACCATCAAACTGATCTTCATCAAGACAACAGCGACGATGCGTAACGTCTTCGGTTATTATACCTATCCCACTGGGCAGGAGCCGAAAAGCGTAAGCGATATCCAGCCGATCATCGCTTTCCCGTTCATTTCTACGTTCAATTGCAATATCGACAATGCCGACGCGGTTTTTACCGGCGATCAGGTGCAACTCAAATACTGGAATGCCAGGACGCAGCGGTTCGAAGACGAATTCCCGGCCGGAGTCAGTATCGGGTGGTTCCTCGACGCCTATTCGTTCGATCCTACGACCGGGACGGTACTGGAGGACAATACTCCTGTCTATTATGCTTCACGCGCGTTGAACCCGAACAACATGCACCGTTCGATCGCGCTGGGAGACCAGCAGAGCGGACGTATGCTGGCGATAGGTTTCGAGGACAGCGGTATCACCGAGGCGGGTGAGGGCAATTTTTGCGATGCCGTCTTCATGCTGGACTACGGCGATAAGGACGCTGCCACGTCCGAAGGTACGGGCGTGATGCCCGAAGTGCCGGGCATCGCCGACGAGGACAATTACCATGTGGTGAACGGAACGCTCGCGTTCGAAGACCTTTGGCCGAGCCAGGGCGACTACGATATGAACGATGTGGTGGTGACCTACAAAAGCACCGTCTACAAGAACGTGCTTTCGAACCGTGCGACGAAGGTGGTCGACCGCTTTACGCTGGCGCATGTGGGCGGTACGCTGCCCTGCGGATTCGGCTACCAGTTCGACAAGCTCGACAAGGCGGCGATCGGGAGCGTCGAGGTGATTTCCGACAAAACCGGGGCGACCTCTTCCTTTATGCAGGGGCAGATGCTCGAACCGAACCAGAGCAAACCGAACGTAATCCTGTTCGATAACTCCCGGACGAACGAAGGAGCGACCTTTACCGTGACGACCCAGTTCGCCTATCCGGTCGTCGGCGACCTGGTGCAGCCGCCCTATAATCCCTATATCGTCATTTCGTCGGACAAGGGGCGCGGCCGTGAGCTGCACCTGGCGAAGGGCGTGCCTACCGATTTGGCGGATGCGGCCTATTTCGGCCAGAGCTCCGACATTTCGGATCCGGCACAGAAACTCTACTATGTGTCGAAAGATAATTTTCCCTTTGCAATCAATATTCCGACCGACGCTTTCAGCTATCCCGATGAAAAGGTGCGCATAGACAAGGCTTATCCGAGTTTCCCGGGTTGGGTGTCGTCCAACGGCGTGTTGCAGCGCGACTGGTATAAAAAACCTGCGAAGAAATAATAGGCGGCCGGGGACTGCTTACAATTAGGGCCGTTGTACTGGAAATCGGGGGCGCGGACAGCCAAGGTCGCGGATAACTCTGTGCCGGGGTTGCCGGGAGCAACGGGAATAAGTAGATAAAGGAGACGAAAGGGCTCTTAGCTTGTAATACTAAACTACCACCACAAAAAATACCATTCCCATGAAAATCAAATTACTGATCCTGCCGCTTGTTGCGATCGTTGTCGCAGCGGGTTCGTGCGTGAAGAATCCGGAGACGCCTCAGCCGGACGGTCCGCAGACCGATCCCGGTACGGTGAAGGAGATGGCCGTTCCGGCCGGTTTCGATTGGAAGATGTCGCGCGGCATCACCTGTAACTTCGCTTCTGCACATCTGACCCGTGTCTATGTTGCGTCGACTGCCGATGCCGAGCCATTTGCCGTTGTATTCGCAGGAGACGGTGCCGAACCGGTTACATTGAATGTCCCTGTACCGATGAAGTCGCTTTATGTAAAATATGAAAAGGCCGACGGTACATTCGTTACGAAAGAACTTCCTGTTATGGGAACAACCCTCGCGTATACCGTTCCTGCCGACAGCAAAGAGTTTGTGGACGTGGCCGCCGGGGCTGCGAAAACGACGGAATCGACCACGCGCGCCGGTTATGCCGATTCCAACGGGGGGCATATCCTCTATCAT
>ERZ827150.2022-NODE-2022-length-23285-cov-3.455316_pt1 | contig 23285 bp, 18 predicted proteins | sample MGYA00519779_ERZ827150 | MGnify/ENA primary metagenome ERZ827150 (study PRJEB31778, sample SAMEA3449267) | human gut metagenome | biome: human gut; feature: human-associated habitat; material: faeces | place: United Kingdom | collected 2010/2012 ...
AGTATTTAGGCTTTTCCAATCATCTGGCCTATTTGGCTCCTTTATGGGAGGAGTTCTTTGGCGAGGTACGTCCGGACAGGTTAAAAGCTGCGGCGGGTGTGGCAAACATCGGTACGGATGCGAATTGGTGCGGACACCATTTTGCGCAGGCCAACTGGTATGCTTTCGGGCGTTTGGCATGGAATCCGTTGTTGACTTCAGACAGGATTGCCGATGAGTGGTTGCAGCAGACATTTACTTCCCAGTCGGCATTTGTCTGCCCGGTCAAGGCGATGATGTTGCAGAGCCGGGAGGCGGTGGTAGACTATATGATGCCATTAGGACTGCATCATCAGTTTGCATGGGGCCACCACTATGGTCCCGAACCGTGGTGCAGTGTACGCGGTGCCCGTCCGGATTGGCTACCCTCTTATTATCATAGGGCGGACAAAGAGGGAATCGGTTTTACCGACCAGAATCAATTGAGCACGCTCGGTTACATAAGCATAATCGTTGTTTTTCGTGACCTCGCCATAGTTTCCCTCTACAATCACATTATTTACTGTATCGTACAAATGGATGTTTTGATGCATGATAGCCTTACCGGACAGGCTGTCTACAATTAAAGTATCGGCCCTTCCTAAATATTCGTTGTAGGTAAGGTGATTGTTTTTATATAATTCGGCATGTGAAGTCAGTGAGTTATACCAGCCGTTCTCCGAATAGAGGGTTCGGTTGTCGCCATAGATATTGGTCGGTCCCAATATCGTAATGACTTTTGTTTCCGTTTGATATTTCAAAGTATCCGAATACATCGTATATTCGGGAGTGTATACCTTGACACTATCCTTAAAAAACATTTCATTAATCGGGAGGTAATAGTAGCCGATGTCGCTGATCAGGGTGTTGATACTGTCTTTTATCGTCCCTTTATTGAAGTAATAGCCGACCCGGTTGGCCGCATCGTAATCCAGAAAATCGGTGGTCAGGGTAATTTTCGGGTCTTTCATGATCACGTTATCCCTGACTTTGGCAAATTCCGTATTGCCATTGTATAGCATAAAATCTCCCCACAGATTCAAGGTGTCGTTCTGAATCACGTGGACATTACCGAAAGCTTCCACATAATTACTATCCCGATGGTTGTATAATTTATCGCAAAACATCAGCATATTTTTATGCTTCAGCCTGACATTTCCAAGTAAGCTATCGATATTACTCTTCATATTCACGGCATAAGTGTCGGCATGAAGAATATCGATAACATCTTTTTGCTGGGCAAATGAGGAACATATTGTGCCGGCAAAACATATAGACAATAGGAGGATTTTCAAGTACATTTTATATCGACCGTTTATTTTATAAATTCCCGGATCAGATCTTCGACCCGGATATGTTCAGCCTCTGCTTTATAGTTTTTAAAGATCCGATGCCGCAAAATAGCTTCTGCTACATATTTTACGTCTTCTATATCCGGAGCATATTTCCCTTGTAAAGCTGCATGTGTTTTAGCTCCTGAAATTAAAAATTGAGAAGCTCGCGGCCCGGCGCCCCAGTTGAGGTATTGCTCTGCCAGCGGATGTGCCCCAGAACGTCCGGGACGAGTCCGGGCAACTAGTTTTACGGCATATTCGGTGATATGTTTCGATACCGGCATCAGGCGGATTGCAGATTGGAATTTCAGAATTTCTTCCCCTGTAACGATACGGTTCAATTTTTCCGTTTTCTGTCCGGTAGTGCTTTCTACGATAGCGATTTCTTCTTCCAGAGTCGGATAATCGAGTATCAAACTGAACATGAACCGGTCTAATTGAGCTTCCGGCAGCGGATAGGTTCCTTCCTGTTCTATCGGGTTCTGAGTAGCCAGAACAAAAAAAGGCTGTTCCAATTTCCGGGTTGTACCGGCCGCAGTGATTTCTTGCTCTTGCATCGCCCCCAGTAAAGCACTCTGTGTCTTGGGAGGAGTACGGTTGATCTCGTCAGCCAGGATAATATTGGCAAATAGAGGCCCCTCGATAAATCTGAATTCCTTCTGATTGTCTAAGATTTCAGTACCGATAATATCGGAAGGCATTAAATCCGGCGTAAACTGTATCCGCTTGTATTTTAAGTCTAAGGTTTCGGATATAGCGGTTACCATCAAGGTCTTGGCCAAACCGGGGACACCGATGAGCAGGCAATGTCCGTTACTGAAAATAGCTACCAGTATTTTATCGATGATTTCTTCCTGACCGACAATTTTGCGGGCGATCTCTTTTTTTAATGTTTCATATTTAATCTTCAACTGATCGATCCTTTTTACCAAATCTTCCATGATCATTTGCTTTTAGCACGACTTTCAATCCCTGTTTCTGTTTATTTAATCCATCCGTCGTACCGGAATTTGGTATCTTTAAAACTTTCATCGATATGAATATAGGTATCCGCTTGTTTTTCTTTGATCCATTTTTCCAATTTCTCCATTTGTTTTTCCCGTTTCAGCATCAATTCGAAATTTTGCCAGTCATCATCCAAATTCGCTTTATGACGGGGATAAAATTCTTTAATCTTCACGATCTTGTATTCTTCTTGGCCGTTGGTATGACTGATGAACGGCTGAGAGATTTCGCCGGGTTTCATTTTATTTACTTCTCGAGCCATATCGCCGGGAATATCAGGACGGGCAATGCGGGCTTCCGAAGTCTGGGGATCGGCGAACAACCCACCGTTGTTCCGGGTTTTCTTATCGGTAGAGAAATAATAGGCAGCTTCTTCGAAAGTCATTTTCCCATCGGTGATGTATTGCCGGATGGTATCCAGACGATTTAAAGCTTCCTGTTTTTCCGTATCGGAAACCTTCGGTTGAAGGATAATGTGACGGACATTGATTTTTTCTCCCTGACGGTCGATCAGCTGAATAATATGGAAACCGTATTCCGATTCTATGATTTTAGAAATTTTTCCGGGTTTTAAGCTGAAAGCTGCTTCTGCAAAAGCCGGATCCAGTTCTTTCTTGGATTTATAACCCAGTTCTCCGCCACGGGGAGCAGAAGCATCTTCTGAATACAATACGGCTAAAGTATTGAACGTCTTTTCCCCTTTCAGGATCTGGTCCCGGAAAGAGCGCAATTGTTCCCGTATCCGTTCTTTCTCGGCTTCACTGACATCCGGTTTTAAAACGATCTGTTGTAATTCGTAACGGTCGGGCATATCCGGAAGGCTGTCTTTGGGGATCTTTTTGAAATAACTTCTTACTTCCGAAGGAGTAATACGTATTTTTTCAACAATCTTTTGCTGCATTTGCTCCGTAATCAATTGCTCCTTAATCGGATTTCTCATGTCGTCTTTGATTTCCTGGATGGATTTACCGAAATATTTCTCCAGACGTTCCTGAGAACCGATATTACTGATAAAAAATTCGATCTGACTGGAAACGGCATTTTCAACTTCTTCGTCCGATACGATGATACTATCTATTTGAGCTTGGGCCATAAGTAGTTTCTGTACCAATTGTTGTTCCAGAATTTCTGCTTTATAATCAGGTGACGAGGAGATGATCCCCTGGCCCTGTTGTTGTAAAAAGGCATTTTCAATATCGGATTGCAGAATTATTTCATCTCCTACAATAGCGACTATTTTATCTATAACATTTTTTTGTGCAAAAATAAAGCTGAAAGAGAAAGATAAAACAAGTAATAATAAAACCTTTTTCATGTGTATTAATTTGTTATTATATAGTCAAAATTTGAGACCTCTAAACTACTATTTTTATTCAAAACAGCGAAGAACAGTAGAAAGTTTAGTAAATTTTTACATACTTTTTACGAACTCCTTCTTCATTGATCTGTTTTTCCAGGTCGTTTTCGAATTGAAGTTTCTTTTTATTTTTCAGAATAAGGGTAATTTCATCTCTGACATAATCTAAGGGAGCTAATGTTTGTTCATGACGCATCTCCTTGATTTTTAGAAAATAGTAGTTGTCGTCATCTTCTTTTTCGATATTTTTAACTACCAGAATTTCTTTTTCTAATGTGTTGAAATCTCCGGGAATCAGATTTAATATATATTTCACTTCAATCCATTTGTTGTTGAATTTATCGTATTTTTTAGCATGGGTCAGGCAATAATCTTCCAGACTTTCCTGATCGTTTGCTTTATCCGATTTGAACCATTTCTTCACTTCTTTTAAATTAGGTGCATTTTTAGGAAGAATAAAGAATACCGCTTTAATGATCGGAGTGGGCAGAATAAAGTTTTTTTCGTTTTTATTATAATAGGTTTCGATGTCTTCTTCGCTGATCTCGTCCATAAGGCGTTGGGCGATCAGTTTTTGTTTGTATTGGTAAATCAACAAAGAAGTGCGGTAATCTTCAACCTGTTTTTGTATATTCATTTCTTCGTTGGATAGGTTCTCGATCGCTTTATGTAAAAGTAATTTTTGCGTCACCCAATTGCGGATATAGTTCTGAGCCATGAGCAGACTATCTTCACTGGAGGTGCCGTTCGGAATAAAATCGATGATCTCGGAGCGGGATAAGGTACTCTCGAACACTTGTGCCACAGGTGGCTCCTGCGTTCTTTGGGGCTCACAGGAACAAATGATCAGGACCAGCATAAACAATAGGGTGAATCTCATTTTTAACTTCTTGTTTTAAGATACGGGCGAAAGTAGTAAATAATTTTCAATTTTCCCTATCTTTGTCCGAAAGAAGAGAGATGCATAACAGGATTCACGAAATATTGAAACAATACTGGGGATACGATGAATTCCGTAGTTTGCAGGAGGAGATTATTCTCTCGGTATTGGAGGGGAAGGATACGCTGGCTTTGATGCCGACCGGTGGAGGAAAGTCGATTACCTACCAGGTACCTGCCTTGGTGTTGGAGGGGATATGCCTGGTGGTGACGCCCTTGATCGCTTTAATGAAAGATCAGGTTGAAGAATTGCAAAAGCGGGGAATTGTGGCGGAGGCGATTTATACCGGTATGGGGAAAGAACAGATAGAATCGACCCTGAATAAAGCGATTGCCGGAAAAATCAAATTCCTGTATGTTTCTCCCGAACGATTAGCTTCGGAACAGTTTCGCGCACGTCTGAAACAAATGCATTTGTCCATGCTGGCAGTCGACGAAGCCCATTGTATTTCGCAATGGGGCTATGATTTCCGGCCTTCATATCTGCGGATCGCTGAAATCCGGGAGAATTTCCGGCAGATTCCGGTATTGGCATTGACAGCTACCGCTACCCCCCAGGTGGCCGAAGATATCCAGCAACAGTTAAAATTTGAGATGCCCCATGTTTTATCGAAAAGTTTCCGGAGGGATAATATCGCTTATGTAGTCCGGAAAGCGAACGATAAGTTGGGAGAATTATTGCATATTTTATCCAGTCTGAAAGCCAGCGCAATCGTGTATGTGCGCAAAAGAGCGGGAGCGGAAGAGTTGGCCCGTTTTTTGAAAGCGAAGGGAATAGAAGCTGATTTTTATCATGCCGGACTGACTTCTTTTCAAAGAGAACAAAAACAGGAGGCGTGGAAAAAAGGTGAAGTCCCGGTGATTGTCGCAACGAATGCTTTCGGTATGGGAATCGACAAACCGGATGTTCGGATTGTCGTTCATTTCGATATTCCGGATAGTCCCGAGGCCTATTTCCAGGAAGCCGGGAGAGCAGGACGGGACGGTAAGAAGGCTTATGCGGTATTGTTATACAACGAAGCTGCTTTGACAGCCCTGAAAAAAAGAGTCACTCAGGGATTTCCCGATAAAAATTATATCCGTCAGGTGTATCGCCTGTTGGGGGATTTTTTCGGATTGGAGGAAGGGTTAGGGCATGGACTGGCTTTTGAGTTCGATCCTGAACATTTTGTGAAGACTTATAAGCTGGAGCTGACCACTACTTTGTCGGCGATAAAAGTATTGCAGGTAGCCGGTTATTTGGAATGTACCACCGAAGTACATGCCCGTTCGCGTATCAGTTTTCTGGTTTTGAGAGATCAATTGTATAAAATAGAGTTGGGGGACCTTTTATTGGAACGATTGGTGGAATATATACTTCGGAATTATCCGGGGATTTTTGTGCAATATGCTTATATCGATGAAGAAATACTGGCCGGGAAGTTAGGGGTGAAAAGACAACAGGTCTATGAAAGTCTGTTGTTATTAGCCCGTCGCAGGATCATCGGTTATATTCCCGGTAATGACCGGCCTTATATCGTTTATCACCAGCCCCGGGTTCCGGCTCATTACCTGCATATCGGTCCCGAGGCCTATGAGGACAGGAAACAAGCTTATGCTGTAAAAGTCGGGCATATGGCCGGATACATCGAATTAACCGATTCCTGTCGTCAATTGTATTTGATGGCTTATTTCGGACAACGGGAAAAAGAGGTTTGCGGTATTTGTGACCTTTGTCTCGAACAGAAGAAACGACCGGGAAATACCAACCGGAAAACCGAGGAGAAGATCCTTGAGCTGCTGAAACAAAAAGATTATGAGATCAGGGAACTGATCTATGAATCGGCGGATTCCCGACAGCAAGCGACGGCTTGTATCCGCAAACTTTTGGATGCAGGTGAAATTTATTATAAAACTCCGACATTACTGGCTTTACGTCATTAATCATACTCCTGCCTTATCCCCGAATAACGAGATATGCAATCTGTCACAATATCGCCAACCGTTCCGAATACAATACTCTAAAGTTTTTCGCATATTCCTTCGCATGATTTCCGGTGTCCCTCCTAAAGGCATTAACAGGATGTCGTCATTTTTCCAGGCTTGAAGAACAGATAAAAGTTGCTGGATTTCGTCTATATCTTCATCGCAAGCATATACGAATTTCAATTGGAAATCTTTCTGGTATTGCCGGGCAGAGGATATATATTGCTGTATGCATTCTGGATTCAACCGTTGAATGGAAAGCGGACTCGCTCCGGTATAGGAACTGCTTAGCTTGGGAGATAAACTGAATAAATCGATGTATCGGGCCAATTCAGGATCGAATAAGGTGGCATTGGTTTCTAAAGTCAAATGGAATCGATAGTCGGACTTTAACTTTTGACATAAGGCTTTTAATTCCTTTACCTGAAGTAAAGGTTCACCACCGGTAAGGACGATATGCCGGATAGGACCGGCATTTTGCAAGAGGGTTGTATAAATGGCTTCCACAGATACTTGCCGGGTATCTTTTAATTGATATGCAGCATAAGCAGAGTCACAAGGTGACGACAGACCGTCGGAGGTTTGCCAGTGACATTGCAGATTACATCCGGCCAATCTGACAAATAGAGAAGGGATACCGCACAATTTTCCTTCTCCCTGAACGGTACCTGCAAACTGAAAACCGGATGCCGGCAAATCCGGGAGCAAATGTCCGTCTTTATCTTTAACGATCGGAAAGATTCCGTCTTTGGCTAATCGCATATTTACGCCTCTAACAGTTTATCCCACCAGTCGGTAGATTTCCACTCTGCAACGATCCCTTCGGAGAAATGGATGTCTTTCAGTTGGAATCTGGCCAGTTTTAAATCTTCCTGAAAAGCTTCGGCATAACCTGTAGCCGTTTCATGTACCCGGACAGCATGAAGCTGAATATTTCCTTCCCCGTTGACACGTTCCGTATGCCGGAGGATTTTGTCGATGACATAGGTAAACAGTAAGGCATAACCTTCGGCAGAAGGAGAGACCGGGATTTCTGCAACTCTCCGGTTATAACGGTATACGAATGTTTTGAAATCGGGCGGTTCCTTTTGCCACAGGGAGTAAGAGTGATCGAAACTTTCGATAAATTCTTTCACTTTATCCAAACGGCAGAAATCCATAACCATATAACCGTCGTCGAGTTTGTCCGAGGGGATAAAAACTTCGACGATATAGGAATGTCCGTGAATATTTTCCCGGCACCGTTGAGAGGAACAATTACGGACAATATGCGCCCCTTCGAATTTGAATTGTTTTCTAATCAGCATACTAAAGGATCTATTTCGTTTGCTTCGGCAAAAGCCTTGGCTCTCAATAAACAACTGTCACAAACGCCACACGGATGTTCACCTCCCCGGTAACAGGTCCAGGTCAGTCCGAAATCGACCCCCAGACTGACGCCTAATTTGACCTCTTCGGCTTTGGTCAGATGCATGAAAGGAGCGTGGATGGTAATTCTCTGTTTCTTTTCGGCTCCCAATACGGTTCCCAGGTTGATCGCGTTTTCCATCGCTTTTATAAATTCTTCCCGGCAATCGACATAACCGGAATAGTCGACTTCACTCACTCCGATAAAGATGTCCGTGATATCTAATGCATCGGCCCACGAAGCGGCTACCGACAGAAATACCATATTCCGGGCAGGTACATAAGTGGAAGGAATATCCTGGCGTTCGATATGGCCGTCTTCTACCTCCATGTCCGGATCGGTAAGTGCGCATCCGCTCCATTGGTTCAAAAGTAAGTTAACTATTTTATGTTCTTTTACGCCGGCTGCTTTTGCAATGGCTATAGCACTTTTTAATTCTTTGTCGTGCTTCTGACCGTATTCGAAAGTGATGGCATAAATCTCATCGAATCCCTGGCTTTGGGCCAGATAAAGAGCTGTTGAAGAATCCAGCCCGCCGGATAATAAAACAATGGCCTTTTTCATAACTATTTATTCTTATTTTCGGGTGCGAAGTTACAATTATTACCCATAAATTGGGTGTGGTATCCCGAATTTTGATTACCTTGCGGCCGAATATGAAAATAAATACCTGTATACCGGAAGCCGTACTTTACTTTTCCCAGTGGAGCGGGAAAGGATATGCTGTTTTTGCTGCTTTGGGCCGGCAAGTACAGATTGCAGGATTAGCTTTGCATATTTGTTTGTGTGCTATGCTCAAATCTGCCCGGAAAGGCTTAATTGTAAGTGGGGTTTTAGCCTGGGAGGAAAATGAGGGAAAAATAGCGGAACAATTGAAACGGGAAATGGAAGGGGGCTGTTTACATGAGGGAGAAGTATGCCCCGGTCTGAAAGTGATGTTAAAGTAAATAAGGAAAGGGTGTGCTGTAAGCATGCCCTTTTTATTTTGAATAAAGAGAAGTATGATTACACAATTAAAAGAAAAAGTGTTGAACGGTGGACAGATCACCCGCGAAGAGGCGATCTTATTGAGTAATGCGGTGGATAAGCAAGCTTTATACCGGGCCGCAGGCGAAATCAGAGATAAACGGGTGGGCCGGCGGTTCGATACTTGCTCGATTATAAATGCCCGTTCCGGAAGATGTTCGGAGAATTGTAAATGGTGTGCCCAATCGGCTTTGTTTAAAACGAATATAGAAGAGTACGAACTGGTAGATGAGAAGACTTGTCTCGATTTAGCCCGTTCGAATGCCGATTATGGAGTGGATAAATTTTCGTTTGTGACCAGCGGTAGGGCCTTGTCCGATAAAAATATAGACCGGATCTGTACTTTTGCCGTTAAAATCAAATCCCAGTCGGACCTTCAATTGTGTGCTTCCATGGGATTACTGAAAAAGGCGCAGTTACAAAAATTGATGGATGCCGGTATTACACGTTATCATTGTAATCTGGAATCTTCGGCCGATTACTTCGGTACCTTATGTACCTCGCATACCCCTGCCGATAAAATAGAGACTATCCGTGCAGCTCAGGAAATCGGTATGGAAGTGTGCTCCGGAGGAATTATCGGAATGGGAGAGAGCATGGAGGATCGGATCGATCTGGCCTTGATGTTAAGGGAATTGGGAATAAAATCTATTCCGATAAATATTCTGAATCCGATCCCCGGTACTCCTCTCGAAGGTACAGCTCGGTTGGAAGATGAAGAGATCCTGACTACCATTGCGCTCTTTCGTTTTATTCAGCCCGATGCCTACCTGCGTTTTGCCGGAGGGAGAATGCTGATATCCCATTTAGAGACAGAGGCGATCCAGGCCGGGATAAATGCTGCGATAGTAGGTGATTTATTGACCACTTTGGGATCGAAAGTAAAAGAAGATATGGAAAAGGTGAAGGCGCTGGGTTTCGAAACAGAAGGAAAATCTAAAAATCTAAAAATATGAATACAGCAGAATTACTTCAATACGACAGGGAGCACATCTGGCATCCCTATACTTCGACGATAGATCCGCTGCCGGTATATCCTGTAAAGAGGGCGGAAGGGGTATATATCGAACTCGAAGACGGACGCAGATTGATCGACGGTATGTCTTCCTGGTGGTGTGAAGTACACGGTTATAATCATCCGGTATTGAATGCCGCCCTTGAAAAACAAATGAAAGAAATGTCCCATGTGATGTTCGGGGGATTTACCCATCGGCCTGCCGTTGAACTGGCAGAACGGCTTCTTTCTATTGCTCCCGGGGGATTGGATAAAATTTTCTTTTGTGATTCGGGATCGGTATCTGTAGAGGTGGCTATGAAGATGGCTTTACAATACTGGTATGCAGCTGAACGCACAGAAAAAAGACATTTTCTGACTATCACCAAAGGATATCACGGCGATACCTGGAATGCCATGTCTGTATGTGATCCGGTAACGGGTATGCACGGTATTTTTCATGGTACCCTCCCTATACAGTATTTTATTCATCGTCCGGAATGTCGTTTCGGAGCTCCTTGCCGGGAGGAAGATATCCGGGAACTGAAAGACTGCCTGGAAGAACATCATGCCGGTATAGCTGCTGTTATTCTTGAACCTATTGTTCAGGGAGCAGGTGGAATGTGGTTTTATTCAGCAGATTACCTGAAACAGGTCAGGGAATTGTGTGATCGGTACGAAGTGTTGTTGATCTGTGATGAAATAGCAACAGGATTCGGACGTACCGGGAAGTTATGGGCGGTTGAACATGCGGGGATTTCTCCGGATATTATGTGTATCGGAAAAGCGATTACCGGAGGTTACATGAGCTTTGCCGCAACGATGGCTACCGAACGGGTAGCGACTCGGATCTGCTCCCGGGATCCTTTTGTATTTATGCACGGGCCCACCTTTATGGGAAATCCCCTGGCTTGTGCTGTCGCCAATGCTTCGGTCGGATTGATTCAGGAGTATGATCTGGAAAAGACGGTAGGGGCTATCGAACGCCAATTGAAACAGGAATTGCAGCCTGCTGCATTATTTCCGAATGTGGCGGATGTCCGGGTATTGGGGGCCATCGGGGTAATCGAAATGAAAGAACCGGTGAATATGGCTGTCCTTCAAGCCAAGTTCGTTGAAGAAGGTATATGGGTGAGACCGTTCGGTAAACTGGTATACATTATGCCGCCATTCATCATCCGGCCCGAAGAACTGAGCCGTTTGACTCAAGGTTTATTGAAAGTGATCGCTCAATAATCGGTTAAAAGCATACAAAATGAATAAAGAGCGTTATTATCACAAATTAGAAACCATAAAAGAATCCGGTAATTACCGGATCCTGAGGGAAATCGAACACAACGGTTTTCTGATCCATGACGATGGACGTGAGATGCTGAATCTGTCTTCGAACGATTATCTGGGCTTATCGTCTAATCCACGCCTGATTGAAGAATTCCGTGAAGAGACAGATGTTATGGCTTTACCATACAGTGCCGTATCTTCCAGATTATTATCCGGGAATCATCCTTATTACAAGATGCTCGAGGACGATTTAGCCGATCTTTACGATAAAGAGGCAGCCTTGGTATTCAATTCGGGTTATCATGCCAATATCGGAATTTTGCCTGCTTTAACCAATAAGCGGGATCTGATCGTTGCAGATAAATTAGTGCATGCTAGTATTATCGACGGATTGCGGTTGAGTGAAGCTCAGATGATCAGATACAAACATTTGGATTACGAACATTTGCGAAGTATACTGACCCATCACCGGGAGGAATATGACAATGTATTCATCGTTACGGAGTCTATTTTTAGTATGGATGGAGATACGGCGGATTTACAACAATTGTGTGAAATAAAGAAGGAATTCGACGCCTTTTTGTATGTAGACGAGGCACATGCCGTAGGAGTAAGGGGGACGAATGGGTTAGGTTGTTGTGAAGAGCAAGCTTGTATGGAAGATATCGATTTTATCGTCGGTACTTTTGGAAAAGCTTTTGCTTCGATGGGAGCTTTTGTCGTGTGTGAACAAGTATTTCGCGATTATTTGATCAATACGCAAAGAAGCCTGATTTTTACAACGGCTTTGCCTCCTGTAAATGTGGCGTGGACGCGGTTTATTCTCAACCGGATGCCCGATTTTTACGATCTTCGGATCAAATTGGCCGAAATTGCTTCGAAGTTACGGCAGGTATTGGTCGAAAAAGGATTCGAAACCCGGGGTGACTCTCATATCGTACCTATGGTATGTGGTTCTAATGAGAGTAGTGTCGAAATGTCGGAATTACTTCGGGATAACGGATTTTTTGTTTTGCCGGTGCGGTATCCGACCGTACCCAAAAATGAAGCCCGTATCCGTTTCTCCCTGAATGCTTCTATTCCAATTGAAGACTATGGCTGTTTATTTGAATTTTTAGAGTGTCTGGTATGCGAATAGAGTGGTTGAACAAAAAAGGTTCCGGTCGGGTGATCGTTTTCTTCCATGGTTGGGGAATGGATGCTGCCGGTGTATCTCATCTGCAAATGGAAGATGACGTCCTGATGTGTTATGATTACCGTTCGTTAGATTTTGATTTTCCGGATTTGGGGCATTACCGCTGCATTTATGTGGTCGCCTGGTCGATGGGAGTATGGGCCGCAGATCGGGTAATCTCCAGGCTTGAAATGAAACCGGAGCGATGTGTCGCATTGAATGGAACTACACGTCCGGTCGACGATGAATATGGAATTCCGGTCAAAATTTATGAGCTTACAGAAAAAGGGATGAATGAGAGAGGACGGGAAAAGTTCTTTCTGAGGATGCTCGATGGGGCTGACGAATGCCGGAAATTCAGCGGACAAAAACCGAATCGTGGAATCGAAGAAGTATGCGAAGAGTTGTGTCGTATACGGGAGTTATGCTCTGGTGTAAAAGGAAAACTGAATTGGGATAAAAGTTACATTTCGGAAAAAGACTCGGTATTTCCTGCACAGAATCAATTGAACTGGTGTAGGAAAGAAGGGATTCCTGCCGTTTCTTTACCCGGCGGACATTATCCGTTTTATCGGTTTCGGAGTTGGAGAGAAATTTTAGAAAAATAGCAAAGTATGATCGATAAGACTGAAATAGAATGCCGTTTCCGACGGAGCGTCGATAGCTATGAAGATAATGCAACCGTTCAGAAATGGATTGTACAGCGCCTGGTAGAATTATTACAGGAATATGTACCTTATTCTTCCCGGACCTTGGAAATCGGGTGTGGCACCGGACTCTTATCCGAAAAAATCAACCGGCTTTGGGAGGATCAGCAATTTTGGGTGAATGATTTGGTCGAGCAGATGTGCCGGAAAACGATAGACAGATGCCAGTTGCCTGTCTCACACGGGCTGAACGGGGATATCGAACAAATACCTTTGACCGGGAAATTCGATTTGATCGTTTCTGCTTCGACTTTTCAATGGCTGGCTCATCCCCGGGCTACTTTTGCTAAATTAGCAGCTCATCTTAATACAAACGGATGGTTGATTTTCAGTACTTTCGGGAAGAATAATTTTAAAGAATTGAAAGCTGTAACCGGACAAGGACTGGAATATCGTTCTATAGGGGAATTAAGTGCCTGGTTGTCTTCAGAATACGATATATTGTATACCGAAGAGCAGATACATACGCTAAAATTTTCCGATCCCCTGGATATTCTTCGGCATGTAAAGAAAACCGGAGTGAATGCAACCAGTCTACCGACAGCCTGGACCAAAGGACGTCTTCACGAGTTTTGTGAAGACTACAAAATCCGTTTCCTGACAGACGGGTATTGTCCGCTGAGCTATCATCCCCTTTATCTGGTATGCCGGAAAAAATAAATCTGGCATTGCAATTCGGCTACAGCCCCAATTGCAATGCTAAAATAGCCTTACAGCTTTCCTAAATGATTGAAAGTATTGGTTTTCATTAATTGCTCTAATTCTGCAATAATCATTGCAGTGGCTCCCCAAATAAAATTCTCTCCGATCTTATATCCCGGTGCAATAATTTTATGATCGTGTCGTACAAAAGAGTGTGTGGTTTTATTCCGGTCATCGAAAAGATCCCTTAATTTTACTAAAATGACTTTTTCCACTTCATCCTGGGATAAGATAAAATCAGGTAATTGTAATGTTGTCCCGACAATCGGAGTAATATTGAAATTGCTCAAAGGAATATAGATATCGCTCAATACTCCCAGGATAGACACTTTTTCTTCGGGTACTCCTATTTCTTCGTGACATTCCCGTAAAGCTGTCTGTAAAGCATCGGCATCTTCTTTTTCCATCTTTCCACCGGGAAAAGCAATTTGTCCGCCATGATATTTTCCCCGGTTTACCCGTTTGATGAGAGGAAGGGCCAATTCGTTTTCAAAAGGAACGATTAAGGCAAGGATGGCACTATTGACAGGAGGACAGGGATGTACGCCTTCGATTCCTTCGATATACTTCGGGCGAGGAGCCATGAGAGCATGTGCTTTTTCTCCGGGAAGGACATTATATAAAGCAGTTCTGATTTTTCTGGTTTTCATATTTCTATTACTGATTTGACAAAGATAAGAAATAAAGATATAAGATAAGAAACATGTGTTTTAAATTGGACAAACTATCCGAAAATACAAAATTATAAATAAAAATAATGGCGATTTAAATAAAAAAGACTTATCTTTAACCTGTTAAACGATAGCTTGGTGAAATAAATATGAAAATTATTCCAATTTTATATGGATATAATGAAAAATTGTCCTATCTTTGTAATGCCAATATATTTTACAAAGCAGCTTAGGACTGTTGATTAACGTAGCAGGCATTCGGTTGCCTGCTGCTTTAAATATTCGGTTCTTGGCTGATGGGGCAGGTGAAAAACCTGGTAATTTTTTGTAAAATATTATTGGCACCCCATCAGTTCAAGGGCCGATTTTTTATGTGTATATATTCCGGATTTGGATGATATAGAGATTTGACGGGGTAATTGTAAAATTTCTCTAATTAAAAACTTAACGGTTATGAAGACAATTCCAATGGTACCAGCTTGTCAGAACATGGAAGAACTCCACAAGCTAACAGATCTTATTTGTGAGTATATTCATCCTCAGATGGTTATTTTGTTCGGTTATTATGCAGGTATGGACTTTCATAACGCTTTGAAAGGGTATGAAATGCTTGTTATCATGGAGGAAAAACCGACGCTGACGGTTAGGGAGTTGGTCGGATATTTAAAGACTCATTATCCGCTTGATAACCGGAAGGAGAAGAATCTGTCCCTTCATATTTTTACAGCTGAATTTATTCATCATCGCACTTCTTTAAGTTATTTTTTCTATGCAATTAGAAAAGAGGGGATCTTGTTGTATGAGAGTGAAAATTGTATTTTAAAAGAGTCTGTCGCTTATAAACCGACCCGTTCTTATCAGCAAATTGTCGGCCTTTCCGATCAGTGTCTGGCCTTAGGAAGAGCTTTTCTGCAAGATGCACAGCGACATATCGACGGTGGTATTCCCCGTTTAGCCGCTTATTATTTGTATCAGGCTGTCGTCCAATTTCTTCGGGCCGGAAATATGGTACATTATGGCTTTCTGGCCGAAGGGAGAGAAGATCTGGTGACGACTTACCTGAAAATCAGATACTGTACGAAAGAAATTGCTGCCTTGTGGTATGGAGACGGACAATTGGCCGAATGGACTTTATTCGGACGCTTGCAATCTTTTAGTTATAAAACCCGCTTCAGCTATCCGTATACCGTCAACTCCGATCTGTTGACCCGCTGTCTGACTTTTACCTGCAAAACAGAGAAAGTAATCAAAAAATTTTGTAAGGAAAGGATCAAATTCTTAGAGACCTTATCGAAATCCCGCGAGAATTCCCAGGAAGAGAAAAGTGACTTATCGAAGGAGTGAAGACTTGATCGGGACGATAAGATTTAGTTTATAAATCATTTGAACTGAGGTCCTGGCGGATTGGCGGATTTTCGGTTCTGACTTTCAATCCTGAACCTGGTTCCGCCAATCAGCAAGGCACTCGTCGGTTAACCGAAGGTTAGCCTTATCTTTTTCTAGCTTTGCCAGAAAATGACTTATGACTCATTGTTTCTTCATCAATCTGAGGATTTCACCGATCCACAGTACCAGCGAAGTCAAACCGACAATGATCCCCCAGTCTTTCCAACTTAAAGGAACGGTACGGAATACCTCTCCTCCGAATTGTACAATCAAATACTGCCCGATGGGAATGATAAACATAACGATCAGGAAACCGGTACTGTCCTTTAAATTCTTGAATGCAGAGCCATGAGAAAGAAAAGCTTTCGCATTGAACATATTCCAGAACTGTAGCATCACAAAAGTTGTGAAAAATACAGACAGATCGTGTCGGGACATGACTCCGTCGTTTATGGTAAACCAATACATCAGGCCGAGCAGCAATACCGTAAACGAAAGTCCTATCCCCAGGATGTAATTCCGCATCTTGGGACTGATGATAAAATCTGTCGATTTGCGGGGCATTTCATTCATTACTTTGGGGTTGGGAGGGAGAGAAGCCAGGGCAGCTGCTGCGAATGTATCAATGATCATGTTCACCCATAACATTTGAGTTACAGTCAAGGGTAATTCCCGGCCGAACATTGAACCGATCAGTACAATCAGCAAAGCCGATAAGTTGATCGTCAGCTGAAACAGTATAAAACGTTGGATATTGTGATAAAGCGAACGTCCCCACATTACGGCTGTGGCAATACTGTTGAACGAATCATCCAATAAAGTAATATCACTGGCTTCCTTAGCCACCGAGGTTCCGGAGCCCATGGAAAGTCCCACATCGGCATGATTCAATGCCGGTGCATCATTTGTACCGTCCCCGGTTACAGCTACGACTGCTCCCGATTGTTTCAGCAGTTCGACCAGACGTTGTTTGTCGGTAGGGCGGGCACGACACATTATTTTGAGTTTCAAAACCCGTTTCGCCGCTTCTTCGTCCGGCAATTTTTCAAAGTCGACTCCGGTGATAATCTGTTCCTCCGAATCTTCGGATTTCCAAATACCGATCTGCCGTCCGATTTCCCGGGCGGTTGCCGGAGTATCTCCGGTGACAATCTTTACATCGATTCCCGCATTCAAACATTTGGCTACTGCAGCGGGGACATCCGGACGTACCGGATCGGAAATCGCCGCAATTCCTAAAAAGATAAAATCTTCCTGAGCGATAGCTTCGATCTCGCCTTCTGAAGCAGAATCTACTAGCTTATAGGCAAATCCCAATGTACGCATCGCCTGATTCTGAAAGTCCAGCAATTCTTTTTCTACAGTAGCATGATATTCTTGTGCAGGAACTAAACCTGCGGGGGTTTCTACCTGTTTACATTTGGCGAATACAATTTCGGGAGCTCCCTTCAGATAGAGAATAAGCTTTCCCTCCAGCACGGAGCGGACCAGGGTTGCCATGTATTTCCGTTCGGTAGAAAAGGTCAATTGTTCCAAAATTTCAGTATTATCCCGGTAATCCATATAATTGACCTTCTGCTGATGCAGCCAAAGTAATAAAGCGGCTTCGGTCGGATTTCCCAAGGTCTTGATCTGATCGTTACCGTATTCCAGATAGGCCGTTGAATTGATGGAAATCCCTTCCTTGATCAATACCTGAAGGCGATTATCCTGTTGCAGTTCTTGGTCCGGCAAACCGTAAAACCGGGTTTGATAAACCTGCATTTGATTTTGAGTCAGGGTTCCTGTCTTATCTGTACAGATAACGGTTGTGGCTCCCATCGTTTCGCAGGCATGCATCTTACGTACCAAATTGTTCGTCTTTAGCATTTTACGCATGCTTAATGCAAGACTTAGTGTAACACTCATCGGTAAGCCTTCCGGGACGGATACAACGATAAGAGTGACTGCAACCATGAAATATTTCAAAATCCTTCCTGCCGTTTCTAAAGTGAAGATCGTATCGGCAGTGAAAATTCCGGCTATAATATCTTTTGTAAGTAATCCGACAAAAGTAACCCCGGCAACTGTAAAACCGATAATACTGATAAACTTGGCCAGGCCTTCCAGTTGTTTGCTGAGCGGAGTTTTATCGTGATTGATCTCTGTAGATTTTTGGGCCACTTTTCCGAATTCTGTAGCGTCACCTACTTTTTCTACTTTGTAGACACAATGCCCGTTGACTATAGTGGTACCCCTCATGATTTTGTTGGAAGGGTAGGTAGCCTCCGGATCGAAATCGGCAGGATCGGTAGTCTTATCGATGACCGGTTCGCCCGTTAGGGTAGATTCGTTCACTTGCAAAGAAATAGCTTCGATCAATTCTCCGTCAGCGGGAATTTCTTCTCCGGTCTCAAGTACGACAATATCGCCGACTACAATTTCACGTTTAGGTATTTCGTGTATGTTTCCATTGCGAAGAACCTTTATGTGTATATCATCATTGACCTGGTTCAATAATTCGAATTTTTTATTGGCATCCATTTCGAACCAGAAACCGACTCCGGTAGCCAGAAATATAGCGAAGAAAATACCGATCGTCTCTGCATATTCATTGTGCATGATAGAAATAATCAGCGACAAGACGGCTGCTACCAACAATATACGGATAATCGGATCTTTAAATTTCTCAAGGAAAAGTTTCCACAAAGGAGTATGCGGAGGTGGAGTGATGATATTTTCTCCAAATTGTTTGCGGCTTTGCTGCACTTCTGAATCGTTCAAGCCGGAATAATGTTTTGTTTCCATTTTAGCTGTGTGTAGTATATTTTAATTCTTCCATTCGTAAATAATCTTTTTGATTGCATTGGCTGACTTCAAATTCTATAAACGCATAAAAAAGAACGCAATATGGGAATAGGGCAGAAACGTGTAAAAACTATTTTCCTTTCTCCCGCAGGAGAAAAGCAAGTTGAAAAATGATATTTTTCAGCAACAGAGTGTAATAGATTTTTCCGGTTGCGCGAACTGGATGGACAGATACAATTTTCGTCGTCCTCCCCATACAGGGTATAATCTGCAATAAATTCAGTCTCGATTCCGGGATACTGGCCGGCAAAAGAGATCGGTTCCTGATCGGCTCCTTGCTGGAAAACAGTAAGGATAACGACCAGTATCCCCCCAAAGAAGTACCTTTTCCAATGACAACAGTCACAACGGTTAATTTCTGAAACCCTTGTTATCCCTGAAATCTCTCTAACTATTAAATTCTGCTTTGTCATACGTACGCAAAGATAAAGCAAAACCCCCGATATTTTATCCTGCTATCCGGAAAAATCGATCGAAAGTAAGAAAGTCTGTGATAAAAAAAGCAAATCGTTTAACCGGTGGCCCGGCTAAACGATTTTATATAACATAGCAATAGATCGGGAACTTAGATTTTTGAATTTACAATCTTCAAAATTTCAGCTTCCAGTTCATTGGCTTTTTCCACGATAGCTTCACCTTCGCGTATGATTTGAGCTGCAAATTCCTTATCTTCCAATCCGGCTGCATTGATTTTTACATTCAGAAATGCTCCCATGACTCCGGCACGTGCTGCCAATGCACCTACGCCGGCATCCGTTACGGAATTCGGGTTACCTATTTCAGCCATAGCTTTGGCTACAGACATACATTCGTAACATTGTTTCATCGTTTTGAACGGTACTTCGGTAGCATAGCGGGTGGCATCCTGAACAGCTTTCTGCCGGGCAGCTTTTTCTTCTTCAGATTTTTTAGGCAAACTGAAAGCATCCATGATCTTATTGAAAGCATTGGTGTCTTCGTCCACCAGTTTGGTCAATTCAGTCTGATATACTTTTCCTTTTTCAGCCCAATCGCTAAATTCTTCCCAACGGTCGTCCCATCCCCGTTTGTGTGAGGAGAGGTTGGCGACCATCGAACCGAGAGCGGCACCCAAGGCCCCCATATAGGCAGAGATCGACCCCCCACCGGGAGCCGGAGATTCAGAAGCCGTTTCGTCGGCAAAATCGGTTAAAGTCATGTCTACCAGTTTTTTCTTACCTTTCGAAGCTTCTTCCTCGAGAATATATTCGATGATCTTCTTTTTCGGATCGAAAGGATATAATTCGTCCAATCCCAATGATTTGACGGCTATTTTGATCAGCTCTTTGTCGGATACCCCCGTAGAACGTTGTTGTTTACGCAGGAAATACCGACCGGCGTCCAACATCGCTTTTAACGGAAGTACACCGACAAGTTCGGAACCGGTAACCCGAATGCCCCGGTCGGCAGCCTTACGGCAAACTTCGTCGAAGGCTTCATGCATGGAAGTCACGGAAATATCCGTCAGGTTCATAGAGATCTGAGCTATTCCATATTCTTCTATAAACCAGCCGATCGCTTTTACAGATTTCAGGCTCCCCGGAATCATCACCGGCTTTCCTTTTTCATCCAATACTTTTTTACCGGTGATCGGGTTGCCTTCCCGTTTCACCCTTCCGCGTTCGCGTACATCGAAAGCGATCGAGTTGGCCCGGCGAGTAGAGGTGGTATTCAGGTTAACATTATAAGCGACCAGAAAATTACGGGCACCGACTGCTGTAGCTCCGGTCTTGGCAGTCCAGCTATTCAGTTCACGGGGACCGAAATCCGGATGCCACTGTTCACTGGAAAGACGTTCTCCCAAAGCTTCATATTCTCCGGCCCGACAAGTAGCTAAATTTCTCCGTTCCGGAACAAAAGCAGCACTTTCGTAACAATATACCGGGATATTCAGCTCTTTGCCGATACGCTCGGCTAATTTCCGGGCGTATTCCACGGTTTCTTCCATCGTGATATTGGAAACCGGCACCAATGGACATACATCGGTTGCTCCGAAGCGGGGATGAGCTCCCTTGTGTTTGGTCATATCGATTAATTCGGCGGCTTTCTTGACTGCCCGGAAAGCTGCTTCACAAATCGGTTCGGGTTCTCCAACCATAGTCACCACAGTACGATTGGTCGCCTTACCGGGATCGACATCAATAACACTGATTCCTTCAACGGTTTTCATGGCATCGGTGATCTGATCGATGATATGCATGTCGTTTCCTTCGCTAAAATTAGGCACGCATTCAATTAATTTTTTCATGGTATATAAACTTTAATTTTAAGTATGTTTCAGTCGATTTCAATTAATATTGTTCTCCTTTTAAGAAAATCGCTTCTATTAAATCAGCCGTATAGGCATAGGGTAAGTATTCGATGCCCGAAATAGGAGTCGTTATATAAAAGTTGGCAAGTTTACCGACAGCGATACTCCCTGCTTCTTCTTCAACTCCCATCGCATAGGCCGAATTTAAAGTCGTCGCATTGATCACTTCTTCAGGTAACATTTTGTAATTGATACATCCTAAGGACATAATGAATTTCATATTACCGGAAGGAGAAGAACCCGGATTATAATCGGAAGCCAAAGCTACCGGTAAACCGGCCTGAATCATCTTACGAACGGGAGAATAAGGCATATTCAGGAAAAAAGCGGCTCCGGGCAATACGGTCGGCATAGTTTCGCTTTCCAATAAACAGGCGATTTCTTCTTCTCCCATACATTCCAGGTGGTCGACAGAAATTGCATTGTATTTCACACCGACTTGCACACCACCCGAGTAGTCGAGTTCATTGGCATGTATCTTCGCACGTAATCCGTATTTCATTCCGGCATTCAGCATCCGGTCGGTATCTTCGACAGTAAAGAAACCTTTGTCACAAAATACGTCGATGTAATCGGCCAATTCTTCGGCAGCGACCATTGGGATCATTTCGTTGATAATAAGATCTACATATTCTGTTTGTCTGCCCTTATATTCCAAAGGTACGGCATGTGCCCCTAAAAAAGTCGATTTAATCAATAGGGGAGTTTCGGCTTTCAAACGGCGGATCACCCTCAACATTTTTAATTCGCTTTCGGTATCCAGCCCATAACCACTTTTTATTTCGACTGCACCTGTACCGAAACCGGCGATTTCCTGAATCCGGTCATAGGCTGCATCGAAAAGCTCTTCTTCAGAAGCTTTACGTATCCTTTCGCATGAATTGAGAATACCGCCTCCGCGTTTGGCTATTTCTTCGTAAGAAAGACCACGGATTTTATCGATATACTCGATTTCACGGCTTCCGGCATAAACCAGATGAGTATGAGAGTCACAATAAGAGGGCATGACCAAACGGCCGGTTGCATCGATTTCCTTGACGATATCCCCGCCGGCATAGACAACCTCCCGGTTTAAATCCTCCATTTTTCCGAATCCGGCAATTTTATCTTCTTCAACAAGTAAATAAGCATTTTCCAGGATACCTAACCGGGCCATATCTTTACCTGCAACCCATTTGCGGGGAGATAGTTCCGTTTGTACCAGCTGTTTTATGTTCAGAATGAGTGTTTTCATCTTTCGTACTTTTTAATGTTTATAGCCGCACGAAAATATTAAAAAAAACGAATAAAAACGCGCTTTAAGATATATTTAAAACGTTTGTGCCCGAAGATTTTACCCGGCAGATGTTCGCCGCTTAACTGAATACCTGAAGGCGGTTGGCATCCAGACGTAAAAAGATAAAGATCAAAATAGTAAATGCCCAAAGGGAAGAACCTCCGTAGCTGAAAAAAGGCAGGGGGATGCCGATGACGGGAGCCATTCCGATCGTCATTCCTATATTGATCGCCACATGAAAGAATAAAATGCTGGCTACCCCGTATCCATAGATGCGGGAAAAATCCGAACGCTGACGTTCCGCCAGGTAAATAATTCTTAAAATAAAGGCCATAAGTAGTCCGATCAGTATGGCCGAACCGACAAAACCCCATTCTTCGCCGACTGTACAGAATATAAAATCGGTACTTTGTTCGGGAACAAAATTGAATTTGGTCTGGGTACCCTGTAGAAATCCTTTTCCTAATAAGCCTCCTGAACCTATTGCAATTTTAGATTGATTGACGTTATAACCGGCTCCGGTCAAATCGGTTTCTATCCCCAATAAATTATTGATCCGGTCTTTCTGGTGGGGCTGTAATTTTTCGAAAGCATAGTCGACACCTACCGTCGCTCCGATACAAACCCAGGAAGCCAGTAAAACGAGCAGTATATGCTTCATCTTACGCTTATATATAAAATAAATACCGATCAAACCGGTCGATAAATAAGCGTACAATAATAATCTTTCATTTCCGACCAACTGGAGACCTGATAAACATCCAATCCCGGACGGGCACAGAACACCGACTCGTGTGTTCCTTGCTGGGTCAGCTCCTTCGGAGCATTATAGATAGAATTTGCCAACTTGCCCCAGGCCAGTTGTA
>ERZ827150.2031-NODE-2031-length-23212-cov-5.140044_pt1 | contig 23212 bp, 37 predicted proteins | sample MGYA00519779_ERZ827150 | MGnify/ENA primary metagenome ERZ827150 (study PRJEB31778, sample SAMEA3449267) | human gut metagenome | biome: human gut; feature: human-associated habitat; material: faeces | place: United Kingdom | collected 2010/2012 ...
CATTTTATTTACTGCCAGAGCCGCTTAGGCTAGGCTAATTTTTAACGAACTATTGTTAAATAAGAAATTATGGAAGAACAAGAAACTTTAATAGCCCAATATGGTTCTGATAAAACACCATTACATTTAGGTGATTTAGAAATTCCATGCTATGTATTAAATAATGGAACAAGAGTATTTTCTGGAAGGGGTATCCAAAAAGCTATTGGATATGAAAGCAAGAGTGGCCAGTGGATGAATAGTTTCTGTAAAATTGATGGGCTTACTGATTATCTATGTGCCGGTGAAAATAGCATATCAGAAAGGTTAGCAAATCCTATAAAATTTAAACGGAACAATGCAGGAGGCTCACAATCAGTAGCAAACGGATATGAGGTAACTTTATTGGTTGATATATGCTCTGCTATCATAGATGCAAATCGTGCCGGCATTTTTAACGATGAAAAAATTGTCAAAAGTGCTGATATTATAATTCGCTCTGTAGCAAAAGTAGGTATTATTGCTCTTGTTGATGAAGCCACTGGTTACCAATACGAACGAGAGAAAGACGAATTGCAAAAAATTCTGAAAGCATATATTTCAGAAGAATTACTACCATGGCAAAAAAGATTTCCTGATGTTTTTTATAAGGAACTATTTCGCCTTAATGGCTGGGATTATACAGTAAAAGGTATTAAAAAACGTCCAGGAATTATAGGAAAATGGACTAATACTTTTATCTATGAAGAACTACCTAATGGAGTTTTAGAGGAATTAAAAAAGAAAACACCAAAGAGCGAAGCAGGTAATAGGACAAACCGTTATCACCAACTTCTTACACTTGATATTGGAGAACCAAATCTAGAAAAACAAATCAATAAAGTAATAACATTGTTTCAGGTTTCAGACAATATGAAGCAATTTTGTGATAACTTCAAAAAAATGAAGATGCGTCAGATTGGCCAAATGGAACTTCCATTTGAGTTTGACGAAAATGGTCATACGAAAGAATAAATATTTCATCCCCTTTTTTATGGTTCGGGGATGGGAACCTAAAGAATATCAATAACAAAGGAGGTAATTATGTGCAATTTAAAAGAAAATGACATTGTTATTAACAAAAACAATGGTGAAGAGTATTACATATCTAATATAGAGAAAGTATATGATGTTGATTCTAAAATATCAAAATCAACAGGATATGCAGAATGTCGCCCTTATTGTTCAGATAAGCCTTTACCTGAATACAATAGATTCCTTATAGATGATTTAGAATTAAAGCAGTAATGTTGTGAAAACAATATTTACTGTAGTGTAGAAAATGATTTATAACATTTTTTACCACACACATAGAGAAATAATAAAATGGAAGCAGATACATTAGTAAATGTCATAACTATAATTTTGGCTATAGGAAACTTTATATGTCTTTATAGTATATCCTGAAAGAAAGCCTATAATGAAGAAAAAGGAAAGAACATTGCCACAAAGGAGGATATAGCACAAATAACAAAAGAAATAGAATCAATAAAAGGCAGCTATAACAAGTCATTAGAACTTTACAAATTTGAATTCAGCAGATTTTTCGAATCATCAAAAATAATCGTAGGCTTATGCAACTCACTTGATAATAAATTGATACGCTTAATAATAGAGTGTAAAGAAAATATAGATAATGATTTTTTACGTAAAAACAGAGACTATAGCAACACATTAAAATCTGTCTATAAGTTGAGTAGATTTTTTCTTGTTTATAAAAATCGTTATGAATCAAATAAAAATATAAACAAAATTATAGAAATTACGTCATTACTTTCATGTTTAACTGATGGCGGTAAGCTAGCTGAGATTGAAAATAATAAACTAGAAAAGAAAGTAGACGAGCTTGAAAAATATTCTCAACAATTATTGTCAGAAATATTACCTCCATTCAAACCGGAAAAAGTAATAAAGCCGGAAGCATAACGCTCCGGCTTTAAATCAATACAGTTATTCTCTTTCTATTTCTGCAATAGGTCTGGTTACTATCATGGTTGACTGACTCCTCATAAAGCACTTCTTATTTTTATTTTTTTGGGGAGGGGGACATCTTTTTACTGGTACACTTTTCAGTCAGCCGATAGTATGTTTTTCAATTGGTATTTATGCCTACGACCTACCAGATATGCTATTTCCAACCTGACGGCAAAAGGAAGTTGGATATGGATAACGGTACAGTGTACGTACCCAATGACTTGTACCATCGAAGAAAGAAACGTTCCGACCCTACTACACATCGGCATTGACCGACCAGCAGACGATTGACATCTATATCATCGAGAGCTTCGGACAGATGCAGCAGGTTTTGTCTCGTTCTATAATAGCACATAATAATAAAAATGGATTTCGATGAAAACCAATCAAATGTTTTGGTTATCTTTGTTATAGTTATGATTAATCTTTTTAAGATATGAAATTAAAATCTTTCAAAAATAAAAGTGACCAAACAGAAATAGTACTTAACAATATTACGGTTTTAGTAGACCCAAATAATGTTGGCAAATCTCAAACATTACGAGATATAAAGAATTTATTAGAATTAGGTAATAATGCAAGACCTGTAATTGTAAGTGATGCAGATTTTGATTTTCCAGATAATTTTGATAGTTTTTTAGGTTTATTAAATATAGCGGATAGCTCTAGTACAATCGGAAATAAAATTATAAGAGGATTAAAAAGTAATATGTTAGGTGAGGATTCTTTAGATTTTCCGATTGAACCATATAGAATGGCATATAATGATATTAATCGTCGGAAAAACGAGATTATGGGGAGCTTTACTAAATTTTTTGTTACAGATTTAAGTTCCTCTAATCGTCTTTTATTAGCTAGTTCTGTGGATTCTGTTAATCCAGAATTGAAAGATCCACAAAATTTATTACAATCTCTTTTTTTAGACAATACACGAGAATTAGATTTAAAGCAAGCTTTTAAGGATGCCTTTAATATGGAAATTACTTTAGATTATAGTTCTATGTTAAAACTCTGTTTTCGTGTTGCAAAAAAAATGCCAGATATTCCAGAAGACCCAAGAAAAGCATATCCAATTACAAATAAACTTGGAAAAATAGAAGAACAAGGAGACGGATTTAGAAGTCTTGTAGGAATTATTTTAGGACTATTGTTTTCAAAGGGTCGCATTGTTTTACTTGATGAACCCGAAGCTTTTCTGCATCCTGCACAAGCACGTTTTTTAGGTAAATGGATTGGAGACCATAAAGATATTATTAATGGTCAATTGATAATCAGTACTCATAATGCTAATTTTTTATCAGGAATAATAGCAAGTGGACATGATGTTGACATATTTCGATTGAACCGAATTGGAGATAATACGACCTTTAATAAAGTATCATCTGATGCAACAAAGACTTTGTTTGAAAACCCCTTATTATCAAGCCAAAGAGTTATGGAAAGTGTTTTTTATAAGGGAGTTGTTGTATGTGAAGCTGATGCAGATAGAGCGATTTACCAAGGTGTTGCAACTATAAATCATCATTCAAATGAAGATGTGCTGTTTATCCATTCTCAAAATAAACAAACACTGAAAATTGTTGCCAAACTACTAAAAGATGCAAATATTCCTGTAGCATTAGTTGCTGATATTGACGCTTTAAATGACCAAGATATTCTAAAAGGGATGATTTCTTCCACAACAGATAGCCATATTCCACAATCTATATTTGATTTAAGGAAAGAAATAGCTTTAACTGTAAATGGGAAAACTGACGATCAAATGCTTAAATCTCTAACCACGGAAGTTTGGTATTTATATGAACAGCTAGTTTATCATAAACATACACTTGATGGTGCGAAAGGTGCTTTACAAAGAATAGCCAAAGGGATTACTTCGTGGAGCGAAATAAAGTCTAAGGGAATTGAAGGATTTGATACTAAAATTAGAAAAAATGTTTTACAATTAATCAGTGATTTAAAACAATACGGAGTATTCATCGTTCCTGTGGGAGAATTGGAGGGGTGGTTAAATGTTGGTACAAAAAAGAAAAATAAATGGATTGTTCCTGCATTAGAAAAAGTTCATAACAACCAAGCATCACCAGAATTAATAAAATTCGTAGGAGAAATTCTTGCATATTTTAATTAGTAATCATACAATTTCACGCTGCATAGTTATTTGTGCAGCGTGAAATTGTACGTTTGCTGAATGTTATTCCTTTGGTCCTCGATAACGCCCGTTACCATCATGCCCGTAAAAATACCCTCGCAACGCCTGCCGATTAGGTTCTTGTTTACTTCTGCCGTTTTCATACCCTTAAAATTTTATCTGTTACTACCCTGTTCTTTCTTCTCCATCCACTTATCCCGCCTGTGGCGGCACTCTGCCAGCGTTTTAGCCACTGTGGAAAACAGTTCCCCGTCCGCGTGACAGTAGTCTTACTGGTAGAATATCTGTCCCTTGAATGGGACCGGATGGTATTTTACAAACTTTTCCTCTCCCGGTACTTGGGTAATGCTTACCCCGTTTTTATTAAATGACTGCATGATGTTCCAATTTTTTATGGTTATAATATCAATAAAATAACAACAACAGGAAAAACAGAACCACGCTCAGCACATAAATGGCTGAAAGGCAGAAATGGAGCAGGAAACAGGCGGCACGAAATACAAGATAGCCATTACCGCCGTGATTGCTCCGGCTGTGCAGGAGAGCCGCCACACAAGGCAGAACAATAACACTCGCAGGATGATTTTATAAACGCTTTTCCGTTTCATCGTTTCTCTGTTTATTCGAGTAGGGCTTTTAACCCCGCCCAATGGCCGTTTAAGCCGCCCGGAATACAACTCCGTTATCATACCAGTAGTCGCACATGAACAAATCACGGGTAAACTGTTTGTAGTCGAAATAGGTTTTTGCGAACTCCGGCAGGTCGTAACATTCTTCCACGATTTGGTAGGCGAAATCTTCTTCATCGTCATATTGTCCCCGATATTCGTCCTGAAAATCCCGTACAAGGTCGTCCGCATCTTCCTCATCCTTGTGAAGCTCCCGGCAGGATTCGTAAAAATCTTCCTTGTCCAAGCATGAAGTGGATACTCCAGCCTCTTTACTTTATCACTCCTTTTATCTTCAAACGTTCTAAAACCTGATTGTAAATAAATTCTATATCCTGCCGGAAATCCTTATACTGTTGGTAGATAAAGGAAACATCAGCAATATTGTTCGATATTACACATGGGGAGACATCCGGGAACACGCCAGAAATTTCTGCCCGGATTCCGTTCGGTAGCCGGCCGCTGGCAAGCACGCTGGGCGCAAACAGGAACAGAATGATGAAGAGGAACTTCTTTCGCTGGGTGACGCTCTCAGGATTGGGCGGACAGTCCATCCCGGCTAACAGTTCCTTGAACCAGCCATAAATCTCCGGAATAAGTGACAAATCGGTCAAAATAGGCGATGCTAACTCCTGTTCACGTTCTGATAATCTTGATTTCTGTTCACGTATTGATCTCAACTCCACGATTGATGAAAATTCTTTTGTCATAGTAGGAAAGTTTTAGTTAGAAATTCTTATATTTGCATCATAATCGTGTGTGGGAGTTGGCTTCTAATCGTGTGGGCTGGCTCCCTTTTTTGTTATATCAAGTGATATGCGTTCAGAATGGCTAAGGTGTAGATGATGACCGTAATCAGACTATCCAAAAACACCGCCCATGCTCCCAACTTTTGGATCTGACTAAAACTCATGGCCAGGACAACAAGGAAATATATCCATTGGCTTGAAAACAATCCCACCCCCAGCAATAAAAGTCCGGCTATATCCATGAAGAATGCAACATGAAGCCACGGATGCGCCATCAGATACCATCTTTTTGATGTCTTATCCAGCTTCTGAAAGACTTTTACATGCTGATACAGGGATTTACATCTAAACAGTTTCGCAAGCTCATACAGGGCTTGCAAAATGATTAAGGCGTAGAAAATGTGTTTCATGGTCAGTAGCTTTTATCTCCGTGCTTGTACGGACGAAGTTCATTGTATTTCATCTTCTGCTCGATGTACCAGAAGATGTCGATCTCATTTTGTACACAGAAAACTAGAATTTCAACCAAATCCACTCGAAGAAAACTGTCGAATGAATGGGTTTCAATGTAATCTGTATCTGTTATGTTACACACCAACGAGAAAATAGCATCAGTGAAGCTCCAATGAAAGAATCCTTCAGAACATTTTAATTCATCAAGATCAACCTCTCCCAAATCCACACTTCTTAGTCCGGCCAAATCTAGCAGACGAATGCATGCATCAGCAAGCTCTTCTTCTACAGTTCCTTTGATTTGTCGCTCGAAGTTTTCTTTAAAGTTAACACAGTTATAGTATCTGTTGAATGCATCAGTGTCCGCATGATTTCCTTTCCGATCAGCTTCCACAGCCTCCATAAGTTCGGATATGACCAGGCAGAGGAAATGTTCGTCACTCAGATTCTCTTCATGCCATCCGTGAGCTATCGCGCACTGGTAGGCCTTATCTCTCAATTTTTTTAAGTTCATAATAATTGGTTCTTAATTGGTTGAAAATATGATACCCGATAACCGCCACAAAGCAGTTACCGGGTATTCACAAAGCACTGACAACGGCTGTCAGTGGAATCTTAAACTCTATAAATATTAACTAACGTACTAATCTAATTGGTAACTTAAAGCCGCAAAATGATTTCTCTAAATTTAAGAAAGGATCTCCAGGCTTATTTTCATCATAGTCAATATAAACAGAATTTTTTTTATCTCCATCTTTACTTAATAGCCATAAATATACAAATTGTTTCTCTTCTTTTTTCGTAGAACTAATATATCCAGTAAATAAGAAAGAAATAACCTTTCCATTTGGTCCCACACAATCTATTGTATGTTTATCATATCTACCAATCCACTGACAATATTTTTCCAATTCCTTCCATTGTTCGATACTTGGAAGAGGATATCCTTTCGCCTCCATATATGGTAAATAACGAACTTTTCCTTCGGAATCTTTTACAAAATCCGAAGACCACAAAGTTCCGCTCGGCAAGCCAAGGTCAACAAATTCCGCATCATTACATTCTATTTGAGCATTTTCTTTTCCGCTCTTATAACCATCTTTGTATCCATCTATATATGCCTGAGCAATGGCCTTTGTTATAGCTTCATTTGCTTTACCTTCAGCATAAGAGTTTACTATTTCCTGAATATCCATGTTAGTTTAAATTATCACAGTTCATACTTGCTACAAACTTCGTAAGTTTAATTTGAAAGAACAAACTAAAAGAAAGAATTTTTAGTCAAATTTCGGAAATTCCCAAAAGCTAAGTCTCCCTTTCACATTCAAAATCGGTTTATCAAACAAAACCGCATCTTTCAGTACCCAGTTCCAGCAACCTTTCTCAGCCCAGACGGATGGATGGTTCTGTACGCAATCGGCAATAACCACGCTACCGATGATGGCTCCTTTGGGGAATCCGTCATATATACAGTTATAAATCAAAGATTGTGATTGCCGCCTGATTATATCATATTGGAATAGGCTATAGCTAAATACTTGCTTACTCGATGAAGCATGAATCAGTACCCTCTGTCCGATGTACTTCTGAGGGCACTTCCATGTCCGGTTCTCGATGTCTTTAATACCATGGGCGATTAAGCTAGCCCACGGCTGTTTGATGGATATTGCTTTCATTTATTTTTTTCTTTTAATAAAGGGACATATCCGAATGAAAAAGAGTAAAGTGTCAAATTCTAAACTTATCATTACAAGTATTGGATATGCCCCTTTTATTTATTATTTTTGTATTGTCAAATTTTAAACATTACAGGTATGAAAGTAGAAAAATCTGTTTTGGATGAATTTATGAAGAAATTCAACCAAATGCCACACAGATGTCCCGTGTGTGGTTGCGAAAAATTCGGTGTCAATGATGCGGAGATACAAATGTTAAGCCTTAACCGTCAGGGGAATAATATTATTATGAACGGTAAAGTAGACCATCTCCCAACAATAACAACTTATTGCATGCACTGCGGACATGTTGACCAATTTGCAATTCCAGTGTTTACAAATTCTCCAGTGAAATAAGTATTGTAAAGTGTTACAGAATAGCCTCTTCTGCTTCTTGGCAATGGGGCTATTTTTTGTAACTTTTTCTTTCCTTCAATCTCACTTACGAGCTTATTGTACTGTTTTTCAATCTGTTCTCTTGTCATATAACTAAAGCATTCTACTGTTATGCAACTTTTACAAGTAGGACATACAACCCAACTGCCTTCTCGTTGGTATGACTTAATATCAGAATGGTCATATATAAACACACAACCGCATTTTGAACATTTCATTTTCTTCCCCTTTGGTGGTAATTTACCTTCCTTAATTATTCTCATATCATTATCCTTTCCACCTATCCCAGCAGCCACCACATGACTGTCAGGAACAGATAATACAATTTAGTTTTCATTAATTATTTCTCCTTTTTTCTACAAGTTGCTCAAGTCTCTTTTCACACTCTGCACATTCGAGTTTCTTGCGTTCCAGTTTCTCCCGGAACTTAACCAGTTCTTCGTCCGTATTCTCATCAAAGAACATGTTGTTCTGACGGTTGTGCTCGATGTACTCATTCATCTTGCGTTCTGCTTTTGTTATCTGGGCTTTTGCAGAAACCAGCTTTGAAAGGCAGGAACTCACTTCAAGCGACTCTCCTGAACGCTTGTCGTAGTAGTAAAAAGAAGGATATACATCATTCCTCGGATACTGGCATTGCAATCTGGCCACCCTCCATCTGATTACCCACATCCTTCTTTCGTACACTTCACGAGAAAGGTCGTATGTGTATAGGATGACAGATTGATGACCGTAACCGTAGCAGATGCTGATTTGCACCCAATTCTCGATTTTCAGCTCCTTTTCAGCTTTGGCCAAATCCTTTGCGAACTGAAAATAATCACTCAAACTTTCCTGCTTTCCCATATCAATTCCATTTTTGAGGCCGGTTACTAATTTTCTCCAAGTATGCAGCAATTCTCTTTTCCGGGTCCTCACCATTGCGAACGAAAATCCTCGTACGTATTTTATCACCGGGGATAGCTACATATCTGCCTGTTTTCTCCAGTTCTTTTTGCTGGGATATTTTCAATTCTGTTCCGTGAGGATTCTTATCCAACTCCATTTTACGTGGTATCATTGGGTCCTGCGATTCTTTCATATCTACACCTCTTAGTCTTTGTTCATTATTCTATCAATTCTTTTCCTCTCAAGCCATTTAGCACCCTTCTGAAACCCTTCTTTAAAAGACTTATCACAAGCCCGACAGATAAGTGTTTCAGGATTATAGGTCAAAGGGCATTTTTGGCACATCTGGCTAAGTCCGTTCGCCTTGCCTGCCGCAGCCTTGCAACCTCCCATGAGGGATTTCGGTTTCGGCCTTTCCTTCAAATCGGCCCAAATGCGTATCATATTGTCGAAATTTTCAAGGTCGCTAAACATATCATTACCAGTGTTAGTTTTCTTGATTATCTCTGCAAATTCCTTGAAGTAGACATTGGCTGCCTTGTAATACTCCCTCTGCATATACACTATCTTGTCAGTCATCAGCCCGGCTTTCTTAAAATTGTCCTCTGCTTCAGATAACAGGTCGTTAGCCTCACAGGAAAGAAGCTGAATCATGCTTATTATGCGTTCCAGCCTCGGAAGTATTCCTGCTTCTTTTGCCTTCTGTATGAGTTCCTCTGTTTCGGCTTCTTCTATATCCTTAACTAGTTGCTCAATCTCGACGTGGATAGCCTTGGCCTCCGGGCTGTTGCCCTTCTTCCTCACTTCCTTGTAGGACTTCTTCAGTATATCCAGCTTTCTCAATAGCATTTCTTTTTGCATATTCCACAGATTTATCAGATTGTTCTATTTTTCTTATGATTAGATATTTTGGTTCACCTTTGCGAAGATTGTTAAGGGTTTCTTCGTTTACTTCTGCCTCGGTTAACCCATTGACTGTTGTATATTGGGGTATTTTGTATTTATCACGCAGTTTCCGGATTAACACCCAATCCCGCGTTACCCAATAGATTGTGATTTTCATTTTCGTAGGCTTTCACCGCTGAACAATACGGTTCTAGTTATAGCTCTCAAACGGTCGATGGTTCTCTCACCGTACTTTTCTCTCAGCTCATCAATCGACAGGTTAGTAGTCAGGATAAGAAGTTTCCCTTTCTTCTCAGCCTCGTCTGCCAACTCTGCAAAAGCAAGCCTTCTTTCGCCGTATTTCACACTTAAATTCTCCGTTCCTATATCGTCGACGTAGATGATATGCTTCTGCTTCACAGCGTCCAGATCAGCGTTCATCTGCTGTGCATCGTAGCAGCTTACCACCTTCCGGCAATAATGATTCAGGATCAGAGGAACAATCCTTCCGCAAATAAGGGTCTTTCCTCTTCCGCAATTGCCGAAGCACAACAGCCCACGACCTCCATTGCCGGCCAGCCAGTTTGCAACCTTTTCATACTCCGGAAGCCATCTGGCATTCTCCCCCGTGAAGTATTTAATACCAGCCCTTAAAACATTCTTTGCATCCGGAATAGAAACTTCTACCGTATTCGGTACAGGTGAAAACCCCGTATCCTTCAGCCTTTCGATTGTTTGTCTGAAATCTATCTGTTCCATGTTACCATCCTTTGTCTTTGTATTTTTCAGTAGAATTATCTTTCAGGACTACGCCTATATCTGTTTTGGAATAAGCCTTTTTCTTGGCTTGGGAAACTATCTCGTTAAACTTGGAATTGATGTTCGTCACGCTGAAATTCTCGAATATCCACCCCTCTTTTATGGACGATAGGAGATACTGAAGAGCATACAGAATTGAATCCTCAGCTACGTCCATCTGCTTTTGCTCCCGCTGGAACTTCAGTTTCTGAAGTAACTGGGACATTGCCCCTGCATCTTTGGCCGTCCAGTAATAATCACTTCCAAACAACTGTCTATAATGGGTCTCAAAAAGAGAACGGGCTTTTATGTTAAGTCCCTCCCCCTTGGGGGGTGTGGGGGGAATAATATTATTAATAATTTCTTTATCTTTCTTTTTCTTATTGCCCCTACCTTGCCCCAAATCTTCAATCTTATCAGCCATTTTTTGTGACATTGCCCTTAGCTCTGCCCTTAGTTCGCCCACAGACACCTTTAAGTCATTGATCTCTTTATCATTATCTATGCCCTTACCATTGTCCTTTGGCTTGTCCTTGATAGGATTGTAGTCATCATAATTGCATAGGGTTATGACAGTCATACCCTGTTGGTTGCAAGTTGTAATCATCCCCTTCTTCTTCAATTTGGAAAGAAAATATCTGACTTTCTTTTCAGACCATTTCCAACGCTTCATCAAAAACGATATGGATGCCGGATATTGACCTCTTGTATAAGAGATTTCTCGACCTCCGATGAGTTCGCTATACGCCTCGTCGGTTGCATCAAATCGTGCTGACTGAATCAAGTCAAGCCACGCTTCGCATTCCGAAAACTCACGGGCAACTTTCCACATTTCATTCGAGAAAAACCTGCGGCTTAGTCTCAAAAATCCTTCTTCCATAGTTTTAGAATCTTACGTTAGTCAACTGCCTGTTATTAGAGTACACTGCCCATTTACCATTTCCACTATCAACAAGGCGAAGATCCTTCACTTCTCCAAATCGTTTTTTGTTTCCACAAAGGTCAACGATCCATCCGGCCTCTTTACTCGGGTGCGGACGGATAGCACGACCGACTATTTGATACCACAGTGCCAAAGACATCGTAGGACGTGCCATGACAATCGTATCCAGTTCTGGGTAATCAAATCCGGTAGTAAGTACGCCGACATTGGCCACGACCGGAATTTCTCCGGCCTTGAATGCCTCAAGAATACTCTCTCGCTCTTTCTTTGGGGTTTCTCCTGAAACGATGGCCGCTCCGGGAATAGACCAGGTAAGGCGTTCAGCTTCTTTCAAAAACCTCGTGAAGACCAATATACCTTTTCGTTTTATCCCGCTTTTAGGGTTCATTAGTCTTTGCACAATGCTGACCAGAAACCCGTAAAAATCGATACGCTCATACTCCTTTACGACAGACTTGTCTGTGTAGTCGGCTCCAGTCGTGTTCACCTTCAGATTAAGTTCATTCCATCCTAAAGGGTTCATTTCATAATAATTCAGCTTTGACAGATAACCCATATCCAAAAGGGTGGAGATTTGAACCTGATAAATAACCTCAGAGAATACACAAGGCCGGGTCCGAGTGATAAACTTCAACATACTGCCAAAATCCCTGCTTGATGCAAGGCGGTAAGGTGTAGCCGTCAATCCAAGCACCTTGCACTTCAGCATAGAAAGAAATGATTTATACATTCCTTCTTTCGGGTTAACCAGATGGCATTCATCTATAATTATATTCTTGAAATGCTGAAAAAGCTCAGGATGATTGACAACACTACCAATCGTAGCGAATGTTATTCTTGAAATCTCTTTCCGCCCAAATGATGCGGAATAAATGGAACAGTCCAGAATTCCATAAGAACAGAGCTTCAGGAAATTCTGTTCCAATATCTCTTTTGACGGCTGAAACACCAGCGTATGCCCTTCAAGGCGGCTGGCGATATCAGCTATCACAAGACTCTTCCCTGCCCCCGTCGGTAACACCATAATAGCATTGTTTTTCTTGGCTTTGTTTGCAAAGAAATTTACTGCAGCATCACTGGCCCTTTGTTGATAATCACGCAGTTTGTACATATTTCTCGTTGTCTTTTACGATAAACGGTTCGTCCTCACTCAAACGGCTTAAAAAAGAAAGCACAATGTATGCTTGTTCCTTATTCATCCCAACGGGAGAAAATGATCCATCCTCGTTTTTTACCATCATTACGAATGTTCCGGGCTTTAATTCATTCATAGTCCTTTCTCCTTACCCAACTTATCTCCCAAAGCCTTATAATACTTTGTGAGTTCCATTAACTCTAAATCACTCCATTTCTTTGTTTGTCCGGCCTTCCATGCCAGCTTATCGAAACGTTGCTGGCCGATTTTGACCTTCAGGTTCTTTTCATATTGTATCAGATGGTCAGCACTGAATCGGTTGCACGCCCGGCATTCTGCGTGGGCGTTGTCCTCGTCAAAGCGTGTGGCCATGTGGCGGCGCGAATGGAAGTGTCCGCAATCGGCCTGTGCGTATGGCTTTATCTGGCCGCATGAGATACAACGGAAATACCCGCCGGGCATGCAATCACGAAGCCGGATATAGCGGCTGAACTCCTTGTCGAGTTTGGCTACCAAATCCGGCTTCTTCTTTACTTTGATACCTGCCTTGTCGAACAGCGGCAGGGGCTTTTCTTTCTTCTTTTTAGTTTTCTTGATGTAATATGGCATAATTGTAGTATATTTGTACGCCCTTTTACGTAAGGGGTAGGTGATTATTGTACAAGGGTTCCACCTCTTCCCATTCCGAACAGAGAAGTTAAGCCTTGTTACGCCGATGGTACTGCACAACTGTGGAAGAGTAGGTAATCGCTGGTATAAAAGATTATCGTAAAGTTTGATAGATCAAGTGGTTTTCCACAACAGAAACAAGATTCATTTTTTATAAACTAAAAAAACAAAAAATGAACACTTTTTTTGTAAGCCTTGCGGCTTCAATTCTAGCTGTCTACATCGTTCGCGGTATAGATAAATTGTTTCAGATTCTATTGAAGAAATAAGATTATTGCTAATTATGGCACCCTCCATCTGTTCGTGAACAGATGGAGGGCTTTTTATTCTACATAGGCCATAGAGAACTCTTTAGGAATGAATCTACCAACTGGAATAGGTTTAGCTGATTCAATAGAGGTATGAATATCTTTCTTCTCGTATTCATGCCCTTTTTCTTTGGCTTTCTTCTCGTATTCTTCTTCCTTATTTTTAAGCCAGTGAGAAATAAGCATCATAGCCCTATCGACATTGAAGGTGTGTACAACAAAAGTCTGCGTCCTTTCTTCCTCGTCATCAAAAGTAACTTTGGTTTCAATTTGGTAAAACTTCTTTTCATTCAGCTTAGTTTCTTCCTCCGTATCTTCTGTGTCTATTGCATCCAAGTATTCTTCCGAAGAAATTTCATCTTTCAAATAAGCCTCTGAAACACTATCTACTTTACGTTCTTTCAGATTATCGGTAAGAATGATACACGAATCAAACTCTTTTGCCATAGTCAAAGTAAAGCCAGACTGATAGTTTAATTCGATATAGTCTTTTAAGATTGCAATTACATTTTCCAGTCCAGTCGCATAAAGGAGAAACTTGTATTTCTTATCGTCAATTTGGGCTTGTGCAATATAAGGATATAGACATTTATTCTCATTTTCAAAAGCCATTCGCTTTTGGTTGCTGACCTCTATTTCTTTAATACCATCAGCTTCCATACTGAAACGAATTTGTGCAAGAGTGTCTTGGTCTATCAACGTGCCACGTGTAAAAAGAAGCTCATTTCTTTCGATAGTGATTGTTTCTTGGGTGTCCTCGTCTATAAAATTTTCATTCCATGTTTTATACACGCCCTTTGCAAGATACATATTAAGCATCTTTGCGGGGTCAGATGTTACATACCGTTGTTCTGTTTTCCTTGTTTCTATCATATAAACTCTTTATTACGTTCGATTTCTTGTTGTGCGTAAATAAGCATCTGTTGTTCGTTTGCAGCCGGCAAATAGATACCGGCAACGGACGCCGACCAGTTTCGGAAACGGTCAATACTCAATGTCATTTCACCTGTCGTCAGCTCTGCCGAACTTCTCAGATAGGTTACTTCTTTTCCTTTTTTGTTGACCGTCTTTCTCTCAAACAAATCACGGTTGCAAGTCCTTTTGTAGAAGTCAATTTTGGCTTCATCAAGGCTGCAACCGTATTCACTACCGAAATACCCTAAAAGCAGATGTAAATAACTGTTTTGTGCGAGCGTGCGGTTAGGCAGTTTCTTCTTCACCTCCACAACTGCACGTTCCTGGAATAGCTTGTTTACATAAGCCTTAAACTTGGGTATATCATATTCATTCTTCAGATTAAATAATCTCATAGGCTAAAAAGGTAAATCGTCTTTTGGATTTCCGTTAGCATCTACATCAGGTGGAAACGCCTGTGCCATGGTCGGCGTTTGTATCGGTGCCGGTTGCTGTGCTGGCATGGATGCTGGCTGGCGCATTGGCTGACGGGCTTCCAGTTTATAGCAGCGGATGGACACCATCCGTTTCACCTGTCCGTCCTGATTCGTCCATTCCCTGCCCTGCAAGGCAAAAGAAACCGTTATCACATCGCCTACCCTATAATTCTCTAGTTCAGCACATTTGTCACCGCTTACTTCAAGCGGAAGAATATTCTCATACTGACTGCGTTCACCTGTATATGGATCATGTGTCGTAGCATCAAGGATAAACTCACGTTTCACATACGGATTTCCGCCGTTCTTTGAAGGTATTTCTTGGGGCTGGCCGATATAGACCAACCGCCCGGTTATTTGATTACTCATATCAATTTGAATAAAAATCTTTTATCTGTTGAAATATAAAACCTCTATCCTTTATCTCTTTAATCACTTTTTCATCACGAGAAATTCGGATTTTACAATATTCATTGGGCAAAATATTTCGTTGCCAATTCAATTCATCTTCATAAGTGGTTACGGACAAAAACACAAGATTACAGCTATTCAGTTTTGTACAAAACAATTGTTCTTGTACTTGGTAATAATAAGCCTTATGCTTTTTCTTTACATACTCAACCAAAGCATTATTATCGTTCTTTATCGGCTCAATAAAATCCAAATAATCTGACAAGTATAGAGTCTTCAGTTCATCAAAATCAGTTAGTTTTCCTTTATTGAGACAAGCAAAATCCAGACTACATTTAAACACGTTCATTTCATCTGACCTGACAACGTACTGTGTAAAGTAGTTGTCAGGTAAAGTAAGCAGATACCTGTTTTCGAGAATAGCTCCTGTACGTAAAGCATCTATCGGACTGGCAAAAGCATTGTAATATGGTTTTATACCGCTGACGAAACGTTGCATGAGGGCGATGTGTGATTTTGTATTTTTACCGCTCATCAAGGCGTGAACGTCACCGCTTCCTATATACATGGTTTCCGTCATATTTTTCCTTTCTTCTTGAGATTATTGTATGCCATTTTAAGCTGTTCGTTCGTCATATCTTCCGGACTTCCAACATTGAAGTAAGACAAGATATTTTGTGCAAACTGGTTATCAACCATCATATAACCGACAACAGCGTTTTTCACTTCATCTACTGTAGCCGGGGCTTGTACTTTGGATTTGTTTTCATCCGAGTCTTCACCTGTGGCTATCTTATAGGCATTCAACAGGGCATATTTACGGGCGTAGGTCGAAGCCTTACCAAATCCTTTATCTCCGGGGTCTAGGCCACGGCCAAAGCTTTCAACATCAACATATTCGGATGTATTGTCAAGATTGATGATACGAAGTGTCATCTTTATTATGTCCATATAGTTAATGGATTCACCTCCACCATCTTTTATCACACGAATGACTTCTGACTTAATCAGTTCCTGTTTAATAGGAATACTGACAAGTCCATGCTTCGTTTCTGCTTCTTTCACTTCAAGAGTAACATCTATATCTTGTACCGCTTTATAAGCATAGTTACCTTTGCCTACTGTCATGTTCTTTTCGATATTCTTTATCTCGTTTGAAACGTGTTGTATCTTCTGATACAAATTAAATTTTTCATCCATATTAGTGTATTTCAATATTTCAACTGTGCATGTTTAATCACATCGTAAGCATTACAGAACCATTTCCCATTCTGCTTATTCGTTCGCTTTTCGGCACGGATTAATCCTTTGCCGATTAAGTCTATTAACCTTGACAAACCGCCAACAATATCAGCAGCTTGATCGCGTCCAAATGTCTTATCATTCAGAACAATTTTTAGAACTTCTTCATTTACCATAAAACATCATTACTTTAAACAGATTATTGCAGAGAAGCCTGGATATTCTGTCGCTGATACACGAAACTTTACATCCATTTTATTTTTTAGGACTCCGATCAAACGAAGATCACGATTACGACGTGAAGCTTCCAACTTGATTCCGTTATGCCGTTTCTTGTCGTAAGGAACTTTGTAGATATCCCCTTTTTTCATTACGTCAAAGAGACGTACTGTCTGGTAGCTTTCATTAACCTCTATTTCTTTTACCATATAAATAACTTTTAATTGATTGCTGACAGAACGGGACTTGAACCCGTAACCTTCCTGACATGCAGGATATTCTACCCTTGAACTATCTGTCTATTATATCACTTCTTTTCTTTCAGCAAATTTTGAATCTGTTCGCTGATTTCTTGATCAAAGGCCTCACGTCTGTCCAGTTCTCTTGAACGGGCTGCCAGTATTGCATTGATGTCAGCGAAATCATCACAGATATTATCTATTGTTTCTTTCAGTTCGTTCATTGTCTAATCTTTTTCCGATTAATAAACTTGTGATTGTAACTCCTATGAACCCTATCCAATACATAGCGGACAGATCTTGATTAAAGTGCATTATCACGACGGATATGGCACAGAGAACTATCAGTTTTCGCATGGCTCTTCCGGTTTTTCGATTTTATAACCTTGTTTCTCGAGATATTCTGCAATATCTTCATCACATATCAGATTAAGACATTCCTCAAGTCCATAATCCGACATCAGGTAATACATACCGTAGTAGGCCACCACATCATCCTTCGGTATCAGCTTCAGTACATCCGAAGAGTCAAATGCCTTGTAATTGTGTACTTCCATAATCGTGTAGTTTAAAATTCGTTCCCGTGGGCGTTCCAATGGTTGCCTTACTGCTTACCAAACCTTTGATAAGCCACGGGATATATAGTTCTTGCTGGTGTCTAATCAGTGAAGATTGTCTTTGTAGCCGGCCTACGGCCACCTGCAATCGTATAAGTGTCTTTTTGTTGTCTGTGTGATTCGTATGCTGCGTTTGCTTAGTGCAGCCCATTACTCACACTCTTTTCACACAGCCGCTACCGCTACTCAGTCGTCTCCCTTTTGCGTCAGGTGTAGCGGTACACCTAAAATTTCCAATACGTCAAAGAACCAATCAAGTAGAACCCTGCCCGATTCTCGCTATCGGTTGCCGGTCACTGGCCGTCAGCAGGGTTTGAAAAGATTAAGCATATCGGGCAAGCCCCTGGACACTGCACAGGGCGTCATAGTCCATGCCATCATCGTCATTGGCCGGCTGGTCAAACTTTTCTAGGGCAGATTCATAATTGTCTATTTCGTCAGTTATGACCTGAATGGCTTCGCGCTTTGAGTCAGTGTTGAATACCCGGCAAACGGTCTGTTCGTCCGAATTGTGGGCTATCTCTAAGTCCTTATAGAGGCTGTCGAGTTCTCGTTCTATTTCGTAGCGTGTCATAGTCATGCGATATTTAAAAGGTTAGCTTTCTTATAGCATCTGTATTCTTGTCTCTCTGTGTCGAAGTACACCTGAACGGTATCATTCTTCTTTCTGCTATCACCACTTGTAGCAGGTATCAGATTCTCTTTCAAAGTACCATAGGCTTCACGAACAGAACCATCTACCTTTTTAAAATAGAACTTTACGATTCTTTGCTTCATTGCAGCTTTCAGCTTCATGTTTACCCAAGCGCATTTTAACGCTTCACTCATAGAGAAACCATTTCTCTTTACCAGTTGCCATGCAAGGCTCATAATCTCGTGTAATAAATTCTTTTTCATAATCGTGTGTTTTTAAGTGGTTTTTTACTATATTTGTTTCGTATCTAAGTTTCGATATGCAAATATAGATATAATATCTAATATTGCAATCTATAAATCTAATTATATTTAGATATTAACTCTAATTAACACGAGATATGGATTTAAAGAGCAGATTAATTGAATTTATAGACTATAAAGCCTTATCTGTGCAGGCTTTTGAACTTCAGTGTAATCTCAGTAATGGTGCAGTTTCAAAGATGGGCAATAATACAAGGCGAAGCACAATAGATAAAATATCTAAATCTTATCCAGAATTAAACACAAATTGGTTGCTTACAGGTGAAGGCAGTATGTTATTGAATAGCCTTGATTCAATCCCCCAAAAGAGTTTTACTGAAGGCGTACCTTATTATAATGTAGATTTTATAGGAGGGTTTGATATTGTCTTAAATGACCAGACTGCAAAGCCGGAATATTTAATAGACTTCAAGAAATACAATGAGGCCACATGCTGGTGCAATGTAACTGGCCACTCAATGGAACCGGAAATCACTCATGGAGATATTATTGCATTAAAGAAGATAGAAGATATATCTTTTCTTCCACTAGGAGAAGTATATGCAATAGTAACTACAAACGGAATGAGAACTATCAAAAGATTAGGACCGTCAAATGATCCGAAATGCTATACATTGGTTCCTACTAATAAATCTCCGGAATATGGTATTCAGGAACTTCCTAAGAATATGATAGAACATATCTTCCAGGTTCTTGGGTGTATGAAAAGATTATAAATAATTTATATGAATTTATATATGGGAAATATTACCGCTGAATTAAATGACCAAAAACGAAAAGTAGATTTTAATTCTTATGATATGAGTGTAAAAGAATTAATATCTATGGTTAATGACAATATTATAGATATAGCACCAGAATACCAAAGACAATTTAGATGGGATGATTCTAGACAATCTGCACTGATTGAGTCTATTTTTTTGGGTATTCCTGTTCCCTCATTGTTTATGGCAACAAATAATGATGGGACTTGGGAAGTAATTGACGGAGTACAGAGACTTAGTTCTATCATTAACTTCGCTGCAGATGCAACTTCTTCTGCAAGAGCCAAAATCAATCGGGATATTCCGCTCACTTTATGTGAATTAAAAAAATTGGAAAGTTTTAATGATTTAAGATTCTCCGATTTACCTCGATCTCTTCAGATTGACTTCTTGCTAAAACCCATAAAAATTACGACATTAAGTGATAAAAGTGATAAATCAGTAAGATTTGATTTGTTTGAAAGATTGAATACAGGAGGAATTAAATTATCAGACCAGGAAATCAGAAGTTGTATTTATCGCGGAAGGTTCAATGATTTTATTAAAACCCTTTCTGAAAATCCATCTTTTAATTCTGTGATAAAGCTATCAAAATCTTCTGAAAATGATGGAACAAAAGAAGAGTTGATATTAAGATTCTTTGCTTATCTTAATGGTAGAAATAAGTTTGAACATAGTGTTGTTGGATTTTTAAATGATTATATGGAAAGTGCAAGCAGAAATTTTGATTATAACAATAATGAAAAAATCTTCTGTAGAACTTTTGAGGAATTAGCAAAGTTAGATCACGGAATAGTAAAAACAAAAACTCGTTCTGTTACCTCTATTATATTATTTGAAGCTGTTAGTGTTGGTGCTGCAGAAGCTATCAAAGAACAAAATCAGATTAACCTTAATGGTTTTTATCAATGGGTAATAAATAAAGATTTTAATAATCTTGTGACAGGTGCCACCAATACAAGAAGTCGTGTCAATTCTAGAATAGAATACTGCAAAAATAAATTTTTAGAAGAGAATGTTTAGTGACATTAATGCTGAATCAACTAGAAGATTAACAGAAGCCAAGTCTTTAGTATTATTGATTAAAAATGAACTAAAATTTGACGCACTTTTCCTGATTGACCTGACATTGGATTCCACAGCTGTCAATCAGCAATATCAGATTGTAAGGAACTTAACAAAGCTCTTTGATTTGGATCATCTTCATGTGTCCTTCATGAAAAATAACGAGGTGAGCCCAACCATGATTGCAACAGATTATGTCATGGACAATTACTTTAAATATGAACCAGGAGAAAAACACCTCTATCGTGCCATTTCTTCCAAAATAGAAGAATTCAAAAAAGATTCTTCTGAATATGTCGGGAAAGATAAAGAAAATCTATCCACAGACCTTCTTATGCCGGCACGAAAAATAATGTTTATTTTCTCTGATGGAAAGGTCTACAACCATAACCAACCAATTGATTCTAAACACTTCGAATTGCAACACCAGATTGTCCAACAAATAGATACAACGCAAGCATTGCCCATCTTCTATTTCAATCTGGAAAAAGGAAACGAAGATAATGCTTTAAGGGAAAAACAAGATATTTTAGACAAACAGACAGACGAAGAATCCCAAAACTTCTTGACGGCCATTTGCCACAAAAGTGGAGGTAAATTCATCAATACCTCTACCCAGCAATTAAAATTAAACGACATACTACATTTGTTTAATAACAATTATATCAACTACACCTTCAATTACGTAAATCCCGATTATAAGATTTACAGAGGAATGGAACGTAAACTTCAGATTACCTGCTACTCTGGTGACAGTTTAGTTGCTTCCGACTATATTCTCTACAATGTAGGAAGTATTTACAATCCTATCATCATAAATGGTTCAACAACACTTCAAACCATTCTTCAAGGCTGTTTCATCGGTATAATAACCATTCTCTTGCTTTATCTGATTTTTCAATTCATTTTGCCAGGTATCAACTATTGGTTATTCAAAAGAAAATACGTAACCCGATATACTGGTAAAAATATGAGTTACAACGGAATGTTGATTGAACAATCCTGCTATTTCTGCAAAGCTCTCTTTGTAGAAGGCGACGAAATCGTTGCAAAATGTCAACATGTACTTCATAAATCCTGTTGGGACGAAAACGAATATCAGTGTCCGGAATACGGAAGACATTGCAAGCAAGGAAGACACTACTACAACTGCAAAAACTTGTTTGACCCACACAATGCTTCGTTTTACCTCGCGTGGATCATAGCCGGAGCTTTTGCAGGCCTTATTGCCTGGATAAACTTTACAGCAAACGTTCATAACAACGAGAATCTATTATTAGTAAAACTTATATACATTATTTTTGGTGTAGATCCCGGTTCTCCACAAACAACTATGCTTGTAGAAGAATACGGCAGTCACCTTCTGTTCCTTCCATTCTATGGTTTGAACATTGGCTTCTTTCTTACTTTCTCATTAAGTATTCTGACCAGCCATGGTCGTTGGCTATGGAAAAGGACATTACAAGTCATCGTCCGATCGCTCATTGGAGGATTTTTCAGCTATCTGTCCTTCTTTATAGGATGTATCATTTCTATAGCACTTAATTTCAAGGATAATTCCTTCCTTATCGATTGGATTCCATGGATGCTAAGCGGACTCGTCATCGCATCTGCAGTGGCCTATGGGACAGACATCAAATTAAAAAAAGCACTAATCGGCGCAGTTATCTCCATCATATTCGGACTGGGCTCCATGTATTTGTGGTCATTCTCATTCAACGCCCAGGTAGATACACATGAATTCCTGTTACTAAGTTACATGATTTACTGCATCGGTTTTGCCATCAGCGTAGCAGCTACCAGTCCAAAGTCAGAACGATACTTCCTCCGAGTAGAAGGACCTATCAAAGATATGGACATAGCAATCTACAAATGGATGAAAGCGCCTGAACAATCAAAAAAGATATTGATCGGTAAGTCGGTTAACTGTGACCTGCAAATGACGTGGGATATCACCAGTCCCATTGCACCTGAACAAGCCGAAGTGAAAATGATCAATGGTTATCTTTACCTGACGGCACTAGAAGAAGGCATTCTATTCAACAAGAAGCCTCTAAAAACAAACATCAGAAAAAAACTTTATCATGGAACTAAGTTCGTCATAGGAAAAACAACATTCACCTACCTGGAAAAAGATCTTTAGTCTCCATTCCCATAAATTGGGTAAAGAAAAGGCTGTATCAAGAACCTGTAGTAATTAAAGAGACTTGATACAGCCTTTTTCCAGCAACATAGCTTACACATTCCCGCCAAGATTCGCACGAATTTTTGTAGCTTTGCAGGCAAATTAAGAAGATATATTCATGTGTCAAAAAACAACAAAACATAAAATCATCACCTTTTCTGCATGGATTGCCGCACATATCACTCTCGTTGTAGTTCTAGTGACAATTGTTGCATTATTTTTCCCTTCTTCATTTGCCTGGATGAGTACCTCGTCCATCACTCCCATGTTGGGCGTGGTAATGTTCGGCATGGGACTTACACTTACTCCCTCCGACTGCATATTCCGGCGGATACCCGTTCAGCATTTCCGGTGATATCCGTTCAGTCCCC
>ERZ827150.2033-NODE-2033-length-23199-cov-36.776962_pt1 | contig 23199 bp, 27 predicted proteins | sample MGYA00519779_ERZ827150 | MGnify/ENA primary metagenome ERZ827150 (study PRJEB31778, sample SAMEA3449267) | human gut metagenome | biome: human gut; feature: human-associated habitat; material: faeces | place: United Kingdom | collected 2010/2012 ...
AAGAATGCTACATTAAATGGTTAAAGAAGATACTAGTTTATCTTCTTTTTAATTGTATTTTTTTAAGTTAGAAAGTACAAGGAGAAAATATTAGATAAGTTTACATCTTTTTTTGTCAAATTAGAAGAAAGATATTTACAAAGATAATACTTTATAGTAGAATATAATCATAGAGTGGCACGAAGTGGAAGAAAGTGGGGGATATTATGTTAATTGGAGAATATCATCATAATCTTGATGAAAAGGGAAGATTAATTATACCTTCTAAATTTAGAGAAGATATTGGTAATGAGTTTATTGTTACTAGAGGATTAGATGGATGTCTATTTGTCTATAGTAAGATAGAATGGGATAATATTGTATCTAAATTAAAGAGTCTTCCATTTACTAAGCAAGATGCCAGAACATTTAATAGATTTTTCTTATCTGGTGCTACTGTATGTGAATTTGATAAGCAAGGTAGAATAAACTTGCCATCTTCATTAATTTGTTATGCGGGTATTAAAAAAGAATGTACAATAATTGGGGTAAATGATCGCCTAGAAATATGGGCTACTGATAAGTTTGATAATCTTATTGATAGTAATATGAATAAGATATCTGAAGTAGCAGAGAATTTATTTGAAGGATTTGATATTGATGCATAAGACAGTACTTTTAAATGAAGCCATTGATAATCTTAATGTAAAAGAAGATGGAATTTATGTAGATGCTACACTTGGCTTTGGGGGACATAGTGGTTTAATTTTAAAGAGAGTTAAAAGGGGCTTTCTTTTCGCCTTTGATCAAGATGAAATGGCGATAGAATATAGTGATAAGAAATTATCAGAAATTGGTAATAATTATGAGATAATTAAATCTAATTTTGTTAATCTTAAAGAAGAATTAAATAAAAGGGGTATTAATAAAATAGATGGTATTGTCTTTGACTTAGGTGTTTCTTCACCACAACTTGATATTCCTGAGCGAGGTTTTAGTTATCATAATGATGCTCCTCTTGATATGAGAATGGATAGAGATAAAGAGTTTTCAGCATACGATGTGGTTAATACTTATTCTTATAATGATTTAGTTAGAATATTAAGAGAATATGGTGAAGAAAAATATGCTAGTAGTATTGCAAATAATATTATTAAGACTAGAGAAAATAAAAAGATTGAAACGACACTAGAGTTAGTTGAAGTAATTAAAAAGAGTATGCCATATAAGGCTATGAAAGATAGTCATCCAGCGAGAAAGACTTTTCAAGCTATTAGAATAGAAGTAAATAATGAACTTGATGTTCTAAGGGATGCTTTAGAAGAAGCAATAGAGATGTTAAATGTTGGAGGAAGAATATCTGTAATTACTTTTCATTCTTTAGAAGATAAGATTGTTAAAGAGATATTTAATAAATATTCTAAGGTTGATAGTAGTCTATCTAAACTACCTTTTATACCTAAGGAATATTTACCTAAGTTTAAATTAATAGCAAATATTACTCCTAGTAAAGAGGAGTTAGAGGAAAATAATAGAGCAAGGTCATCTAGACTTAGAGTTATTGAAAGAATAGAGGATTGATTTTATGAAAAAGAAGAAAAAGAAAGGGTTTACTAAGGTAGAGAGATTTCTATATAAGAGTTCTCTTGTAATTATAGTATTCTTAGTAGTAGGTATTGTATTTACTAGTACTGCGGTTAGTAAGATGAATATTGAATTACAAGATATGAATAAAAAAGTAGAGAAAGCTTTGGATACTAATGAGAGTTTAGCTATGAAGATTAATGAGATGGCTTCACTTGATAATATTCAGAGTATTAGTAGAAATCTTGGTCTTGCTTATAATAATGAAAATATTAAGACTATAGAATAAGGTGATTATAATGAAAAAAGGTAATGTTAATAATGACAAGTTTAAAGTTAGTAAATTAGTTATTATTGGTACCTTTTTTTTGTTTTTAATACTTATTGGTAGATTATGTTATTTATGTTTAGTTGACTATAAAGTAGGTAATTCTACAATAGCGGCTTTTATTAAGAATAGGAATACTAAAGAAGATATTATTATGCCTAAGAGAGGTACTATATATGATATTAATGGTAATGTACTAGCTAATGATGTTGTTAGTTATACGCTTATTGCTTATTTATCTAATGAAAGGGTAGATGCTAAGGGTAATAAGAATTATGTTGAAGATATTGATGATACTAGTACTAAATTAGCTGGCGTATTAGGTGTTACTAGTGAAGAGATTAAAGATGTATTAGTTAAGGGTAAAGAGAGTAATAAATATCAAGTAGAATTTGGTACTATTGGTAAGGGTCTTAGTGAACTTACTAAAGAAGAAATTGATAAGTTAAAATTACAGGGAATTGATTTTCTTAAAGATATTAAGAGATATTATCCTAATGGGGATTTTGCTAGTTATATACTTGGATATACTGTTCTTAAAGAAGATGATGATAAGAATAAATGGATTACTGGTGAGTTAGGATTAGAGGAATATTATAATGATGAACTTAAAGGTAAGAGTGGGTATATTACTTATGAGAGAGATAAATATGGTTATAAGATAGCTAATGGTAGAGAATATACGGAACCTGCGGATAATGGTGATGATGTTTATCTTACTATTGATAATAATATTCAGTTATTTATTGAGTCCGCTGTTAAGACTGCTCAAAATGATTCTGAGGCTGAATGGGTTGTTATGGCGGCGATGGATGCTAAGACGGGTAAGATACTTGGATATTCTAGTACTCCTAGTTTTGATCCTAATCTTAGAAATATGACTTCTTATATTGATCCTATTGCTACTTTAACTTATGAACCAGGATCGACGATGAAGATATTTAGTTATATGTGTGCAGTTGATTCAGGAAAGTATGATGGTAATACAAAGTATATGTCTGGTAGTAAGACTTATACAGGTGAAGATGGAAAAGAAACTACAATAAATGACTGGAAGAAAGAAGGATGGGGAGAACTTACTTATGATCAAGGTTTTGCACTATCTTCTAATATAGCGGTTGCTAATATTGTTGAGTCTACTATTAATAAGGATGATTTGAAAGCCTGCTACTTAAAGTATGGTTTTGGTACTAAGACTGGTTTTACGATGAATAGAGAAGAAGCAGGTAGTATTAATTATACATATCAAATAGAAGCTGCTACAGCAGGTTATGGTCAGGGTATTACGACTACTCCTATACAGCACTTGCAGGCACTTACTATTATTAGTAATAATGGTACGATGTTAAAGCCTTATATTATTGATAAGATAGTGGATACGGATACTGGTAAGACTATATATAAGGGTAAGAGTAAGAAAGTTGGTACTGTTGTAAGTAGTACTACTGTTACGAAGATGAAAGAATTAATGGCTAGTGTTATTAATGGTGATAATACTAATTCGACTGGTTATTTATATCATATGGATGGTTATAGTTTGATTGGTAAGACTGGTACTGCACAGATATATGATTATACTAAGGGTAAGTATATGAGTGGAGAATCTGATTATATTTATTCTTTCTCTGGTATGTTTCCTGGAGATAATCCTGAGATTATTTTATATGCTGCGATTAAGAGACCTAAGGATACTACTAATTATGTTGCTCCGATGATTAAAGAGGTAGAGAAGAATATTACTAAGTATCTTAATATTGAGAAGTCTAATAAGGATAAAGAAAAATATGTTATGGAATCTTTCTATAATATGGATATTGGTACTTCTAAAGGATATTTAGAAGGTAAGAATATTAGAGTTCTTGTACTAGGAGATGGTAATAAGGTTACTAGTCAGTATCCTAGTACTAATAGTACTATATATGAAGATGATTTGGTTATATTAAAGACTAATGGTAATACTAAGAAGATGATTGATTTAACTGGTTATTCTTATAAAGAAGCTAATAATATTCTTAAGATGATGGATGTTAGTTTTATACTAGAGGGTAATGGTTATGTATATGAACAGAGTGTTCCTGTAGGAGAAGATATTACTGATACTGTTACTATTAAATTAAAAGATAAATATTAGGTGGTGTTATTATATGGATGAAGATACTAACGAGATATCTAAGATTTTATATACAATACTTATTATATTGATATGTATAGTATTAGGAGTATATCTTGGTAAATTAATAATAAGTTAAGAATAAGTATATTCTTTTCTTTTTAGTTCGAGCTTATAATCTCTCACTATAGATAAAGTCCAAGGTCTTTATCTAGTAATTTCAAGCCTACTTAGAAAGTAGTCTTGAAATTATATTTTGTATATAAATGTTTGCATTTTTCTATATTTTGTTATATAATACTTACATATGAAAAAGGGAGTGATTGTTTATGAAAAAATTAACAGGTTATCCATCTATAGATAATATACATAATGGTGATTATAGTTTTTTTAGTAGAAATCCTATAATACCTAATATGAGTATTTATAATACTATTAATTTAATTAGTAATTTCTATAGAAAAGAAGAAGCAATAGATTGTTTAGATTTAAGAGTAAATTATGATGAAATGATAAAAGATGCTATTACTTTATCTAAGACATTAAAAGAACTTGGTGTTAAGAAAGGGGATATTGTATCAGTAGCAATGCCTAACTTTTATCAAGGGGTAATAGTATATTTAGCCTGCAACAGAATAGGAGCTATTACTACTTTTATTAATTCAATGTCTTCAATTGAAGAAGTATTAGGATATTTGAATGAATTTGAATCTAGTTTATTTATTAATTTTGATAAAGATAAAGAATATAATAAAAAGATTAAAGATGGTAGTAAGGTAAGAAATATTATTACTTTACATAGTAATGAGATTAGTACTAAGAATTATAGTAGTATAGAAACAGGCGCTAACGGATATAACGATGATTTATCTTTTAGTGATATTGGTAGTATTGCTAAATATTATAAAAAACCTATATATACTTTATATGGTGGTAAGGAAGACTCTTTAATTTTATTTACTAGTGGTTCTACTGGTAATCCTAAGAGTGTAGTATTAACTAATGAGAATTTACTTGCTTCTGGTATTTATATGAAAAATACTGGTAAGATTAAAGCAAAAGTAGGAGAAAGATGTTTAGTATGTGTACCATTTTCTTATCCTTATGGTTTTGCTACTTCTACTATTATGAGTTTAATATGTGGTAGAGTAGCAGTACTTGCTCCTACTTTAAGTAAAGATAATATTAGATATTATCTAAGTAAAAATCCTAACTATGTATTTGGTAGTCCTGCTCTTCTTGAACTTATTAAAAGAAATGTTAAAGATAGTGATGATTTATCTAGTATTCATACTTTTGTATCAGGAGGGGATTTCTTATCACCAATGCAAAATGTTGATGGAGTAGAATTTTTTAGAAAACATGGAGCTAATACTGTTATATGTAATGGTTCTGGTAATGCTGAAACAGTTGGTACTAATACAATGGCAGTTGGCTCACTTAATAGACCTGAAACAGTAGGTAGAGTGCTTGTTGGTACTAAGGCTATTATTGTTGATCCTGATACTTTAAAAGAACTTAAATATGGTGAAGAAGGAATGCTTTGTATAGCAGGTAAACATATTTATAAAGGATATTATAAGAATGAAGAAATGACTAAAAATACTAAATTTATGTATAAAGGAGTAGAGTATTATAAGACTGGTAATATGGGTACTTTAGATAATGAAGGATACTTTACTTTAACTGGAAGAAGCAGTAGATATTATATTAGATCAGACTTAAATAAAGTATATCTAGAACATATTCAAAATGTTATAGCTTTAATTGATGTAGTAGATAGTGTAGTAGTAGTTCCTAAACCTGATAAAGATTTATTATTTACTAATAAAGCATATGTAGTATTAAAAGATGGTGTTATGCCTACGAAAGAAATAAGTGATTATATACTAGATATGTGTTATAAACCAATTATTAATAATGTTACAGGAGAGACTATTCAATTAAAACCATATGAAGTACCAGAATCTATTACATTCTTAGATACTATTCCTAGAACTAAAGCTGATAAAGCTGATTATAAATTATTAGAAGAACTTGCTAAAGAAGAAGCTGAACATAAAACTAAGAAAAGAGAACTTAAATAGTTTTTTCTTCTGTTTCTATTGTAAAAAGAATAGAAAAATTATATACTTAATATAGATAATAGATAGGAGTTGTTTATATGCAGATTATTTTATTTAATAATATTATAAAACGTATTGATTTTTGAAATTATTTTGTTTATGATATTATTGATTTAAATGCAATGTGGTATAGGTATGTACCTGATAATATTAAAGCGGCAAATTTTGAAGAATGGAGAAAAGTTCGTGAATTAAGTATATCAACAGCCAGAAATTGTGATTTAACGTGGTATAAAAGGAATTTACAAGTTCCTTTGTTATATGATACATTAGAAGAGACAATAAATGTTATGGGACATTTATTTGGAAGAGACGCTGCTTTGGAAGTGTTGAAAAGTAAACAGACAATGTGGTGGATGTCCATGGGAATTACATGGGATGATAAAAAAAGTCTATCAAAAAAATTGAAAAGGTAAGGGTAAGAAAATGAAAGAAATAGAAGTTTTAGTTGAAGTATATGATGATATTTTAAGTATTAAGAATATATTTGAGAAATTTGATTACAAAGGTTTAAAAAATACTATAGATGAGTATTATTACGATCCTAAAAGAGATACTCTAAAACCTGATAAGGATAATCAACTTAGTCATTGTTTAAGAGTTAGGAGTAAGAATAACGAATATTCTATAACTTATAAAGATGATGTTTTTGATAATGGTAAATGGTTATATTCAAATGAGTATGAGACTAAAGTTGAATCTATTGCAATGATAAAAAAAATATTTAATAAATTGGGATTAGTAAGGTTTATTGAAATAAACAATAAAAAAGAAACATATACATATAACAATTATGAAATAGTAATTGAAGAAGTTAAAGATTTGGGAATATTTATGGAAGTAGAATATTGTACTAACGAAGATGTTGATGTTAAATTAATAAAAAAAGAAATACAGAATTTTATTGATAGTTTGGAATTAAATGTATCTGAAGAGTTAAATATGGGAAAACCAGAAATGTATATGAAGAAACATAATATTCACATTAATTAAGAGTTGAATTAATAATAGAAATAAGTTGTATAATTAAATATAGTATGTAGGAGGAAATGTATGAGAGATGATAAGAAATTAGAGTTAGTAGCAGACTTACCAAACAAATTAACCGGTATTCCTTCTAAAGATAGAATATGGTTAAAAAGAAGTAAAAGAGCATCAGTTAAATTACCTGATTCTCATCTTAGTGTATATGATTATATATATGAATGTAATAAAAATAATTTAGATGATGTAGCATTAGAATATGATCCATTAATAGATTATTCAAGTACTAAAATAACATATAGAAAGTTATTTAAAATGATAGAAACTACTACTAAGGCATATATGGAATTAGGAGTAAAAAAGGGAGATATTGTTACAGTATGTCTTCCAAGTTTTGTAGAGAATATAGTTAATTTTTATGCTTTAAATAGATTAGGTGCTATTGCAAATCAGATTCATCCACTAGCAAGTAAAGATGAAGTTAAATTCTATTTAGAAGAGGCTGAATCTAAAATATTTGTCAGTTATGATGGTAACTTTGATAATTTTAAAGATGTAATAGAAGAACTTAATATTGAAAATGTAATAATGGTAGATGCAACTAATTTAGTTAGTACAAAAAATAAAGTAATGATTTTATATGATAAATATAAGAAGTTAAGAAAAGAAAAGAATATTTCACTTATGTCATTTATTAAGGAAGTATCTAAAACAAAGACTTATCCTAGTAGTAGATATATATCATTTAAAGATTTTATGAATCTTGGTAAACATAATAAAGAGATAATTGTTAATACATTTAATGATGCTTGTTCTCTTACTCATACTAGTGGTACTACTGGTAAATCAAAAGGTGTATTATCTTCTAATTATGGATTTAATGAAATGGTTCGTCAAATTGCTGAAGAGACACCAGTATTAGAAAGAGGAGATAAGGAATTACTTGTTCTTCCACCATATCCTTTATATGTTCTTTGTAATAATGTTCATATGTGCTTAGCAAGAGGTATTAATATTGTAGTAGTGCCTAAAGTTGATTATCAAAATATTCATAAATATTTTATGAAACATAAAATTACTGCTGTTCAAGGAATTCCTAGTACAGTTATGAGTATGTTGAATGATAAAGGATTTAAAGAAAACAATGTTGATTTAAGTGCAATAAAATTTATAGTAGCAGGTGGTGGTGCTCTTGCTAGTGAAACATTAAAGAAAGCTAATAACTTTTTACATAAACATAATTGTAAATATAATGTAACTGTAGGTTATGGTATGAGTGAAATGGGTAGTTGTGCAGTATGTACTTTTGATGAAAATGACGAATTTGGTACAGTTGGTAGACCTCTTAATGATACTAATATAAAAATAGTAAATCCAGAAACTAAAGAAGAAGTTGGCTATAATACTGCTGGTGAGATATGGCTCAGTGGTCCATGTAGAATGATTGGCTATTATAAAAATGAAGAGGCTACTGATAAATTATTTGTTAAAGAATACGATAAAGAGGGTAATGAAATAGTTTGGGTTAGAACTGGTGATATTGGTATGATTACTCCTACGGGTAATTTAAAATATATTGGTAGAGATAAAAGGATTACTATGATAGTAGATATAAAAACAAATACTGTATCTAAAGTAAGTAATGATTATGTCGAAGACATATTAATAGGTAATTATGGTACTGCTGTTATACCTAATTGTGTAGTTGTATCTGTGCCAAATGAAGAGACACTTAATGCTTTAAAAGCATATGTTGTAGTAAAAGATAGTCCTGCTGATTATTCAGAGATAGTAACAGAAATGAATAAAAAGTGTGAAGAAATATTAAGAGATAATTCTAGACCAATTGAATATGTTTTTGTTGATAAGATTCCAGAAACTAAAGCAGGTAAAAAAGATTTTGTTTTAGTTCAAGAATTTGAAGAAGGTAAAAAGAAAGATGGAATTAAAGTAAAGACAAGAATTAAAGTAAAGAAAGATAATTTATAAAAATAAAAATTGTCTTTTTTTCTTGTAAAAAAATAAATTTCATATTATACTATTATTAGGATAGGTGATAGAGTGAGTGGAGTAAATAGTAGTATATATATTCAGATATGTGCATTTATATATTGTGTATTGTTAATAGTAGTTTATTTTAATAAGAAAAGATATAATAGTTTTGAAAACAAAGTATATTCTTCTCTTATTATAACTAACTTTATTGGACTAATAATAGATATTACTTTAGGAATTGTTTCTTCAAACTACTATGAACATCAAGCATTAACAATTGTTCTTACTAAATTTTACTTAATTTATTTTGTTACTTGGATAAGTCTCTTTACATTTTATATAATGACAATATCTAATAGTGGTAGTAATGGTAATAGTTTAAGTAACTTTAAGAAAAAAAGAAGAAATAAAATATTGTTAATTACATTTCTTGTTGTAACGCTTGTTATTTATATGTTACCAGTTAGATTTTCTATTACTGATAAGGGAATTCATTCCTATGGTGATGGAACAACACTTGCATATATTATATCTGGTATGGCTATATTAGTTTGCATTGTGACTTTTCTAAAAAATATTAAATTAAAAAGTGTAAAAAAATATTCTCCAGTATTAGTTTTTATGGCATTAGGAACAGTAGTTACATTAGTTCAACTTACTAATCCAACTTTAATATTGATACCCGCTATGGAAACCTTTATTACTTTCCTTATGTATTTTACAATAGAGAATCCTGATGTTAAGATGATTGAAGAATATCATAAGGCTAAAGAGATTAGTGATAATGCTAATGAAGATAAGACTATGTTTTTATATAATATGACTAATGATATTAGACTTATTACTAAGGATATTAATTATAATACTGATGCTGCGATTAATGAAATGAGTAATAAGAAATTAGATAAAGATTTAGTTAATGATTATTTAAGGGCTATTAAAGAAAATACTGCTAGATTTACTACAATGACTAATGAGATACTTGATGTAGATAGTATTGATAGTGCTAGTATTAAAGTATATGATGATAAATATAATATTAAATTATTATTAAAAAAGATAGTTACTTTATATAGTGATGAATGTAGTAAGAAAGGTCTTACTTTTAGAAGTGATATTGCTAGTGATTTACCTGAATACTTATATGGAGATAATTTAGGACTTAAAAATGTTTTAATTAGTATTTTAGATAATAGTATTAAGTATACTAAAGAAGGTTATATTGAACTTAATGTTAATACGATTATTAAGAATAATATAGCAAGACTTATTATTACTATTGAAGATTCGGGAATAGGAATATCTCCTGATGAGATGGATAGTATCTTCTATAAAAGGAAAGAAGAAATAGATGGAAGTAATATTAAGAATAATTTATTTACTGCTAGAAAATTAATTACTTTAATGGGTGGTACTATTATCCCTAGTAGTAATTATGGAAATGGTACTACTATGAAGATAGTACTTGATCAAAAGATAGTAGAAGAAGCTAATGAAAAATATAATAAGTACGAAAGTTTTTATGATGAAAAGAAAATACTTTTAGTAGATGATAATATTTCTACTGAGAAGATTATTAGTAAGTTAATTCGTGATACTAATATTAAACTTGATTATGTTAGTTTAGGTAAAGAAGCACTAGATAAAATTAGGGGTAAAGAGAAATACGATTTAATATTACTAGATGAAGTTATGGACCCATTAGATGGAGTAACTGTTATGAAGAAATTTAAAGATATTAGAAACTTTAAAACTAATGTTATCTTACTTACTAGAAATAATGAATATGAATATAATGAAGAATATTTAAAATATGGTTTTAGTGGTTATTTACTTAAACCTATTAGTAAAGATAAATTATTTGAAATAATTGATAAGTACTTGAAATAGTACTTATTTTCTTTAAATTTAATGACTTTTTATTAAATATTTGATACAATAAAAGTACAAGTTATATTTATAAGAAAGGAGATGCTTATATAATGAAATGTATTCTAATGAATAAAAATACTGAAGTTTTAATGGCAGATTATGATACCGCTAACGGGGTGTTTTCCCAAATTTATGATATTTATAATATTGATTATGCTCCATATATATTAAAAAGTTTCTATATAAAAGATGATATTGATAACTCACCATTTAGAACTAATATTAGTGAATGGTTTAAAAGTCGTGGTATTCCTTCTTGGAGAGACAAACTAGATATCCTTTTGCATAGGTTAAATATAAGTGCTCCTAGTGAATTATTAGATAAATCCTTTGGTTTATCATTATCAGATCAATACTGGATAAAGCCATATAATATAGATGTAAAATATGATGATATTAATTTCTTTGATAATGATTTTGATTATAGTGAATTTTTAGAAGCATCTTTATCTAAGAATAGTAAAACTATTGTTAAAAAATCAGCATTAAAGACTCCTAATAACACAACAGATGGAATGTTAAGAAAAGCATGGATTATAGAAGATGGAACAAGATATCTACTTAAGGGTGGTTATAAGAATGAATTATTACAACCGTTTAATGAAGTTTTAGCAAGTGAGATATGTAAGCGTTTAGGGTTTAATCATGTAGAATATACTCTTGATATATATAAAGATATGGTTGTATCAAAGTGTCCATGTTTTATAAATAAAGATACTGAGTTAGTTACATGTCATCAAATTAGAAATGATATGGATAGACATAATAATATAGATGATTATGAAGATTATATAAATATCTTAGAAGAAAATGGTATTAAGAATGCTAGAATAGAAATGGAAAATATGTATATTTTAGATTTCTTAATAATGAATGAAGATAGACATTTAAATAATTTTGGAATTATAAGAAATGTTAATACTTTAAAATGGCTTTGTTGTGCACCAATATTTGATAATGGACAAAGTCTAAATATTGAATATTATGATGATAATGAATTACATATTTCTGGTGAAGGAAGATTCTTCTATGAAGTTAAACCTTTTGATGAAATAATTAAAGTAGCCGAAGATATTAAAAGAATTGATATAAATAAACTAGATGGAATAGTAGAATGGTTTGATGCCTTACTTCATAAGTATCAATATATAACTAATTTTTCTGATACTAGAATAAATAAATTATGTATTCTTTTAAATAGACAAATAAATAAACTAAAAAAATATTATGAGGAAGACTAGAATAGGCTTCATCATACCTCGGAAGACTACAGGCTGAAGAGGGTGAAGTATTATGGAGGATATAGTGAATAATAATATTAAATTAATTATGTTAGATTTAGTTGGAGTACTTGTATTTGAAAGAGATGATGTACTAAATGATAAAGAAGATAAAATAGAAAGATTATTTGGACCTAACTTAAGTGATGAAGAATATTTAAATAATAAAATAAATATTATTTATGATAAGAATGAACTTATAGATATTACTAAAAATATTATTAATAAATTATATTATGTAAAAGATAAAGATATATTTAAAAAGATAAAAGATAAATATAATAATGTTAAAATTATTATAGCCACTAATCATGTATCGTATGTTAAAGATTTTATTATAAATAATTTTAATAGTAGTTATGTAGATGATATTATTATATCTTCAGAGATACATTTAATTAAACCTAATTATGATTTTTATAAATATATATTAGATAAGTATAATATTAATAGTAACAATGTATTATTCCTAGATGACAAAAAAGAAAATATTGAGTCTGCTGGTGAAATGGGAATTAATACAATATTAGTAAATAAAAATATGAATATATATGATGAGATATGTAAATATATGATAAAATATGAATAAGAGGAGTGAAAATTGATGAAGAGATTATTTATAAATGAATTAAACAATATGAGAGATTTAGGAGGATATACTACTTTAAATGGTACTACTACTAAGTATAATAGATTTATAAGAAGTGAAATGCCTCAGATAAGTGATGATAGTATAAATACTTTACTTAATAATGGTATTACAACAATAATAGACTTAAGAAGTAGTAAAGAATTAGAAAGAAAGAGAAATCCTTTAAATAATGGTAAGTTTGATTATTATAATATTGATATAGTAGGTGAAAAGGCACCTTCAAAAGAAGAAGACATATCACTAGGTTATTTAAAGATTACTGAAGACTTTGATAATATTAAAAAGATATTTAAAATAATTACTAATGCTAAAGGTGGTGTATTATATAATTGTACTGCTGGTAAAGATAGAACTGGTATTATATCAATGCTTATACTTCTATTAGGAGGAGTAGCAGATGATGATGTAATAGCGGATTATGAAGTATCTTATACATTTTTAAGAGATAAAATTAGAAAGATTCATCTTGATAATCCTGATCTACCATATTTTCTTGGAGGTTCAAAATTAGAATATATGGAAGATACTTTAAAAATGTTTTATGATAAATATAATTCAGTAAAAGAATATATGAAAAAGATTGGAATATCTGATGAAGAAATGAATATTATAAGAGGTAAGTTGTTAGATGAATAATATGAATATTAAATTAGAAAAAGTTAGATTAGAAGATAGAAATAAATTAGAAAGATTATTACAATTATATTTACATGATTTAAGTTTATATTTTCCTATTACTTTTAATTCTGATATATGTCAGTATGAATATGATTTAGATAAATATTTTATAAATAATTATGCTTATTTTATTAAGAGTGGTAAAGATATATTAGGCTTTATACTTATAGATGATAATGGAAATAATAATTATGAAATAAGTGAAATATTTGTTTTAAATAATTATAAAAGAAATAAAATAGGTAAAGAAGTAGCAATTAAAGTATTTGATATGTATAAAGGTAATTGGACTATTAAAGCTGTACCTAATTCTAAAGTGGCAGAGTCTTTTTGGAAGATGGTAGTAAATGATTATACTAATAATAATTATATAGAAAAGTATACTGGTAAATATAATAGATTAGAAATATATTTTAGTAATGGTGATTTAGATGATTAGAGAAGCTAATACAAGTGATGCTGCAAGAATAGTTAGAATACATTTAAATTCTTGGCGAAGTACTTATAGTAATGTTTTCCCAAAAGAAGTATTTGATAAACAAGAAAGTGAATATAATACTAGAGTAGAAAATATTAAGAATGCTATAAGGAAAGGTAGTTCTAATTATGCTCTTCTAGAAGAAGATAATATGGTTAAGGCATTTATCTGCTACGGAGACGCAAGAGGAGATAAGTATAATGACTATAAAGAAATATATTCTATCTATATAGAAGATAATAATCAGAAAAATGGTTATGGAACTAAACTTATTAAATATTGTTTTAATATATTTAAAAAAGATGGATATAAAAGAGTTATTATTAGATGTCTAAAAGAGAATACTGCTAATGAATTTTATCAAAAGATAGGTGGTAAAGTTGTAGAATTAGAGTCTTCTAATATACATGGTATTGATATAAATGAATGTGTATATGAATTTAATTTAGGTGATAAGTACTCATAGAGTACTTTTTCTTTTTGGTAAAAAATATTACCAATAAATATATTAAAATTCATTGACTTAGATATTTTATATGTGTTATATTGGGAATGTAAGAAAAGAGGAGGGTTATATGGAAAAAGACAAATTATATTTGATTAACAAAATATTTAATGATAAGAAGGTTAGAACTGTTTGGAATAAAGAAAGTGAGAAATATTATGTTAGTATTATTGATATTATTGAAGTATTAACTGGAAGTGCTAGACCCAGAAAATACTGGAGTGACTTAAAGAAGCAATTAACTTCGGAAGGAAGTGAAGTGTCCGAAAAAATCGGACAGTTGAAACTTAAGGCTACTGATGGTAAATATCGTATGACTGATGTTACTGATATAGAAGGAATGTTTAGAATAATAGAATCTATTCCTAGTAAGAATGCTGAGCCTATAAAGCAATGGTTAGCTAAGTTAGGTAGTGAGAGAATTGATGAGGTATTTGATCCATCAATTGCTATGCAAAGATCTATAGATTTATATAGGTCAAAAGGCTATGATGAAAACTGGATAGCAAAGAGAATGAAAGCTATTCAAAATAGAAAACAATTAACTGATGTTTGGAAAGAAAATGGTATAGAAGATGCTAAAGAGTATGCTATTTTAACTAATGAGATATATAAAACTTGGTCTGGTATGACTAGTAAGGAATATAAAGAGTATAAAGGGCTTAGAAAAGAAAATCTAAGAGATAATATGGATAGTATAGAATTAATTCTTACTGATTTATCTGAAGAAGCTACTAAAAGACTTGCTGAAAAACATAAACCAGTAGGACTTGATGGTAATATTAAAGTAGCCAAAGTAGGTGGTAATGTTGCTAAGGTTGCTAGAAATGAACTAGAAAGTAATTTAGGGGAAAGTATTATTACTTCAAGTAATAGATTAGATTATGAATATGATAATAAGGAAATGATTACGCAAAAGTAAAGAAAAGAGGTATATATGAATAAAATAGGAATTATATTTGCTATGTATGAAGAATTAGAAGAAATGTTAAAACTAGTTAAATTAAATAAGATAAATAAAATATATGATTTAGATTTTTATGAATGTATTATTAATGATAAGGAATGTATTTTAGTAGAAGCAGGAGTAGGTAAAGTTAATGCTTCAAGAAGTACACAAGTGTTAATTGATAACTATAGTCCTAACTATATACTTAATGTTGGAGTAGCAGGAGGTATAGATGATAGACTAAATGTTTGTGATATAGTAGTTAGTGATAAATTAGTACAATATGATTTTGATATAACAGCATTTGACCATCCTAAAGGCTATATACCTAAAGTAGGTGTATATGTAGAATGCGATAGATATCTTAGAGAATTAGCCTTTAATATAAAGAAGGATAATGTTTATGATGGTACTATTGCTACTGGTGATATGTTTTGTACAGATATAGAATTATCTAAAAAAATAAAAGAGGAATTTAATGCAGCAGCAGTAGAAATGGAAGGCGCTAGTATAGGAATGACCTCCTATTTAAGTGGTATACCATTTTTAGTAATTAGATCTATATCTGATGTAATAGGTAAAGATAATCTAATTACTTATGATAAATTTTTAAAGAAGAGTAGTACTGAAGTAGCAGAGTTTACTCTAGAAATAATTAATAATTTGTAGAGGCCTATAGAGGGATGTTTTAAATAAATTTGGCTAGAAAATTACAAAAGGTACTGGAATATAAAAGATGGGATAAGTTTAATAATATAATTAACAATGTAAAAATAGCGTTAAGAAAAGTAATTGCATATGTGAAGGACATTTTTCCTAAGTGGGAAAAATGATAGAATTATCAAAGAAGACTAAAAGAACTATACTAGATTATAAATTATCTCGTTATGAATGTCATTTAATAGTACAAAATGGTGAAGTTAAAAACTTTGATAAATTTCATAATTATGATTATAAAAATAGTGATTATAGGGGGAGATGTTTTGAATGAATGAAATAAAAGAATATACAGAAAAGATGTTTGATGATATAAAACATATAGATGAATTTGGTAATGAATACTGGTTGGCCAGAGAATTACAAAGTGTATTACAATATACTGAATGGAGAAAATTTAAAGGTGTAATTGATAAAGCAAAAATTGCTTGTAAATCAAGTGGCTATAAGGCTTTAGACCATTTTGTCGGCGCCGACAAAATGGTTGAAATAGGCTCTGATACCAAAAGAGAAGTTCCTGATTACAAACTGTCAAGATATGCCTGCTATCTTATTGCTCAAAATGGTGATTCAAGGAAAAAAGATTTTATCAAAGAAATCTAACAAAGAAAGGAAATTATTCATTAAATATTACTGCACGAAATGCTGGAGTTAAGAACTTTGATAGATTCCATAATTATGGTTATAAAGGATTATATAATGGAGAAACAGCAGATGATATTGCTAAAAGAAAGAAATTAAGATACCGAGAAGATATATTAGATAATATGGGTAGTGAGGAATTAATTGCTAATCTGTTTAGAATATCTCAAACGGAACAAAAATTAAAAAGAGATGATGTTAATTCTGAAAGTAAAGCAAATAAAACTCATTATGAAGTTGGAAGCAAGATAAGAAACACTATTAAAGAATTAGGAGGTACTATGCCAGAAGATTTACCAACACCGGATAAAAGTTTAAAAGAATTAGAAAAAGAAAATAAAAAAATAAAGATTGATGATTGTAAATATAATATAAAGTAGTAATAAAGGAGGATATTATGACTAAGAAAATAGTGGCTATAGGTGGAGGAGAAAATGGTAGATATTTAGGTAATGGTAAATATCGTGAATATGAAACTGAACCTATGGATAAGGAAATAATAAGATTAACAGGTAAAGAAAACCCTAATTATTTATTTATGGTTCATGCACAACCATTTAATAATACTATCGAAGAGGGTTATTTTGAAACGATGAAAAAAATATATGGAGATATGTTTGACTGTAGTTGCAGAAATTTAAAAAGTACTGAGCTAGATGATATGGAAGCAGTAAAGGAAAAAATAGCATGGGCTGATATTATTTATGAAGGTGGCGGTGATACTTTAGAGATGATTAATTTATGGAAGAAAACAGGATTTGATAAAGTATTACTTGATGCATATAATGATGGTAAAGTATTATGTGGAGTATCTGCTGGGGCAGTGTGCTGGTTTAATTCTTGTAATTCAGACTCTGTAACTAGTGATAATGATGTAACTTTTAGTAGTGTAGATTGTCTAAATTTTATTGATGCTTACATTACTCCTCATACTGATGAAAATGGAAGATATGAATCTACTAAAGAAGAATTAAAAAATAAAGATAAAGTAGGTATAATGTTAAGTAATTGTTCTTGTATTGAGATAGTAGATAATGAATATAGAATAATTACTAGTGAAGTAAAGGCTCATAATATTAAAGAAGCATATGCTTTGAGAGGCTTCTACCAAGATGGTAAATATTATGAAGAAAAATTAGAAGAATCTACTGAATTTAAGCCATTGTCTAAATTATTAAGTAAAACTTAATATAAAACTATTGACAAAGTATTTTAAATATTATATATTTATTATGACATTTGCGAAGAAAAAACTATATATTTAATTGCACGATGAAACTACATATTTGAAATATGTGGCTTTTTTGCGTTGTCAGAAAGGATGTGATATTAAAATGTCATTCATCAAAGTTGATAACATAACAAAAACTTTTAAAGTAGCCAAAAGAAATAGTGGACTAAAGGCTGCTTTAAAATCATTTTTCAAAAGAGAATACAAAATAGTAGAAGCAGTAAAAAATGTATCTTTTGAAATAAAGAAAGGAGAAGTAATTGGTTATATTGGTCCTAATGGAGCAGGGAAAAGTACCACAATTAAGATGCTTTCAGGAATTCTTCTTCCTACTAGTGGAAGCATTAAAATAAATAATTTAGATCCTATTAAAGATAGAAAAAAATATGTATCTAAGATAGGAGTAGTCTTTGGTCAAAGAAGTCAGCTTGCTTTTGATATCCCAGCGGAAGACACTTTTGACTTGTTAAGAGATATCTATAAAATAGATAATAATGAATATCAAAAGACAAAGAAATATCTAGTAGAACTTTTAGGTATTGAAGAAATAATAAAAAAACCGGTTAGAACGCTTTCTTTAGGAGAGAGAATGAGGTGTGAAATAGCATCATCTCTTCTACATAAACCAGAAATATTATTCTTAGATGAACCTACAATAGGATTAGATGCTATATCTAAAAAGATAGTAAGAGACTTTATTAAAAAGATAAATAAAGAAAATAAAGTAACAGTAATTCTTACTACTCATGATATGAATGATATTGAAGCACTGGCTAAAAGAATTATCTTAATTGGTAATGGAAAGATACTATATGATGGAAATATTAAAACATTAAAAGTTAAATATGGTAGTTATAAAAATATTAAGATATTTACTAAGGATAAAATTGATAATATTAAAGTAAAAGGTGTTATAAAGAAATGTAAGAAGGAAGATAGTTATAATTTTATAATTGATTCTAATATAATAAGTATATCTAATTTCTTAAGTAAACTTACTACTAAATATAATATTGAAGATATTGAAATAGATAATGAAAGTATTGATGATGTAATACTTAAATTATATGAGGACTATGAATTATGAAATCATATTTAAGTTATTTTAGATTAAGATTTATAACTAATCTTCAATATCGAATGGAAGCAATAGCGGGTATATGTACTCAAATATTCTTTGCTTTAATATTTATTATGGTATATTTAGCCTTCTACGAAAGTGGTGGTAATGTACCAATGAACTGGCAAGAACTTGTTAATTACTTATGGCTTCAGCAATCATTTTTTGTCCTAATATATCCCTTTGATAGAGAAAACGAATTACTTGATATGATTAAAAATGGTAATTTAGCTTATGAATTAGTAAGACCTCAAGATTTTTATTTTAAATGGTATGTTAAGATGCTAGCTAAAAGGTTAGTAGCAGTTTTACTTAGATTTGTTCCTTTAATAATTCTTGCTATATCATTACCAGAACCATTTCATTTATCTGGTCCTTATTCGATAAATAATTTTATAATATTTATAGTAGCATTAGTATTAGGATTATTCTTAGTTACAGCTTTAAATTTATTTATGCATATTTTAACAATGTTTACTTTAGATGAAAAGGGGTCTATGACTACTTATAGTGTAATTGCAGATATATTTATGGGTGGAACGGTTCCGATACCATTTTTTCCAACATGGTTAAAACATATAGCGGAATTTCTTCCTTTTAGGTTTATTGGAGACTTTCCCTTTAGAATATATTCTAATAGTATACCATTAGAAGAAGGGTATATCCTTATTATTGGTTCTATTATTTGGATAATTATTACAATATCATTAGGATACTTAATATCAAGAGTATCACTTAGAAAGGCTGTGATACAAGGTGGTTAAGTTATATATAGAATCAATGAAACTTAAATTAAAATCACAGTTAGAATATCGTCTATCATTTATCTTGACTTTTATTAGCCAAATAGGAGTATTTTTTACTTATTATTTTATGACAGTAGCTTTATTTCAAAAATTTGATAATATTAAAGGTTTTACTTTATATGAAGTACTATTATGTTTTTCTATTATTCATTTTGGCTTTGCTTTTAATGAAACATTCTTTAGAGGAGTAGATAAGTTTGATAAATTTATTATTGATGGCTCTTTAGATAGACTACTAGTAAGACCTAGAGGGGTATTATATCAAGTAATATGTAGTGAAATGGATTTTGTAAAAGTAGCTAGAATTATTCAATCGTTAATAATATTCTTTATTGCTATAAGTCATTTAAATATAGAATGGAATATTATAAATATATTATTAATAATAGCAATGTTTCTATCTTCAATAATATTATTTTTTGGAATATTCTTATTAATGGCTTCATACTGTTTTATTACTATTCATGGATTAGAAGTAAGAAACTTATTAACTGATGGTGGTAAACAAATGGCTCAATATCCAATAGGAATATTTAGAAAAGGTTTTATATTTATATTTACTTTTATTATTCCATATGCTTCAGTTAATTATTATCCTTTACTTTATCTATTAGGAAAATCTAATAATACATTATATTTATTATCACCATTATTAATAGTAGTATATTTAATACCATGTTTTCTATCTTTTAAAATAGGTTTAAAACATTATAGTAGTACAGGTTCATAGGAGGTGTTTATGAAAGATGTATTAGTAGATACTGATGGCTTTAATCAGTATTATGAAGAATTAAATAGATTAAAAGATATAAGTTTATCTATTGCCAGCATAGGAAGTGAATCCTATGCTGATGCAGTAGGAGATGGATGGCATGATAATTTTGCTTTTGAAGATACAATGAGAGAAAGTAGAAAGATTGCTTCAAGAATAAATAAAATGTTAGAGGATGAAAAATATTTAAAAATAGTAGATAAAAAAAGTAATTCTGATGATATAATAGATATAGGAGATATTATTAAAATAAAAGTTATATATGATATAGATGATATCGAAGAATATACTATTAAATTAACTGGTAAATATATGATAGATAATAATGCTAAAATTAAAGAGGTATCTTTAAATAGTCCAATAGGAAGAAGTATATATTTAAAGAATATTAATGATAATGATACTCATTATTATGTTAATGATAAAAAAATAAGTATAAAAATAATAAATAAGATTTTATGATAGAGACTAGAATAGGCTCTATCATACCACGGAAGACTACAGGCTGAAGTGGAAAAGGAGATATAATGAAAATAATTGAATATGAAGATAGATATTTAGAAGATGTAAAAGATTTACTAATAGAACTAGAAGAATATATTCTTAGTATTGATGAGGATAATCTAGATCAGTTACATCCTGAATATCGTGATAAGATGGCTATGTTAGATTTAGAAGAAGTAAAAAATAATAATGGCAAATGTTATCTAGCAATAGATAATGATGTAGTAGTAGGTTTAATAATGGGATGTTTAAGGTGTTATGATGAATATGATTATTTAGATTATAAATGTCCTAAATGTGGTGAAGTAACAGAGTTAGTAGTATCTAAGAAAGTAAGAAGTAGTGGTATTGGTACTTTACTTATAAATAAAATAGAAAAGTATTTTAAAAGTATAGGATGTGAATATATTTCTATCGAAGTATTTGCTTATAATAAAATGGGAATTAACTTCTACGAAAAACATGGTTATCATACTAGAGGTTTAATTGATATTAAGAAAATAAATTGAGGTAATGTTATGAAAAAAGAATATTATGAAGCTTATGAAGATAGATATAAAGATGCTTATGATAATAATATGTTATGGGAAATTAAAGATTTTAGTAAAGATGTAGTTAAAGTAATAGAGGACTATAATATTACTAAGAATAATAGTATATTAGAAGTAGGATGCGGAGAAGGTAGAGATACAATTCATCTACTTAATATGGGTTATCATAATATATTAGGTATTGATTACTCTAAAACAGTAATTGCTAAATGTAATGAACTGACTAATAATAAATATGTAAATAATTTTAAATCTTTAGATATAATGAAAGATAAATTAAATAAAAAGTATGACTTTATTTATTCAGTAGCGGTTATTCATATGTTTTTAAAGGAAGAACATCGCAATTTATTCTATAAGTTTATATATGAACACTTAAATGATAATGGTATTGCTTTAGTTATATCGATGGGTGATGGTACTAGTACTTATAAATCTAATATTGATGATGCTTTTAAGAAAGTAGTAAGAAAAAATATTAATACTAATAAAGAAATAATGGTAACTAGTACTTCGTGTAATATAGTAGATTTTGCTACTTTTAAAGAAGAAATTATAAGAAATAATTTTAAGATAATTAAATGTTATATCAGTAGTGATATACCTAATTTTGATAAGTGTATTTGTGCTATTATTTCTAAATAAAAATGAATTAAAACGAGATGAAATAAGCAGATCTAAATGATCTGCTTTTGTTTATGGTAGTAATAAGAAAATTACTAAAAAACATGTATTTTAATATTGACATCACCAGGTATTTATATTATCATAAACGATAAGACAATGATAAAAGAGATATAATTTTTTAGAAATCAAAGAAAGGATGATAAAGTGAACAATATAGTTGTAAGTGATAATATAAAGATAGAAAATATGATATATGAAATTAGAGGTAAACAGGTCATGTTAGACTCTGATTTAGCAAAATTATATGGTTGTAAAAATGGAACCAAATCACTTAATTTAGCAGTTAAAAGAAACATAGAAAGATTCCCACAAGACTTTTATTTTCAAATAAATAAGAATGAATATGATAACCTGAAGTTTCAAATTGAAACTTCAAGTTGGAATATGTATGGTGGAGTTAGAAAACTACCATATGTATTTACTGAACAGGGGGTCGCAATGTTAGCAACAGTACTTAAAACTGAGAATGCTAGTATAGTAAGTGTAAATATTATGAGGGCTTTTGTAGTAATGAAAAATATAATAAATACTTCGCTAATAGAACAAAAATATTTTAATGAATTAACTATAAAAAATACAGAAGATATAA
>ERZ827150.2037-NODE-2037-length-23172-cov-3.571960_pt1 | contig 23172 bp, 19 predicted proteins | sample MGYA00519779_ERZ827150 | MGnify/ENA primary metagenome ERZ827150 (study PRJEB31778, sample SAMEA3449267) | human gut metagenome | biome: human gut; feature: human-associated habitat; material: faeces | place: United Kingdom | collected 2010/2012 ...
AGTCAAAAATATTACCGATGAAATACCGTTTGATATACCTGATTCTTGGTGTTGGACTCGGCTTGGAAATCTCATTACTATTATTAGCGGCGTATCCTATGACAAAAAAGATGTATGTAATAACGGTATTCGTATATTGCGTGGAGGCAATGTTAATGATCTTAAAATAACGACTTTTCCAGAAGATGTTTTCTTGTCCGAAAAATACTACGATACCGATAAACAAATAAGGAAAAACGATATTATTGTGGTGGCATCGACAGGTAGTAAAACCGTTATCGGGAAAGCTGGATATGTTGATATTGATATTTTTAACACACAAATTGGTGCATTCTTGCGTATTGTTAGATCTTTACTTGGTATTATTGCGCCATACTTAAAATTGATTTTTGCTACGGAGTATTATCGCGAACATATTAGGACCCAATCACAGGGAACAAACATAAACAACGTTAAAGCGGAATATATTACCGAATTTAGGATACCTTTGCCGCCGCTTGCGGAACAAGAACGAATTGTAACCGAGATTGAAAAGTTTGAGTCGTTGATTGCCGAATATGATAAACTTGAACAACAAGCTACAAAACTTGACGGTGAAATTTACGATAAACTCAAAAAATCTATTCTGCAATACGCCATTCAAGGCAAACTTGTCCCACAAGACAGTAACGACGAACCCGCGGCGGTATTGCTCGAATGCATTCGTGCCGAGAAAAAGGCTCAACTCGGCAAGAAATACGTTGAAAGTTATATCTACAAAGGTGATGATAACTGTTATTACGAACATATAAACGGAAAGGACATTGATATTACTGAAGAAGTCCCGTTTAATTTGCCATTTGGGTGGGAATTTGTTCGTTTAGGCGATATAATTACCGTTTCGTCGGGGAAAAATATTACTTCCTCAGAAATGTCGAAAACGGAACAAATATACCCCGTTTACGGCGGAAATGGAATTACCGGATATTACAACAATTATAATGTCGACATCAACACAATTGTTATTGGTAGAGTTGGGTTTTATTGTGGCAGTATTCATATAACACAATGCAAGTCTTGGGTTACAGACAATGCGCTTGTAGTAAATTATGATGATGAATGTATATTGCTGAAATATATGAAACACTTGTTAAAATGGGCTGATTTTGGGAAAATGTCTTCATCTACAGCGCAACCATTGGTAACAGGTAAAATAATAAAACCATTTATAATAGGCGTTCCGCCGCTTGCCGAACAAAAACGAATCGTAGAAAAAATCGACGAAATATTTGCTAAACTTTAAGTTAAAGCCCCTCGATTTCGAGGGGCTTTACTATTACCACGTTACGATTTTATCAACGATTTCTTGCTGTTCGCTTGCGGTCTTCCGCAGATAAATTCGCGTTGTTTCAATGCTTTCGTGTCCCATAAGGTCGGCGAGCAAAGATATATCATTAAACTTTTCAAGAAAATTTTTTGCAAACCGATGCCTGAAAGAGTGTGGATATACAACTTTTGGGTTCAGCCCGTATTTAATTGCATAATTTTTAAGTTGCTGCGAAATTCCGCGCACGGTGATTCGTTCCCCGAACCTGTTCAAAAACAGGTATCCGCTTGCAAAGCCTTTTTCTTTCAGCCACGCTTCCGTTTCAACTTTAAGTTTTTTCGGTATGTAAAGCCGCCGAAGTTTTCCGCCTTTGGAATACAAATCGAAATAACCCTTGAAAACGTGTTCCACCTTGATTTGTATCAATTCACTTACGCGCGCGCCTGTTGCCGCAAGATAACGAACGACGAAGTACCATGCCATATTGCCGTCTTTTTTCAGACTGTTTTTCAAAAACTTATAATCGGCGTCGCTAATAACGTTCTCTAAAAAATTCTTTTGTTGGATCTTCACCGCAGATAAACGCAATTTGTCCTTTTTGAGAAATTCAAGGTACTTGTTTATCGCCTGAATACGCAGGTTAACCGTTTTCGGCTTGTAGGTTTCCATAAGGTAGCCCTTGAACGCCAAAAGGTTTTGCTTGGTGATTTCGCCCGAAAGTTGATTATACATTCGTATTGTCAACAAGTATGCGGAAATCGTGTTTTCGGACAGATTTTTCTGTCTTAAATGCTTTTCAAATTCGTCTAACATTTTCGTTAAACCTCCTAAAATAGTGTGCTTATATTTTACTATTTACGGAAGTTCCCTTTAAGTTAAACGACAGCAAACAAGAGATTATTTCTGTTATTATGAGAAGGTCGGCTCGGAAACGAAAAATATAACCGACGAAATACCGTTTGATATACCAGATCTCTGGGAATGGGCGCGGGTTGACACTTTATTTCAGCACAACACCGGTAAGGCATTAAATTCTGCAAATACAAAAGGAAATTACAGAGAATATATAACCACGTCAAATTTGTATTGGAACTATTTCAAATTGGATTCGCTGAAAAAGATGCTTTTTACCGACGAGGAAATAGACAAATGTTCCCTTAAAAAAGGTGATTTATTGGTATGTGAAGGCGGAGATATCGGCAGAGCGGCAATATGGAATTATAATATCTCTATGTGCATTCAGAATCATATACACAGATTAAGAGCATATTCTGCCGTGGAAACAAAATTCTATTATTGCGTTTTATATCTATATAAGCAATTAGGCATAATCGGTGGCAAAGGTATAGGTATTCAAGGGTTATCTACGAAAGCGCTTGGACAAATAATCTTTCCTGTTCCGCCATTAGCCGAACAAAAGCGCATTGTTGAGCAAATTAACGTTATTTTCAGCAAATTAAAAGACGAGATTTAATTCTCGTCTTTTAATTTGCCTAACATTGTTTCTATTTGATTACAAATACGAATTTGCTCGTTGTATGGCGGTATCGGCACATAGAATTTTGATAAATCTTTTGCCGACATTTGAGCAACTGCCGTTCCGCTGGTAAAGTTTTCGCATAATTGCGAAAAAAGAGGAGAAGAAAAATATACTTTTAGCCATTTAATAAAACTCTTAAATTTGGGGCGAATAATAACCATTTGTGCATTTATAAATCCCGTAGTAATAGTTTCATTGGTTTCAAAACTTGCCCATTTACCAACAGCCCCCCGAAGTAGACACACAAAGTCATTGTTTTGCAATTTTCCGTTGCCTAACTCATCAAATTTTGCTTGTGATATGTATCGCAAATTATTTGTCGGTGTTAATTTCTTATTTATTATATCTTTTGCGCCCCAAAAAGGAATACCAAAAGGCACATAATCTTCTTCCACGGGATATTTATTACTTCTATCACCATTTTCAAATGATACTATATCTATAAATCTTGCCCAGCACCAACTGTCAGGTATATCGAAAGGCAGATTTTCTAACAAAACCGGCTCGTTTTTTCCGACCTTCTCATAATAACAGTTATCATCACCTTTGTAGATATAACTTTCAACGTATTTCTTGCCGAGTTGAGCCTTTTTCTCGGCACGAATGCGTTCGAGCAATACCGCCGCAGGTTCGTCGTTACTGTCTTGTGAAACAAGTTTGCCTTGAATGGCGTATTGCAGAATGGATTTTTTGAGTTTATCGTAAATTTCGCCGTCAAGTTTTGTAGCCTGTTGTTCGAGTTTATCGTATTCGACAATCAGCGGCTCAAACTTTTCAATCTCGGCTACGATTCGTTCTTGTTCCGCAAGCGGTGGCAATGGAACAAACATTTTTTGCAATTTATTGGAATTTAATGTAGAACCTTTAATGGCGTCAGTTTGTTCAACATAGTCTACTAATAATCCAAGAGTGTTCATTAAATAATCTCTTGTAATATCCTTATTCACATAAGGAAAAATAGAGATAATGGCTTCATTGTGGATAGCATCAATCCCTAATATAGAAGTGCGTCCAACGGTTAGTTTGAAGCTCATCAGCAACGTTCCTTTAGGAGAAAGCACATTATTAAACTTTTCATTCAAGGCGATAGTGCTTATTTTTTCTTTGGCTGTTACAATAATTTTCTTGTCCTGCATATCGGCAATAGAAAACCAAGGATAAACACCATTATTCCAATATTTGTCCGTATGTCTGTCCGGGGTTTTTCCAAGTGCAAAATTCACAATATGCGAAAACCTTACCCAGCACCAAGAATCAGGTATATCAAACGGTATTTCATCGGTAATATTTTTGACTTCCGAACCCGTCTTCTCATAATAGCAATTATCATCACCTTTGAAGATGACGGAATCGCCTTTATCCTTTTTGATTTTGCCTTCTTTTATCAGGCGTTGCTTTTCGGCGCGGATACGTTCAAGCAAAACGGAGGCAGGCTCGTCGGCAGGATCTTGCGGAACGAGTTTACCTTGAATTGCTAATTGAAGTATGGATTTTCTTAATTGTTCAGCCTTCATTTTTACCACCCAAAAGCGCCATAATTTCACCGAGAACTCTATCAATATCAGCATCCAAACTGGCACGCTTTTCACGGTAATTATTGATTAAGTCTTGCGGAGCGAGAATTTCTTCTTCTTCGTGCGGATAACCGCAAAGGTCGATATTATAATTGTTATCCACAATTTCCTGCAAAGTATATTTCTTTGCTGTGGGCGCGTCGTCAACGATGATTTCTTCACGGTTGTTCCACCAATCCATAGCAGGCTGGAAGTGTTCCAACTTCATAGGTTTGGTTTTGGAAAAGTTTTTATACCCTTCGGGCATATCAAGGCGATAGAACCACGTTTCCTTCGTCCCGCCGGTTTTATCGAAGAATAAAATATTCGTAGTAATAGATGTGTACGGCGCAAAAACGCTGTGCGGCATACGAATTACCGTATGGAGATTAAATTCCGACAGCAGTTTCTTTTTGATAGCGACTTTTGCGTTATCCGTACCAAACAAAAAACCGTCGGGAAGAATAACCGCCGCCCGTCCGTTATCTTTCAAGCGATACATAATGACGGACATAAACAAATCAGCCGTTTCACTACTTGCCAAATCGGACGGAAAGTGATTTTTAACGTCCGCTTTTTCATTTCCACCATAAGGGGGATTCATAAGAATTACTTCAAACTTATCCTTATCTGTATAATCCAAAACATCTCTTAGAAGTGAATTATCATGGTAGATTCTTGGCATATTGATATCGTGCAACAAAAGATTTGTTACACAAAGCATATATGGAAACTGTTTCTTTTCGATACCGTAAATGGAATTTTCATAGGCTTCGACGTCATCTGTAGATGTTCTCTTTTTCTCTAATTCTTTCAGCCAACTGATTAAAAATCCGCCCGTACCGCAAGCAAAGTCCGCAACGTGTTCGCCGATTTGCGGATTTATCATTTTTGCCATAAAATCGGTAACGGCACGGGGAGTATAAAACTCACCGGAAGCACCTGCGCTTTGCAATTCACGCAAAATCGTTTCGTAAATTTCTCCGAATGCGTGGCTTTCGTTGTAATCGCTCAAATCCAATTCGTCGATAACGCTAATGACCTGACGGAGTAAAACGCCGTCCTTCATATAGTTGTTCGCGTCTTCAAAGGTAGTTCTTACGATTGCTTTCTTTATCGGGGTATCGGTTGATATTTCGATACCTTTTATAATGACTTCGCCGTCAGAATTTTTGACGTCTTTGCCCTTTAATACGGGGAATAATTTATTATTGACGAAATCAAGGAGCGCATCGCCGGTTAAACCTTTTCCGCTTTCGTCGTGTGCCCAATTACGCCAACGGCATTGATCGGGAATAATGGACTCATAATTATCTTCGTCCATCTCCCAGTCATTCTCTTTGCTATCATATACTTTCAAAAACAACATCCAGGCAATCTGTTCTATTCTTTGCGCGTCGCCATTGATACCCGCGTCGTTGCGCATAATATCTCTTACTCTTTTGACAAATCCAGATACGTTACTCATTTGTTATGCTACCGCCTTGTAAATTTCTTGTTTTAATAGTCTGACTGCTTCGAGATAACCTTCTTTGCCGCCGAAAAGTTGAGCGATTTTTGAAGGTTTACCGAACTTAGTGAAAGGATCGAGTTTCAGCACGTCGGTATCTTCGATTTCGTATATACTGCTGTCGGCATACTTATCGAGAAGCGCATTCAAAACTTCTCGCGCCGCTTCGCCATATTTACCGAAAACATTGCGTTTTTTAACGTTTTCAGCACGTTCTTTCCTTGTGAGCGGCTTTTGATTGTAGGCAACGTGGCAAATAAAATCGAAATCATCCACGTCGGACATATTTTCGTCCGCTTTTACTTGGTCAAGGTCAATGCCTTTTTGCAAGAATAACTCGTAAATTTTTTCTTTCTTTTCTTCCGCGCTCCACGACGAAATGAAATCGCTTAACGTTGCAAATTCGCCGAAAATATTTGCTTTGGTGTAGTCGATAATACTTTCCTGTCGCAACAGTTTTCCGTCTACGTCGTAAATAGACACGACTTTTTGCAAGACCTGGACTCTGCAACCGCGATTATCGACAACCCATTTATGTTTAGGCGGCATAGGCGGAGTCGACGGAGTATCTATTACTGTTCCGCCCGGCGGATCAGGTGGAGTAATGTGTACGAAATTTTCATCTTGTTCTACAGGGCCGTCCCAATCGGGATCGGCAAACAGTCTTGTAACGCCGCGGAAATCCATTATCATAAAATGCGTCTTTCCGTCCTGCTCTCTGATTCGTGTGCCGCGACCGATAATTTGCTTGAATTCCGTCATAGAGTTAATCATTTCGTCTAAAACGATCAACTTTACCATTTTACAGTCGGCGCCGGTCGAAAGCAATTTTGAAGTCGTCGCAATTACGGGATACTGTGCTGAAACAGAGATAAAATAGTCCAGTTTGCTTTTGCCGTAATCGTCGCTGCCCGTAATACGCACTACATAATCGGGATTTTTTGCAATCATATCGGCATTGCATTTTGTGAGAGCAACGCGCATACGCTCGGCGGCATCTTCGGTGGCACAAAAAACGATAGTCTTCGCCATACGGTCGGTTGCTTTGAGGTAATTAGTAACTTCTCGCGCAACCATATCGATTCTGTCCTGAATAATAATTTTATAGTCAAAATCACTGTTGTTGTAAATGCGGTCTTCTATTTCATAACCGTAAATATCGACTTGTCCTTTTCTCGGTCTCCAACCGTCGCCAATATCGGATTTGACATTGATAACCTTGAATGGGGCAAGAAATCCGTCGGCGATGCCTTCTTTAAGGCTATAAATATAAACAGGCTCGCCAAAATAGTCGATGTTGGAAATCGACTGCGTTTCTTTCGGCGTGGCGGTCATACCGATTTGTGTGGCAGAAGAAAAGTATTCCAAAATTTTACGCCAACGGCTGTTTTCTTTTGCCGAGCCGCGATGACACTCGTCAACGATAATCAAATCGAAGAAGTCTTTATCAAAAAGTTTGCTGTACCTTGCAAGCACTTCTTCGTCGCTTTCGTCATCATCTTCTTTTTTGTTGCCTGCGAGTTGCTGATACAGCGAAAAATAGACCTGATAAGAGGCTATCGTCGTGCGGTCGTCCTTAAGAAAATTGATTTTATGTATTACTTTTTCCAACGGTTTGAAATCGCCGCCGATTGTCTGGTCAATAAGATTGTTTCTATCGGCAAGATAAAGGATTTTTTGTTTCGCGCCCGTTTGTAAAAGACGATATACAATCTGAAAAGCGGTGTAAGTTTTGCCTGTGCCTGTAGCCATAACGAGCAACAGACGATTTTTGCCTTTTGCGATTGCATCCAACGTACGATTTACGGCATTTCTTTGGTAATATCTCGGAGGATATGTCGTCTGACTTGTATAGAACGGTTGATTGATAAAGGACAATTCCGTCTTTGACAACCCGCTACCGTCGTTTATTTCGGCATTGTATCTTGCGTATAATTCATTGGGAGTAGGAAATTCTTCAAGAGAAACTTCTCTTTCAACGCCGGTTAAAAAATCAAATTCCTGAAAACCGTCGCCGTTGGAACTGTAAGCAAATTTTACGTCGAGCATTTCAGCATATAATTTTGCCTGTTGCATACCGAAAGAGATGCTGTGGTTATTATCTTTTGCTTCCACCACGGCAAGCGGGTTTGCACTATTAAGATACAAAATGTAATCGGCTTTTTTCGGCGCTTCTCTGGATGCGATATTACCTTTCAGATTGATTCGTCCGTCGGTAATTTTTGTTTCCATCGTGATTTTATCGTCCCAGCCTTTTGCCTTTATCGCCGGCGTGATGAAGTTTAATTTTATATCTTCTTCGGTCATTTGCTTTTTATCTAAAATGCTCATTTACTCCTCCTTGAATCGTTATGTTCCGATATTTTTTTATTATCGGAAATTTGCGGGCAAAATTTAAAAATACGCCTTTACCTTATCAACAAACTCCCCAATGTCGTTAAAGTAATTTGGATATGCTTTCTTTAATTCCTTAAAAGAGGTTACTCTGACTAGAACGGCATCTATTTTTAGGATAGACCGCATATTTTCTATCGCACTATATACCTTATTAGCAGCGTCAACTTCACTTGATTTAAATTGTTTTATCTGAAGTCTGCGAGTTGCATAATTTAATATCAAAATACAATACCCGTCATCATTTTTAATCTCTTTTTTATATTCAACGGCAATTCGTATGCCATGTAAAAAAGCAAGATAATTACATTTTGAATCTATTGGTTGTAACTCTGTTATATCTTATTTTTCCCTCATAAAGCTGCAAGTCTCACATTATAAAATATTAAAATATACTTATGCTTTAACATATTTTTGATTTGAACTTTTAGGTTTATCCGGCATGGTTAATTTTAATTTACCACATTCAACGAGCGGAGCAATTAATTGCTTCAAAACGTAATTTCTGGATTTTCCCGTAAATTCAATCAATTCGGCTCTCGAACGGGGAATTTCACAGAAATCAAGAATTGAATCCTCCATAGAACCGGAGTTATTCAAATATCCGTTTCTCATTACAACCTTAAATTCGCCGTGTATTACCGAAAAATTAGGTGCGGGCAAGCCCGCATTCAAAAATTCTCTGCGCATTGTCGGAATTCCCGAATATCTGTTTTCTGTAATATTCAGTAGTTCGAGCATATTCGCCAAAGCGGCGTTTCTCGTTTCAGGGTGAACTTTCCCCAAAGCGTCTATACTGATTTTACCATACAATCCGCCGCTGTTAGTCACTTCCATCCGATCGCGATACATTTCTATACGAATAGGAGTATTTTCTGTATAGATACTATAATCACGATGAACGAGCGCATTTAATATCGCTTCGCGAACAGCCTTAATCGGGTATTCGTTTTTATCCACTCTCTTGCCGTTATCGTCTATTATAGTTTTCGTCCGGCTGTTTGTCCGCACGAATTCAACAGCCTCTTCAAGCATATCGGGAATTGCTCCCGTAATGCGTTTATTATCGATAAAGCGTTCTCCGTCCGTTCCCGTTTCTCCCATTTCCGTTCCGGGTAAGGCTACGGCAGTTATACAAAGTTGAGGGAAATACGTTTGCGGATATTTAGAAAAAGTCATAAGCCCCGCAAGCGTCGGTGTTCCGTCGCTCGTTACGCCCATTAATTCAAGAATTTCATCGTCAGAAACGTTATCCGCAAGATTTCTTCGTTCGCTTTTAACCCGAGACAAATATTCAGCCATTCTTTTTTCGTCGAAAAGTTGAATTTTAGCACCTTTTACAATTCTGATATCGTCTCGGATCCTTTTACGAAAAGCCTCGTAGCTATAAATCTCATATTCACTCATCGGTTCGTCAGATTCACCGACGCGAATATACGATCCCTTAATTCTCCCCACACCTTTGTAAAAAACAGGGCGATCGGAAACGTCTACTCCGGGGATTTCGGCAGACACAAGTATCTTCTCCCCGATTTCGCACATAGTAAACAACACTCTAACTGCAGGCTCCATTTGTTTGCATTGTTCAGTTACCTTTTTTTGCAAATCCTGAGCGTCATAAACTCCTTTAATAGCGAAATTGTCTTTTTCATCTATACCGAAAATAATTATACCGCCGTCGTCCTGGTTTGAAAACGACGAAAGTGTATCAAACAAACGGGTAGGACAGCCATGTTCGGCACTTTTGATTTCAATAGTTTGAGATTCCGCTTTTTTTGTAATAACGTCATTTATAAGTTTTTTAAGAGTTTCGGCTTGCATTTATTCCACCTTTTGACTATCATTGATAATATTATAACAGGTTTTATTCAAAAAATCAATAGCAATTCAATAAAAACGGCAAAAAATAATCGACAAAATGCGAGTTTGCACACAAAATCGTGAGTTTGCATACAAAAATCAAAGTTTGCACACAAGAATGCAAGTTTTGCACAGGCAAAAAATCGTAGTTTCGTAAACTCTACCAATAAATATTTTGCTTAGATAACAAAAAAGCCGAAGATTTTCTCTTCGACCTTAAATGTTTTTATATGATTTCAAAATGTTTCAGCGCCGCTTTTATGGCTGTAGTCATTTGTTCCGTCGGGTGTTGACGCGGACGTTTCAGTTCGTCCACAGCATTCGGTGCATCGTACATCGGCAAGCCGAGTTCACGCTTTACTTCAGCAACATATGCCGTATGCACCTTGAAACCGTAATTCTCTTCAATCCATTCCTGAATCTTTTTATATGTCGGCTTTTCCTGCGGTTTTCTTTTTTCCGCTCGTTCCGCAATTGCCGTTTTATCAAGCGAAGTATTATCAAAATCGATTTTCACTTCAAGATGAGAATCAGGTTTTTTGTGGGATAAAACCACCAGTGTCTCGACGTGTTTCGTCTGGGCGAACATGTCGTACGGACGGACGGATTCGATTTTGTATAATCCTTCCGGATTTTCGCTTTTCTTCAATTCCTGCCCGTTGCGCTCCAACGTCCCCGTAAGCAAGCCCAGATCTCTCGAAAGCGTTTGCGGAGAACACGATATGTAAATTATCCGCTCGGGGCGCGATTTTTTTATCGCTTCGATGAGTTTTTCGTTAACGCCCTGCCGCGGCGGATCGAGAACAAGCACGCAACGCGCGCCCGACCTTCTCTCGCGCTCCATGACGAGCGGCAACATCACTTCGCACGGCGCGCATATGTTTTCCATCCTGCCGTCCAGCCCGTTGACGCGTTTCAACTCGTCGGCGCAATCGACAGCCTCCTTGACTATCTCTATGCCTATAGCCTTTTGCGCGCGACTCGCGAATATCGCCGTGAGAAGCCCCGCGCCGCTATATGCGTCGATAACGGTCGTTCCGGGGATAATCTCCGCCGCCCTGACCGCATCGTGATAAATCTTTCTGCGGACGAGGTCGTTGACCTGCATGAACGACTCGGGTCCGATTTCGTACCTGACGCCCATATCGGACGAGCCGATTTTTTCCGGACCGTAAACGCACTTGAACTTTTCGCCTAAAATTACGTTTGTATCGTCTTTGTTTATGTTTTCAAAAAGACTGAAATTTTTGAATTCTTCGCTTAAAATCGCGATAAGTTCGGCTTTTTTCGGCAATTCGTTGCCGTTTATGACGTAAGTTATGAGCAGTTTTCCGTCTACGTCCCTGACGACGACGTGCTTTAAAAGCCCCGCCTTGCTCTCTTCGCTATAAGCCGTAACGTCGCACTCCGAAATATATCTCCGCGTGGCTTTGATGATTTTTTTACACCAGCAAGGCTGAATCGGACAATCGTTTATAGGCACGATTCTGTGGCTGTTCTGAGCGAAAAAGCCTACCGCGACGCCGTATCTTTCCGTTCTTATCGGCAGTTGAAGTTTGTTTCTGTATTCGTATTCGAGTTCGCTCGGCACGACGGACGAAACCTTCTCGTCGATAAACGCTATTTTTGAAAGGCAGTCCTTAACCGTTTTCCTCTTCAACTGAAGTTGCAATTTATATTTAAGGTGCTGAAGTTGACAGCCGCCGCACTTTTCGTAAACGGAGCATTTCGGTCTTACTCTATCCTCCGCGGGAACGTATAACTCAGTCATTTTGCCGAAAGCAACGTTCTTTTTTACTTTCAGAACCCTGTATTTAATCTTTTCGGTAGGGAGAGCGTACGGAACGAAAACAGTGTATTCTCCGTTTTTTATTATCCCCTCGCCGCCAGAACCTATCCGTTCGACAATGCCGACGTATTCCTCATTTTTTTCCATCATTCCTCCGACGTAAATCCCCTTTAAAATTTCTTGATAATCTGCTTGTCGGTCGAGCGGGATTCCGCCGGCATTTAAGATTACGGTTGTTTTTACAAATTTATTTTCACGGTAGCGTTACGGCGCGTTACAAATGCTTTATAAATACTTTACAAATTCATTTTTGCGACCAGCGCGTCCGTGACACGCTGAAATCTCAGCATCAGAAAATCGTAAACGACGAACAACGCTCCGCCGCCGACCACGAGAATCAGATAAATATATTTTTTAACCCATTCTTTCTGCAAAAAACTCGCGTCGAATAAAAAATCGGTGAATACGTTGTAGATCAGTATCAATACGCCGATAAACCACGCTGTTTTTATGAGCAAAGCGATATATCTGTTGAAATTCTTTTCGCGAAAAAGGTAATTTACGGTCGGATGAAGCCCGAAAAACAAGCCGTAAATCACTATTAATTCCCACCTTGCCGTGGTGGCGCCCACAAGCACGCAACTTAAACACAAAGTCGCCGCGTAGGTCAGAAAACCTGCCTTAGCGCTCTTTTTTGAAAGCGGGACCATAACGCAAAGGCTCGCCATGAATATCCCCGAATAATCGAATGCGGGGATAAGCGCGCCGAGCGACATAAACACCACCGAAAACGCCGTCGCGATTGCGGACAGCGCGATAAGTCTGGATTGCTTCATTTTTGCTTTCAGCCGACCTTCCGGCGTTAATGGCAACTGTTGCAGCAGCAGTTCAGAGCGATGTTGCAGATAGCCATCTGGCAGCACCAGTCGATACAGGAATCGCCGCCCATCTGGGGCGCGCCCGTTTCGTCGCCGCGATAATGCTTTCCGTTTTTGTCGCCGGAATAACTCGAGAAACTCCTGTCCGAATCGGATTTGATTTTATCGACGAGTTTGTTATACGCGGTTTTATATTTTTCGTTGGACGAATCCATCTGCATTGCGATTTCGAGTTGTTTTTTACTCTCGTTCGTCCATTTTTTCTTATAAAATACAACCGACTGCAGATAATGCCACTCCGCGTTACGTTCGTTGAACGAATCGAGTTCGCTCTGCGCGCCCGCAAGGTCACCGTTCTTGATTTTTTCCTCGACCGAACCGAAAGCGTTGCTCGCGGAAGAATTTCCGCCCGCCGCCTCTCTGCGCATCGCGATTATATCGCGGTAAGCGTTGTCGAGTTCGGTGAGTTTTTTCGCGGCGATATTACCCGCTTCGCCCTCTAAAAATCTGTCCTCGGCATACTGCGAACGCAACGTTCCGTAAGCCGCGTCGAGTTGTTCGTCGGTACAAGTTTCGTCAAGCCCGAATAAGCCGTATAAATTATTTGCCATTTTTCTTTTTTTCCTTTTTGAAAGTTTTTGACGTTACAGAGGGAATCCCTCTGAGAATTATATTGCCGATGAGCGCGGAATCGAATTTGAATACGCACTCGTCAAACGCTTCTTTAAGCCCCGAGAAAACCGACGAGAACACAAACGAAACGTCCTGTCCGCGATTTTTGAGGAGCAAACCGAAATCGGGTTCTTTCCCGAAACAGAAATAAAACGGATTGTAGTTTTTCTCTTTGATATCCTTGTCGTAATCGTCGAGCGCGTCGATAAGATAAATCCACTTGCCGAGATAATACGTAAGTTGCTCAACGCCGTTAAATTTCTTCTCGTCGTCTTTCCCGTCTTTTTCGTATTTTGTTCCGGCAAGAGCGGCGTTGCAAAGTTCAACCATCATCTGCGAGAACGGTTCGCAAACCATATCGACGCTGTCGCACTCGATTTTTTCGAGATTGCGAAGTTCCGAATATCTTCTGCGGATAATCTCGCCTATTTCGGGGTGCTTTTTCTCCACTCTTTTATTGCCCTTGGAGAAAAACAACTTTTTTATCTGTCCTCCGTTGCCGTCCACGATATCGTCTTCGATTTTATAATAAGCGAGCGCGACGTTGGCGCAGGCGCAGAAATCGGTTATATCGTCGCGATCGGCAATCGGGCGGCTCGTTATCGGGTGAGCGATACAATGTTTTTTTTCGATTTTAACGTCAACGCCCGCAACGTTGTGAATAAAAGCGGACATAAACGCTATGTCATACGTTAAACCGAGCCGAGCGCGCTGACCGCAAATCTTCCCTATGCTTTTGCACACGGAACAATAAAGCGACTTATAAAGCGTATCGTCCTTTATGTACAGATACGGCGTGTCGGGTTTTACGTAGCCGAACATACAAAAATCTCCTGAATAAACAAAAATCCCCTGAGTATCTGTGTTTAATAATATAATATAAAGCGATTTTTGTCAATTATATTTAATCGACCGATATTTTTACACAATTCTTTCATATTTGCGGCGTTTTATCGTTTTTAAAAAAGGTTTTTTCGGTTTTTGTTTCGTTTTTCGCGCAAGCGTTTGACTTTTCGGGGTTTTGCCCCTAAAATAGAAAACTATGAAAGGCTTGATAATTATTAACGCTTTCGCAAAAGAAGCGAACCAACTCAACCAGCCGCTCAGGCTGAAAGAAGAATTTGAAAAAATCGGCGTCGAAGCCGATATCCGCCCGCTCGACGTTTCCGCGTGCGGAATTTCGGACGGAGAAATCGCCGTGAAATATATCGGCTATGATTTCTGCGTTTTTTACGACAAGGACAAGCACGCCCTTCTGCAACTCGAAAAAAGCGGTTTGAAATGCTTCAATTGCTATGACGCGATGACCGTGTGCGATGATAAAATGCTTACTTATATCAAACTTTCCGGCTTCGGAATCCCGATGCCCGAAACCTATTCCGCGCCGCTGTGCTACTCGCCTTACGCCGCGACAAACGGCGAATCAATCGATTTTCTCGCCGACAAACTCGGGTTCCCGATGATCGTTAAGGAATGTTACGGTTCGCTCGGAAAAGGCGTACATATCGTTTGCGATAAGGCGGAACTTGCCGACGCGGCGGATCGGTTCAGATTCGTTCCTCACGTTTATCAGAAGTTTATCGCCGAAAGCAAAGGGACAGACCTTCGCGTTATCGTTGTCGGCGGGAAATACGTCGGCGCGATGAAAAGAACGTCGGCGGGAGATTTCCGCTCAAACGTTTCCGCAGGCGGCAGGGGCGAAGCGTTCGACGCAGACGAAAAAACCGTGATTTTGGCGGAAAAAATCGCCCGCATACTCAAAACAGACTATTGCGGAATAGATTTTCTTTTCGGCAAAAGCGGACTAATTCTCTGCGAAGTAAACTCCAACGCGTTTTTCAAAGAATTTGAAAAGGTAACCGGGATTAACGTTGCCGAAAAATACGCGGCGCACATCGTTCGCTCCGTCAGAGGTCTGAACGCATAATCCGTAATCAAAAACTTAATTAAGACATAAAAACCCTCGTATAAGTCGATTATCGGGGGTTTTGTTTTTATAAAAGCAACATCCGGCACGGGAAAATTTTTAATAAAAGTAACGCCCGGCGCAGGAAAATTTTTAATAAAAGTAACGCCCGGCACGGAAAAAGCATACACTGTGTTATGGATAAAAATCACAGCGGAAACAAAAAATACAGCGTGGCTGTCGTCGGCGCGACGGGACTTATCGGCAGAAAAATTCTCGGAACACTTTATAAAAGGCGTTTTCCGATAAGCGAATTAAGAGTTTTTGCGTCCGAAAAAAGCGAAGGCAAAAAAATATCGTTCGGCGGCGAGAGGCTGACCGTCGAAAAAACAGACGAAAACGTTTGCGGAAAGTTTGATTTTGTATTTTTCTCCGCAGGGAAGGAAGTTTCGTTAAAATACGCGCCGCTTTTCGCGAAAAGCGGTGCGATCGTGATAGACAATTCGAGCGCGTTCAGATCGGATAAAAACGTTCCGCTCGTTATTCCCGAAATAAACGGGTCGATCCTTTCGGAAATTCCGAAAAGAATCGTGGCAAACCCCAACTGCTCCACGATAATCGCGCTCGTTCCGCTGAAAAACGTTATCGCGAAATACGGCGTTAAAAGCCTCGTTTTTTCGACGTATCAGGCTGTGAGCGGCAGCGGAATGAAAGGCATAGCCGATCTGTTGCTGACAAGGCAAGGCTTCACGGGAAAATTTTATCCTTATAATATTTCCGGAACGTTCATTCCGCAAATCGGCGAAGTTCTATCGGACGGACACACCGAGGAAGAACTGAAAATGGTGAACGAAACGAGGAAAATCACGGGGCTTGACGTTAAAATTTCCGCCACCTGCGTCCGCGTGCCTGTGGAAAACTGTCACGGAGTGAGCGTGGAGGTAGAAACGGAAAAACCCGTGGACATACGCGCGCTTGCCGACGAAATGCAATATTCCGCCGCGCTGTTTTCGGAATTTCCGAACGCAACGGACGCCGACGAGAAAAACGAAGTTCTCTTCGGGAGAATCTGCAAAAGCGGCGTTTTTGCAAACGGGTTTTCATACTTCGCCACGGGCGACAACACGCTAAAAGGCGCGGCTTTGAATGCCGTTCAGATTGCCGAATATATTGCCGCGCACTGAAATTCCGACCGCTCGCCGCAGCAGCCGCCCAAAAACTGACGCGATAAAATCGCCATTAATCGACTTATAGCCCGCCTTTCTCTGATTGTTCTTTTTCTCCGAGCGAAACCTCGGGGATTTTGTCATATGCGGAACTGCGCAGATGAACGTCTATTTTACTTCTCGTTACAACGATTTTTTCGACAAGTCCGCGGATAATTCTCTGTCTCGTTCTGCCGTCCATCTTATCCCACGTGGCGGGCAACGTGCGGATTATTTCAATCTTTTTCCGCTCGTTTTTCAGGAGAGTTTTCTTCTCCGCTTCGTCGGCGATATCCTTTTCGATTCGCCTGATTTTTCGTTTCGTTGCCGCCGCCTGTTCCAACAAATCTTCGTCGCCGAGTTTTCGGTAGGCGTTGACGAGCCGCGAATATTCCGCCGAGAGTTTGGCTTTTTTCGCGTTCAAACCCTCGGTTATATCATCTGCGGACAACTCTTTTCTCTCTCTTTCTTCTCCGTATTCCACCGCGAAACGCATAACGGACTCAATCACCGCGGCTTCGATTTCCTCTGCGTCGAAAATCACGTTCGGGCAATTTTCGGATTTTACGAGATACTTTTTGGTGCTGTTCGGGAAATACGAATAACACAAAATTCTGAGTTCGCCGTCGCCCTTTGCCGCGTTCTTTTCTCGCCCGTTTTTTATCTGTCTGCCTTTTCTCCCCCACTTCATATAGCGCATTTTCGCGCCGCACTCGCCGCACACCAGAAGCGATGACAAAAGATAAACCGAACCACTCCTTTTAACGCTTTTTTCTCTCAGTATTTCCTGCGCCGATTCAAACGTTTCGGAGCCGATAATCGACTTATGCCGCCCCTTATAGCTCTCGCCGCGATAAAAAACCTCGCCGATATAGATCCTGTTTTTCAGGATATTGAACACGGCTTTGTCGGACGAAAGCCCGACTATATCCGCGATTTTCTTCGGCGAAAAACCGCTCGTAGTATAGACGTCGAAAACCTTTTTAACCTTTTCCGCTTCTTCCTCGCAAACGATTAGTTCGCCCTCTTTTTTCGAGTATCTGTAACCGTAAGGCGGCTTTCCGCCACCTTTCCAGAAACCCTCTTTTGCCCGTTGAATTCTGCCGCTCGTGAGTTTTGAAATTATCGCGTCGTGGTCGAACTCGGCAAAAATCGACAAAATCGAAATCAAAATGCCGTAGGTCTGCCTGCTCCGCGAATCAACGTTGTCTTTAACGGCGTAAAAATCACACTTCGCCGATTCGCACTGTTCTTTTAAAAAACGCAGAATTATCATCTGCGTCCTTCCGATTCGGTCAAGACTGTAGGTGATAACGAACTTGACTCTGCCCTCTTTCATCAACTTCGACATAGCCGAAAACGCCGGACGAACTTCGTTCATTCCGGTGTAGCCGTCGTCCGTAAAGATAAAAACGTTTTTTATGCCGTAAGCCTCGACGTATCTTTTTATCGCGGCGTACTGCACGTCCAGCCCGTATCCTTCCTGCGCCTGCGTATCCGTGGAAACGCGGAGATAAGCCGCCGTTATCTCGTCGTCATCGTCGGTTATTTCATCGTACAACGGATAATCGAAGATGATTTTTTTGCTCTTTTCTTTCACCTGACGTTTTTACCGCCGCGCGACTTTGCCTGTTCGTCGAGATATCTGTAATACGCCTCGTTTACCGCGTCTTTCACGACCGCGCTTACGCATTTGTATTTTTTCACGTCTTCGTTTTCAAGCCTTTCGTCGTTGAGATAAATATTTACTTTCATATATCGTATTATTGCGTTTTTCGATGATAAATAAACGCGGAATCGGTTATGTCGGTCAAAAATTTTTCTTGACAAACCACTCGTCCTTTAGTAAAATATTTACATAATTTCTTCAGGCGTACGGGCGAAATAAATGAAATACGAATTGATGATTAAAATTTTATTTTTACTGCTTTCCAAAAAGAAAGTCAGCGCGGCGTATATCGCGAGGCGGTTCGACATTTCCACACGCACCGCGTTCCGCTACCTTACGGCGATAAGCCTTGCGGATATTCCGCTTATTTCCGAACCGGGCAGAAACGGAGGCTATTACATTGCCGAATCGTTCAGACTGCCCGCGAGCGTTATGACCGAGAGCGAATTCAACGCCGTTGTTTCGACGCTCGAATCGTGCAACGAGCAACTCGGCAGCAGCGACCTCGAATCCGCGCTGGACAAACTTTGCTCGCTTAAGCGTTCGGATTTTGCGAGCGAGGGTATGCCCGCGTCGCACTTTATCATCGACGGTTCAAACTGGTACGGCAACGACAACGTTAAAAACGTGGTTTACACGGTGGAAAAAGCGATCGAAAATCAATCTACGCTCGAAATTTGCTACCGCGACAAATCGGGCGAGGAAACCGTGCGCGAGATCGAGCCGCAGATTATTTTGCTTAAACAAGGTTTCTGGTACGTTTACGCGTTCTGCCTTTTAAGAAACGATTTCAGAATTTTCAAGACTTCGAGAATTGTTTACGCAAACCTTACCGACAAAAAATACAGCCCGCGCGAGGACGCGAAAAGTAATCTTAAACTTGAAAAGTGGTTTGAAGATCTGCCTTGCGAAACAGTCGAACTGAAACTTACGGAATCCGCCCGCGCGGACGTTGAAGAATGGTTGGGCGTGGACGCGGTGTATAAGGGCGCGGACGGAAATCTTTACGCTTCCGCAACGATTCCGTGCGACGACTGGCTTATTTCCAAACTGCTCGGCTTCGGCGATAAGGTGAGTATTTTACACCCGAAAAAACTTATTTACGACGTTTGCGACGCGGCGAACGCGGTGATTAATCTTTATTCCGACAAACACTGAACGCAGGCTTTTACGTTATTAAAGCGGCGGCGGATTGCAAAAAAGCAATCCGCCGCCGCTATTGTTTTGAATTTTCGCCGCTTATTCTCCGCCGAAAACGCCGAGAATCGCAATTCCGACAACCGTTACGACAATCGCCGCGTAATGCTTCCAGGATAATCTTTCTCTAAGGAATATCGCGCCCCACACGACCGAAAGCACGCAATAGCACGAAACGATAGGCGCGGCGGCTACGGTGTTTGCCGCTATCGCCGTTATGTAAGCGAGTTGCCCCGCAGTTTCGCAGACCGCGCCGACCATCTTCGGCGCTTCGCGTTTAACCGTCGGTTTGTCCTTTTTAATCGCAAACGCATAAATCGCGGCGACTATTCCGCAAAGGAGGAAAGTGAGTTCGTAAGCGACGTTTGCCACGTCCTCGTCAAGCACGTCGAGAATAAACGAATCGGCAACCGTGCCTGCCGCGTCGATAAAGCAATAAATTACGGGAATAGCGAGCGCAAGCCAACTTTTGCTGTATTTCACGTTTGCGGTTTCCTGCCTGCGCGCCCTGATTTCGTCGTCCTCGCTCATTTCGGCAAAGCCCAGCCCGGTTACGCCGAGCGCGCACACGATTATTCCGACAATCGTCATTATGAGTTGCGTCTGACTTTCGATACCCGCTCTGTCCGTGAAAAACACGATAAGGAAAAGCGACGCGAATGCGCCGGACGTGTTGCATATCGGCGATGAAATGGAAAGTTCTATATACCTTAACCCTATATATCCGATGAACATCGAGGATATGTAACATAAGGACGCGGGCAGATAAGTCCACATCGCTTTAAGCGAAAACGGCACTTTGAAAAATACTATTTCGACGATCGCATGAACGCCCATTACAAGCCCCACCGCGACAACCATTTTCCATTGACTGAATTTATCGTCCGGCTTGGAACCGATTTTTGAAAACAGATCGGATCCGCTCCAACAAACAAGCGCGATCAGCGCGAGTAAAAACCACATTTTCTTTTGTTCTCCATTATTTGATTTTTAAATTTTCTTTTTTGTTTTCGGGGATTTCTTTCGTCACCCCGGGTTTTATTTTTAAAGTTTTGCAAGCCCTGCGTTGAGCATTTCCTGCAAAGAGGTGAGAATACCTATCTTTGCGTGATACCAGGTCAGACCGCCCTGAAAAAACACCGCGTAAGGCTCTCTGATCGGTCCGTCGGCGGAAAGTTCGATGGACGAACCCTGAATGAACGCGCCAGCCGCCATGATAACTTCGCTTTCATAACCCGGCATTTCCCACGGAATAGGCGTTACGTAACTGTCAACCGGCGCGGAAGCCTGAATACCTTTGCAGAAAGCAATCATCCCCTCCTTGCTGCCGAGTTCGATCGCCTGAATTATGTCATGACGTTCTTCGCTTGCCGGCGGAAAGACCTTGAATCCGAGCCTTTCGTAAATTTCCGCGGCGAAAATCGCGCCCTTTTCCGCGCCCGAAACGACCGTGGGCGCAAGGAAAAATCCCTGATAAAAACTTTGCATAACGCCGAGGCTCGCGCCTACTTCCTGCCCCAGACCCGGAGCGGAAAGCCTATATGCGCATCTGTCCACACATTCCTGCGTGCCGCAGATATATCCGCCGACGGGGGCTAATCCGCCACCCGGATTTTTGATGAGCGAACCTACCGTCATATCCGCGCCGACGTCGGACGGCTCGATTTCCTCAACGAATTCGCCGTAGCAGTTATCTACCATTACGATTACGTCCGGTTTGATTTTCTTAACGAACGCGATGAGTTCGCCTATCTGTTTAACCGAAAACGTGGGACGCGTCTGATAACCTTTACTGCGTTGAATGGTCACGAGTTTTGTCTTTTCGCCTATCGCGAGCGCAATATTGTCGTAATCGAAAGTTCCGTCCGGCAAAAGGTCCACCTGCTTATAGGTAACGCCGTATTCTTTGAGCGAACACTTGCTTTCTCTTATGCCGATAACCTCTTCGAGCGTGTCGTAAGGCTTGCCGACGGGGGACAAAAGTTCGTCGCCGGGGAGCAGATTTGCCGAAAGCGCGACGGTTAAAGCGTGCGTGCCGCAAACTATCTGCGGACGGACGAGCGCGGCTTCGGTGTGGAACGTGTCGGCGTAAACCTTTTCGATTTTATCTCTGCCGAGGTCGTTATATCCGTAGCCCGTGGAAGCGGCGAAGCAAGCCGCGTCTACTCTGTTTTTCTTCATCGCGGCAAGCACTTTGCACTGATTGTACTCCGCTATTTTATCGATTTTATCGAACCTGTCCTTTAACGATCCGAGTATTTTTTCGCCGAAGTTATACGCTTCGTCGGTTATTCCGAGTTCTTTATACGCATTTGTTATATTCATTTCCGATCTTTTATCCTCTCGATTATTTCTTCCGCCGTTTTATTCAGAACGTCGAGTTTTGTGATTACTATTCCGCACGTAACGTCACCGAAAATCAGCATTGTGTCGCCCGATTCTATACCGAAAGCCTCTCTCGCTTCCTTAGGGATAACTATCTGCCCCTTTTCGCCTACTTTTGCCGTGCCGAAAACTCTTTTTTCCGCGTTTTTCGCGAGAATTTGCTTACCTTTAGGCATAACCGTCACCCCACGTTGATGTTGTTATACTTTTCATACTATTCATACCCGTCGATTATACCGCCGCGCGCAAAAAATGTCAAATAAAAAGCGGCGTTTTAAGCCGCTTTTCAATATTTTCGATAAATTTTTCAGAACAACTGTTTCATTCTGTCTTTTTTGGAAAGTTCGGAGAGTTTTACGCCATCTTCCGTAACGGCTTCGCCGAGATTGTAACGCGAAGTTTTCGATATTTTTTTGAGCGAATACACGATGCTGTAATGCTTGACGCCCGCCTGATAAAGGGCGACGAGGGCTTCGTAAGAATCGGCGACCGTCGTGAAAAGCGTTTTGGTGGTTTCGCCCTTTTTGCCGATTGCCTTCACCGCGAAATCAACGTTGCCCGTCATATGCTTTTCGGGTTCTTTATCGAGAAGAGATTCGACGTATTTTTCGTTCTCCTCTTTGTTGCCGACCGGCGCGAGGGTTATCGTGAGCCGAACTTCGAGTATATCCGAAATCTTCTTGGCTTCGCCGTTGATCGTTATCGCTTTGGGCGTAATCTCGATAATCGGCTTGCCGTCGACGGGATACTGCTTGAACGACGACGGAATCATCGATAAAAATATCACGACGAAAATAAGCATTATCGCGCCCATAAGATAACCGACGGTACTCGAGTCGGGGTTGTTCAGCCCCTGAATGAAAATGCTCGCGCCCATTCCGCCCATAAGAATAACCAGAAGCGCGCCGTAAATAAGCGATTTACGACGTTCTTTTCTGTTAAAATCGATGTCCGGATAAATTTTTACGCTCTGCTGTTCTTCTTTCACTTCTTCGGGTTTCACTTCTTCCGAAGTTGCCGGCGTTTTTTTCTGCTTCATAATTCTTTCCTTTTAATGTGTTTTGGACTATTTTATGTTTTAGATTATTATATATTAATTCCGTCGGTTTGTCAAACAATAAAAAAGGCGGATATCTTTTACGGAAATCCGCCCCGTTTTTATTTTGACTTTTTCTTATACGTATTCGAGCATAAACTTGGGAAGGTCTGCCTTTCCCGCGCTGACAGTCATTTCAAACTTAACGCCTTCGACCTTTTTGATCGTCGTGAAAAGATCTTCGAGGTCGCCGAGTTTGCAATCGGCGATTC
>ERZ827150.2067-NODE-2067-length-22861-cov-23.031308_pt1 | contig 22861 bp, 20 predicted proteins | sample MGYA00519779_ERZ827150 | MGnify/ENA primary metagenome ERZ827150 (study PRJEB31778, sample SAMEA3449267) | human gut metagenome | biome: human gut; feature: human-associated habitat; material: faeces | place: United Kingdom | collected 2010/2012 ...
GAGGAACTTGTATTTCTGACCGGAGAGACGGATCTCGCAGCCGGTGCCAGGATCCTGCAGAAAAAAGGAATGCGGATACTGGTTGTGACCAGGGGAGCTCTTGGGGCAGACTTTTTTGCGGGTGACCTTCACGGCCATTGTGATACGATCCGGGTGGAGGTTAAGGATACAACCGGCGCAGGTGATGCATTTTTGGGGGCGTTCCTTCATGGGTTGCTGACGCAGTCTGCAGACTTGGATCATTTATGCGAAAAGACACTGACAAAGTTGGTGTGCTTCGCCAATATTGCAGGGGCTTTGACTGCTACGGGAAAAGGCGCTATCAACTCTATGCCTGAAGTAGAGGAAATTTGCCGATTTCTGTAACACAAAGGAGAAATTATAATGAAAATGACTGGACAAGAGACAGTGCAGTGAGATATACTGTTTAATGTAGTGGAATGCTGTTTCAATAGATAGAAAAGCAGAACCGGAGGATGGTGTTTGATGTATAAGGTGTTGATTGTAGATGATGAAAACATTGTTCACCAGGGAATGGAAACTCTCCATTGGGACAGACTGGGAGCGTGTGTTGTTGGAAATGCCTATGATGGCGAAGAAGCAGAAGCCCTGTTTAAAAGTGAGCATCCTGACATTGTTATTACGGATATTTGCATGGCCAAGAAAAATGGCCTCAAATTGATCGAGAGCATCCGTGCAGCCAGACGAGCTACAAAAATCATCATTCTAACTGCGTATGCAAACTTTGAAGTTGCTCAAAAAGCTCTTAATTATGGAGTGGACGAGCTGCTGCTTAAGCCAATCAGTCCGGAAAAGCTGGAAGCAACACTCAGCAAATTAATTAGTTCCATAGCATTGGAAAAGAAGAAAATTCAGCTCCATATGGAGATGGAAAGCAAAATAAAAAACATGATTCCATTATTGCGGGAAAAGATTATTTCGGATTTGCTTGATAATGAAATTACTTCGGATGAACAACTGAAAATATGCGATTTTGCCTCCGGAAAGTACATTGTGGCAATGATACAATCGGATGATTACAGCACATAAAATGTTTTTTCACTATTTGAGCAACTGAAAACGGATCTGGAACTTACAGGCTTCAATTTTTTTCTGATGCGTGGCATTAAAAAAATGTGCTGTGTTCTATATACTCAGTCCTATATCCCTGATGATGTCTTTCTGGAAGAAGTTTCAATTTTCTTCGCTGAAAAAATAAAATACTGCCTTGAAATGTTCAGCATAGGATTTACTGTAGGGCTTAGTGATGTAGTTCAAAATATTATGGATTTACACAAAGCCAGAGTTCAGTCAGAAAAAGCAATTTCTCAGAAGTTCTCGCTGGGCGATAATATGGTCCTGTACTATTCCGATATTAAAAATGATTTGTATAACACGGTGGGGAGAGACCTTTTTGAAAGCAAGTTTCTTAAAACTTTTGTCACAGGCCATTCCGAAGACATACAAAAGACATTTGCGGAATATGTGAATTCAGTCTACAGTTCTGTTTATCCAAATGAATCAGCAGTAAAAATCAATGTTTACGATACTATTTTTAAATGCATTGAGTTGATTTCCAACAACTATACGATTGATAATTCTGAATTCAAAAAATTGACAAAGCTGATTGAAATTCAGGATATTTCTGTTTTTTTCCAATCCAGTGAAGAATTTATCGTAAATATCTCAAATCAGGCCATGTCTGCGACACAGCACACGCATCAGGATTTGATTGACAAGTGCTATCAGATTATTGAGCTAGAGTACAATGAGCAGATTACGCTTAGTTATATATCGCAAAAATTGAATTATAGTGCCACATATCTGGGCAGACTGATAAAAAAACATACGAATAAAAGTTTCAGTGATATTCTGACAGATAAACGAATTGCGGTAGCAAAAGAAAAACTAACTACTACAAATCTTCTTATTTCCCAGGTTGCAGAGCAGTCAGGATTCATCGATAGCAGTTATTTTGCACAGGTATTTAAAAAGAACACCGGGGTAACTCCATTAGAGTACCGCTCCATTACAAACATTTAAGTATAGCATAACGCTAAGAATGTATTTATGATTATGTATCTCGCTTGATGCTATCAGGTGAGGTGTGTAACCGTATTGGGCAGGAGAGCGCTTGAATGGCATACTTGGTGTACTTCTTGGGAACATAGGTTCGCTTGCATTCTTCCTCATATGCGCGGATCTCATCATCCCGCATCCAGTTGTTCTTGGCCAGTCGGTCTACATCTTGATTCTTTGCTGAGGGTATGATAACATCGATGACAGGTACAGAATCCAGATAGTGTTTGGCCGCAGCCATTTTCAGGACACTGCCAACAGCTTGCTTAGCCTTTGTCATAATGCTTTCAGAATAGCCTTGCTTCGCCAGATCATAGATCATCTGCTGAACCATGTCGCTATCGATATCCCTAAGTAGTACACGACCGACATACTCATTTGCGCGGTTTACACTGTCCAACAAAGCCTTATATGCTGTAGGCTTCAGGTTCTGCTTTGATTTCTCTTCAAGAACGCGCTGAAAGTAACACCGGTCTCCAGCAGAGACTTCAGCTTGTTGGCATCCGCGTTCACTTCCCGAAGGAATGCCTTGGCTTCCTTTTCTGTCTTGAAGAACCGGGATTTCTGTTTTCCGGTACTATCCACAACAGATGCCCGCCAGGGAGACTTTCTTCCTGGGACATGGGTAATCTGTCCGCTGCCCTTTTTTCTGCTTCATCGCTTCATGGAACGCAAATCGCTTATAGGTCTTTGTCATCTTTGGGTTAACTGCACCGGTCTTCCACCAAGGATTGAATGCGGTCAATACCTTTAAGATACCTTCCTTGCTGGTAATAGCCATATCAAACACCTCCATTTGCTTGAATTATAGCGCTAACTTTCATCCAAAGTATACTTATAATATTTGCAGCAAATTTGAAAGTTTGCGTCCTAAATCTACAATGTTTGCAAACATATAGAAACTGGCGCAGTTACGATAATTATCATAGCTGCGCCAGTTTTAGTATAGGAATATTAGTTTTGTACCAGTCCAAAGTACTTTTCAAAGAACGCTTTCAGCTTTTCAATAACTGTTTGCTTCTTTTTGTCACGAGAACCACCGCCGCCAAAACGGGAAACTGGGGGCATTAGACGATCAACATCTGTGCCAGTTGTTTTCAGAACGCCATCACGGAAAGCGTTTTCGACAAACTTTCTTGTTTCCTCCGGTTTAAGCTTTTCTTCTGCAATCAAAGCTTGAATGTCAGATTCTTTCTGTTCTCTGACAAAACGCTGCCAGTCGGCAGTTACATCGGTGCTTGTGTTGATGGTGGCAATGAAGTTTTCGATCAGTTCCTTTTTAGATCTGAGCTGAAGACTGGACTTAATTGCCTTATCAATCGCAACCAGGATTTCCTTGTTCTCGCAGTTGGAATCATGATACTTTGCAACCAGCATCAGGATGTAGTCGATGTTGACTTCCACCTGCTTGACCAGTTCCATTTCAAAGACAATATCATCCATAATACTGTCTTTGCTGCCCGGCTTCGGCTTGATCTCATCATAGACATCATGGTATGTACCTGTATAGTCCTGAAAATCAATGGGCGACAGGATTTCATTTCCGGCGAAACGGTCAAATGCAGACAGGATATTTCTCAGGCGGAGAATATTACCGAACAGGACGATAAAATCTTTCTTGTTCTGCTCTCCGACGATTGGCTCTCCCAGAGGATATTTCTGCAGCAACTCCGCAATACGTTCTTCGTAGCCTTTCTGCTCACGGCCCTTATCATCAACGCATCCGTAGTAGTAATCCTCATAGGATTTCAGAAGAACGATACCATTGGCCTCTTTATCTCCAAACAGAGCGATTGCATCGTTGGTTTCTTTTTCGAGATCACGGAAGCATACGATATTACCGAATGTTTTGACGGAATTCAGGATACGGTTCGTTCTGGAAAATGCTTGAATCAGTCCATGCATTTTCAGATTTTTGTCTACCCAAAGCGTGTTGAGCGTCGTTGCGTCAAAGCCTGTCAGGAACATATTGACCACGATTAGCAAGTCCACCTCACGCTTCTTCACCTTATCGGACAGGTCTTTGTAGTAGTCCTGGAAACCCTTACTAGAAGTGTCGAAATTGGTCTTGAATGCCTTGTTATAATCGGCAATCGCCATGTCAAGGAAGTCACGGGAACTCTGGTCAAGGCCTTCGGTATCAAAGCTTTCATCATCCAGAATACCATCTGCACTATCTGCTTCATTAGGTGCAAAAGAGAAAATGGTTGCAATAGTCAGATCACGGTGCTGTTCTGCAATCTGCTTTTTCAGCTCCAGATAATACTTCTTACAGACAGGAATAGAGCTAACCGCAAGCATCGAATTGAAGCCATTCACACGCTGACCCTTCAGGCTGTAATAGGAATTGCGCATAGTCTTCTGGTCAAAGTGTTCCAGAATGTACTTTACAACTTCCGAGATACGCTCATGGGAAGCCAATGCTTCTTCAGTATCAATGGCAGTAACCTGCTGATCCTGCTTTCCCTCCTTCTGCTTCACCGTGTTGATATAGTCGATACGGAACGGAAGAACATTACCATCATTGATTGCATCCAGGTAGTGTCAAGAATTTTTCGCACTTTAGTTTGCAGCCCCTGGCATGAATGAGGTCAGCCAGCAATGGAGGCATCCTCAAAGGCAACCTCCAGGTGCTTCATATTCATATACTTTTTGTTGCCCCATTGGGTGCCGGCCACATGGCGCAGCCGGGCACAGACCAGCATCAGAGCAGAATTGCCGTCCGGGAAACTGCCCACTACACGAGTGCGGCGGCGGATCTCCCGGTTCAGCCGCTCAATGACATTATTGGTGCGGATGCGAGTCCAGTGTTCACTGGGAAAATCACAGTAAGTCAGCGTTTCCTCAATGCCATCCTCCACCTTCTTGGCGGCCTCTTGTAGCTTCATGAAACGCAGCTCCTCCACCACTGCCGTGGCCTTCTCCCGGGCAGCTTTCTTGCTTTCTTGAGCGTGGATCGCCTTGAGCATTTTAGCTACCAACTTCACCTTGGAGCGAGGCGTAACGGAGAACACGTTGCGGTAAAAGTGGACGGTGCATCTTTGGTATTTGGCCTCGGGGAACACTTCACCCACAGCCTCCAGCATACCAAGGCACTTGTCACCAACCACCAGCTTGACCCCGTCCAAGCCACGGCCACGGAGCCATTGGAAGAAACTGACCCAGCTGGCCTTGTCCTCTTTCATGCCCTCTGCAGCACCCAGAACTTCTCGGTATCCGTCCTCATTCACCGCAATTGCCACCAGAATAGCCACATTTTCAAACTCTCCGCCCCAGTTGCGGCGCAGATAGAGCCCATCCACATAGACATACGGATAGCGTCCGCCCTGCAAGGGCCGGTTCCGCCAATCCTCAATGTGGACATACGCTTTCTTGTTCAGTTCACTGATGGTGGAGGGAGAGACCTTACTGCCCCAGAGGGTCTCGGTAATATCCTCTACACGCCGGACGGATACCCCCGCCAGATACATCTCAATGAGGGCTTCTTCCACACTGCTTTCCCGGCGGCGGTATCGCTCAATGATGGCGGTCTCAAAGGAGATTCCCTTGAGCTTGGGCACCTTGAGGGTAACGTCCCCGGAAGTCGTAGTGAGGTTGCGGCTGTAGTGTCCGCTGCGGTAGCCCTGGCGCTGCTCATTGCGCTCGTATCGAGCCGCCTGAGTCAGCTTCTCCGCCTCGGCCTCCAACAGTTCGTTGAGGGTTTCCTCTACACTTCCGCGCACCAGCTCCTTAATCTGCCCCTTGATCACTTCTTCATTTAGCTGTACAATTTTCTCGGACATGGTTTGCTGTCTCCTTTCAGAATGGTGTGTCGCGACTTCATTCTACCAGAGATTTGCAAACCATGTCTCTTTGTCTTTTTGCGAAACTTATTCTACCTTATCCTACCTTTGGCAGATTCCTCAATATGCTTAAAGATCGTTTCCAGGGTCATGTTCAGGTTTTCGTCATTTTTTGCTCTATTCTTTACATTGCAGAAAAGCTCAGAGGGGAGAATAAAGAAACCCTTGGTTTGGACCAGGTCTTCACGGGCTTGCTCTGCATCTTCATCAGAAAGTTCCGCATAGTTAAAGCCTTCGTTACCGGCTTCAGCTTCGCCCTCATTGATATAGTTGGCCAGATTTTCAGAAATATAGCGATAGAACATCATGCCTAACACATAAGATTTGAAATCCCATCCGTCTACACTGCCACGCAGTTCATCAGCAATCGCCCATATTGCACGATGGAGCTCCTCACGCTCCTGGTCTTTTCTAATATCAGCCATTCCTTTTCCCTCCATTTATACGTCCCATCGCTTTTTTGTATTTATCGGGGTCCTTCAAGTACGCCGTAGCTGCTTCGTTGAAAAAATCGGCAAGCGAGCTATCATCCTGGAGCAACGCCAGCTTTAATTGCTTATGTAACGATGCAGGCAATCGTACCTGTACCTGCTTATCTCGATCCGACCTAGAATCTGTTTTCTGCATCGCTTGCTTCACCTCCAAATGATATCATTATATCATGATATAATGATATCATAGTGGATTAAAAAAGTCAACTTAACACCCAGTAAGCAAATAAAAATACCGCCTAATATTGAAGCAATTGCAACATTAGGCGGTATTATTTTCTTCGCTATTTCTGCAAATCACAGTGCTTATCGGTCATTACCAATGATGAACATCGCGATGTTTCCTTTGCTTGCGGTGCAGGATCCGCATTTTCACTGGCCTTGCTCTTTAAGTAATAAACGGTGTTTTCTGTATGGATGCAGAGGTCATCCTCTCCCTCGACGGTTAGAACATGGGACAGAACAATTCTGTGCAGACCGAAGATATGGTCGCCCACATCTACCAGGAGAGCACCGGACTGGCCAAGCTTCAAAGTCATAATTTGGCATTCTCTGCCGAGGATGGTTTCATGTACGCTTTTAATTACACCATCTTTTGGTTCAATGTGGTCGATGATATAGTGTCGGCGGTCAGCGATAAAGTGGCGCACTACGATCCCTCCCCGAAAAGCCCCAACATCAGATGTGCGCCATACTGAAGACCATCCAGGAATGCTTTATGTTCATAGGCGGTACAGAGACTGCAGCAGAGGTTAAATACAGCGTTGTTATCTTCTAATGGCAAATGCCCCAGGAGGTTATCTAACTCCCGGAAGCCATCCCGGATGTCAGATGGGTCGGATTCATGGGATTCCTGATAGGCTTGGTAAAGTTGATCCAGGACGGTTTCGCAGTCACTGTCGCCGGAGTCAAAGGGGTGTGCTTCGATGTAGGCTTTCAGCCGTTGGGCAATGTTATCCATTGTAGATCAACTCCTCTCTTATGATCTCTTCTGCTCTGGCAGCGATGCTGTTCATACGCTGAGTCCAGCTGATGGGATCGGCAGCTTTCAATGTTTCTGTGATGCCTTCTGTAGATTTCAGTTGGACAATCAGGGTTTCCATGCGCTGCTGGGCCTGCTCGTTCAGGTCAGCAAGATATGCCCAGAGGTTGCCGGACAGAACCAAGTTGTTGAACTGGATTGGGTGGTGTTCTTTGAGGTAACCCCGGTGCAAACGGCCCCATTTACCGATGGACCGGTTTCCCTCCGGTAGCTTCAGATCCGGGATGAAGTAGTCCCCGGAGCGGATGTAATGGATGTTCATAGTCATTCCTCCTTTGCTAGCTTCATCATAGCAAAACAGGTACTGTTCGTCGAATGTACGAAAGATTTCCTCCTAAACGCAAAAAATCCCCGGTTCCGAAGAACCGAGGATTCTGGTGGATGCCTGAGGATTCGAACCTCACGCCTATGCCCCTCTATGTTAACGCACTTTGCCCTTCACAACAGCCTTCAGCTACCTCAACAGCACCCACATAAGACGGCGGATAAATCCCCAGGAACACCTATCAAAACCATACAAATCATCAATACATACAATCCTTTCATTTCACATTTAAGTTCAAATCCATTTTTGAATTTCTTAATAATCGACAGAGTTGAGTTGGCTATCACTACGAGCAAAGCGCAAATAAAGGACTATATTGATTTTATCACAAATTGCGTCATATTGCAAGAAATCCCCGGCTCGGATGAGCCGGGGATCAATGTTAGATATACAGATTCACTACAAAGTCTGTGAACTTGTGGACGCGACGCTTTTTATCCTTGGAATAAGCATATTCCTTAGCATCCAAGGCCGTGACCGTAAAGCTTGCAAACCTTTGGTAGCTTAGTTCCTGCCATCCTTGATAGCAGCCTGCGCGGCGGCGAGACGGGCGATGGGCACACGGAAGGGGCTGCAGGAAACATAGTCCAGACCGATCCGGTGGCAGAACTCCACGCTCATGGGGTCGCCGCCGTGCTCGCCGCAGATGCCGCAGTGCAGCTCCGGACGAACCTTCTTGCCCTTCTCCACAGCCATCTGCATCAGGGCACCGACGCCGGTCTGATCCAGCTTGGCGAAGGGGTCGTTCTCGAAGATTTTGGCGTCGTAGTAGGCGTCCAGGAACTTGCCCGCGTCGTCACGGCTGAAGCCGTAGGTCAGCTGGGTCAGGTCGTTGGTGCCGAAGCAGAAGAACTCCGCTTCCTTGGCGATCTCGTCGGCAGTCAGGCAGGCGCGGGGGATCTCGATCATGGTGCCGACCTCATAGTGCAGCTGGGCACCGGCTGCGGCGATCTCGGCGTCTGCCGCCTTGACCACCACGTCCTTGACGAACTTCAGCTCCTTGGCGTCGCCGGTCAGGGGGATCATGATTTCAGGCACCAGCGTCCAGTCGGGGTGACGACCCTTCACTGCCAGCGCCGCGCGGATGACGGCCTTGGTCTGCATGGCGGCGATTTCGGGGTAGGTGACCGCCAGACGGCAGCCGCGGTGACCCATCATGGGGTTGAACTCGTGCAGGGAAGCAATGATATCCTTGATCTGCTGAGCGGTCTTGCCCTGCGTCTTGGCCAGCTCGGCGATCTCTTCCTCGGTGTTGGGGACGAACTCGTGGAGCGGGGGGTCCAGGAACCGGATGGTCACGGGGTAGGACTCCATGGCCTCGTACAGCGCCTCGAAGTCGGCCTGCTGCATGGGCAGGATCTTTGCCAGAGCGGCCTCCCGCTCCTCAACGGTGTCGGAGCAGATCATTTCCCGGAAGGAGGCGATACGGCCTTCCTCGAAGAACATGTGCTCGGTACGGCACAGGCCAATGCCCTCGGCGCCCAGCTCTCTTGCCCGGATGGCGTCACGGGGGGTGTCGGCGTTGGTGCGGACATGCAGACGGCGGTACTTGTCAGCCCAGCCCATGATGCGGCTGAACTCACCGGCGATCTCCGCGTCACGGGTCTCGATGATGCCGTCATAGATGCAGCCGGTGGAGCCGTCCAGACTCAGCCAGTCGCCTTCGCGGTAGGTCTTGCCCGCCAGAACGAACTTCTTGTTTTCCTCGTCCATCTTGATCTCAGTGCAGCCGGAGACACAGCAGCGACCCATGCCGCGAGCCACAACGGCAGCGTGGGAGGTCATGCCGCCCCGGACGGTGAGGATGCCCTGGGCGGACATCATGCCCTCGATGTCCTCGGGGGAGGTCTCCAGACGAACCAGAACCACCTTTTCCCCTCTGTCAGCCCAGGCCTTGGCGTCCTCAGCGGTGAAGACGATGCGGCCGCAGGCGGCTCCGGGAGACGCGGCCAACGCGCGGCCGACGGGCTGCGCGGCCTTCAGTGCCTTGGCGTCGAACTGGGGATGGAGCAGGGTGTCCAGGGTTCTAGGCTCGATCATGGCAACGGCCTGCTTCTCGTCGATCATGCCCTCGTCCACCAGGTCGCAGGCAATCTTCAGAGCGGCGGGGGCGGTACGCTTACCGTTACGGGTCTGGAGCATATACAGCTTGCCGGCTTCCACGGTGAACTCCATGTCCTGCATGTCGTGGTAGTGGCTTTCCAGAATCTGGCAGACCTTGGTGAACTGGGCGAACGCCTCGGGGAACTTCTCCGCCATTTCGGAGATGGGCATGGGGGTACGGACGCCCGCCACCACGTCTTCGCCCTGGGCGTTGGTCAGGAATTCGCCGAACAGCTTCTTCTCGCCGGTGGCCGGGTTGCGGGTGAAAGCAACGCCGGTGCCGCAGTCGTCACCCATGTTGCCGAAGGCCATAGACTGGACGTTGACAGCAGTGCCCCAGGAATAGGGAATGTCGTTCTCACGACGGTAAATGTTGGCGCGGGGGTTGTCCCAGGAGCGGAACACGGCCTTGATGGCGCCCATCAGCTGCTCCTTGGGGTCGGTGGGGAAATCCACGCCCAGCTTGCTCTTATACTCGGCCTTGAACTGGGAAGCCAGCTCCTTCAGGTCGTTCGCATCCAGCTCCACGTCCTGGGTCACGCCCTTGCGCTCCTTCATCTGGTCGATGAGGGCTTCAAAATACTTCTTGCCCACTTCCATGACCACGTCGGAGTACATCTGGATGAACCGGCGGTAGCAGTCCCACGCCCAGCGGGGGTTGCCGGACTTGGCGGCCATGACGTTCACCACGTCCTCGTTCAGGCCCAGGTTCAGGATGGTATCCATCATGCCGGGCATGGACGCACGGGCGCCGGAACGGACGGAAACCAGCAGCGGGTTCTCGTGATCGCCGAACTTCTTGCCGGTGATCTCCTCCAGCTTGTCCACGTAGGACATGATTTCGGCCTTGATATCGTCGTTGATCTGACGGCCGTCTTCATAATATTTGGTACAGGCTTCCGTGGAAATAGTAAACCCCTGGGGGACCGGCAGTCCAATGTTGGTCATTTCGGCCAAATTAGCGCCTTTTCCGCCCAGGAGTTCCCGCATTCCACCGTTTCCTTCGGTGAATAGATATACATACTTGTGAGACATACTTCCATTACCCCTTTCAGTTCTTTGCGTGTGCCATTTTCAATTTTAATGTTGCATTTTTGAATCCTATTTTGTGTCGCTTACACAGTATAACACGCTCTTTCACAAAATGCAAACCTTTTTGCAATTTTTATGCAGAATTCCAAAAAAAGCCGCTTGGGAATATGCAGTTTGACAGCTTTCCTGCAGCACATGGAGGTTTCGTGCCGCAGATGCAAAAAAAGGACACGCTTTCGCGTGTCCTTTGGGGGTATCTTGGGGGTCATGCGCCCGGGGTATAGGTGTATTGCAGCACCTCGCCGCTGCTGTCGTTGCAGACGATCTCGGCTGTACCCAGGCGGGTCAGATTCTCGTTTTTGGCCGCCGGGGTCTTTTTCAGGCTCCACAACTGTGTCTGGTCAAAGTTCTCCGCGGCGGAGCCGTCGGCGGGGGTGATGGCGTAGTAGGCCACGGTGTAGGTCACTTCTTTGCTCAGGAAGGGCTTCTTCGCGTACTCGATGATGGCCACGCAGGGCTTGTTCTCCCGCGTCCGCCCGGAGATGATATCGTACATCTCCTGATTCTTCTCCACCACTTCCTCAGCGGAGTAGTTCTTCGTCAGGGAGTTGTTTTCATAGTAGTAGCCCAGATATCCCGCCACGCAGCCGCAGCCCAGCGCGAACAGCACCGCCAGTGTTACGATCTGCTTCTTATTGAATTTCAGGGCTTCCTTGGAGTGACCCACGCTGTAGGTCAGGCCGAGGCGGTTGGTGATGGGCAGCATCACGCCCAGAAACAGCGCCAGCAGTACGGACTCAATGGGGAACATGAAAATGTTCTTGATCATGCCGGGGACGACCATGGCGAGGGTGTACTGCTTTCCGTCCATGTAAAGGGCATAGTACCACATCATGATGGGGGTCTGGAGCAGCACATTGATGACCAGACTGACGGTAAACCGGCTGAGCATGACCCGGGTGGTGGTGACCTTTGCCCGGTACAGGAACAGGGCGAAAACCAGGGCGCCGCCGACCTCCGTCAGGATAAAGGGCAGGAAGTACATGCCCTCCGGACGGATGACGTAACCCAGCACGTCCGTGATGCAGGCGGCCAGCATGGCCATCACGGGGCCAAAGACCATGGCACCCAGCGCATTGACAAAAAACGCGGTATTGATCTTCAGGAAGGGCGTAATGGGGATGGCGACCTGCTTCATAACCAGACGCAGGGCGATCATGAGCGCCGCGAATACCAGCATGTGGGTGTCCTTCAGCTCGGCGGCGGCGTCACGCCAGTAGGCTTTGGAAAACGGATGGGAATACAGGGTATTGCTCTTTTGTGATCTGGACATAAAAAGTCCTCCTTTCATGCAGCGATGATCCCATGCTCCCGCATTGACCCTACGGAATCGTGTACGCAAAAACTCCCCTTGCGGCTTTTCGCCGAAAGGGGAGGTAGATTGCAGACACATATAACCCGCGGGGAAGGACAACGCTTAAAAGCCGCGACCATTCGCCCGACCGAGTATCGTTGCTACATAAAGGAGGTTATCCCATATGCAACAGCGGGTGCGGTGACCCCATCGTGGAACATTCCTTCGTCCGCCGGGCAAACTCCCCGTCCCGATGGCACTTAACGCGAGGTCTCCTACTCTGTTCGCAGACAAATATACACGAAAGGAGCGGAAAAGTAAATAGGTTTTTTACATTTTTTCGGGAATTTTTGCGGTTTCCGGGGCGTCCGCTTTGGCCATCGCCGCCCGCATCAGCACCATCCGGTAAATCTCGCCATAGGACAGGCGCTCCACTTCCTGCGCCGCTACCAGCGGAACCTCTTTCAGCACCAGATCGCCGGACTTTACCGTAAGCGTCCCCAGACGCTGACCCCGGCTTACGGGGGCCGTGACGGTGGGTTCCAGCGTCACCTCGCTGGTAACGCCGCTTTTCTGCGCCTTGTCGATGAGCAGCGCCATGTCCTGTTCCGGCACCGCGCTGACCCCGGCGTCTTTCCCCAGCCGCACCGGGATCTGGTTGTCACAGTCGCTCAAATCCGGGCTGACCACCGCAAAATTGGCGAAGCCGTAGTCCAGCAGGGACTTGCAGGCGGCGTTCCGGGACTGGCTTGTCTCCGCCCCCATGACCACGGCGATCAGTTCCATGCCGTCCCGCATCGCCGACGCCGACAGGCAGTACCCCGCCCCGGAGGTAAAGCCGGTTTTCAGTCCCGTGGCGCCGGAGTAGAAGCGGATGAGCTTGTTGGTGTTGGACAGGCCGAAGGTGCCGTCCCGCACGGTGTCCATCCAGATGGTGGTGTAGTTTTTGATGAGGGGATGGTATTTCAGCAGCTGCCGGGACATGAGGGCGATGTCATAGGCGGAAGTCCGGTGGTTCACGGCGTCCGCCCCGTCGTCCAGACCGGTGCAGTTGACGAAGCTGGTGTCGTTCATCCCCAGCTCCCGCGCCCGCTGGTTCATCATGGCGACGAAGGCGCTTTCGCTTCCCGCGATATGCTCCGCCATGGCGCAGGCACAGTCGTTGGCCGAGGACACCGCGATGGACTTGAGCATGTCGGAAACGGACATGGTCTCCCCTGCCTTCAGGTAGATCTGGCTGCCTCCCTTGGCGGCGGCAGCTTCGGAAGCCGTCACCATATCCGTCAGGGCGATCTTCCCGGAATCCACCGCTTCCATAATCAGCAGCATGGTCATGACCTTGGTCACGCTGGCGGGGGCAAGGCGCTCATGAGAATTGGACTCATACAGAATGGTTCCGGTGGCAACATCCATCAGCACCGCGCTTTTCCCCGCCACATCCAGCTCCACCGCCGACGCCGACAGTGCAATCTGGCACAGCACCAGCACAAGCGCCGCGACACATATCATCCGCTTCATAGTCATCCCTCCAAACGATTCGTAGTACAACCTATGTCCGCGGGGGATGATTATGCCGGATTTCTTCACCGGTTTGTGCTGTTTCCCGGCCGGTATATAACATTTTGTTGTGCAGTCCCATATTACATTTTGTTTTGTATATACTTGATTTCAGGGGAGGTGTACGCCATGTATGAACGCATTCGGAATCTGCGGGAGGATCACGATCTCAAGCAGGAGGACATCGCGCGGCTGCTTCACTGCACGCAGGCCTGCTATTCCAATTACGAGACCGGCAAGCGGGACATCCCAACGGAGGTGCTTCACACGCTGGCAGACTACTACCACGTCAGCATCGACTATCTGCTGGGGCGAACCAGCCGGAAAGAGCCGTACCCTAGATAATAACCGTCCCCGGCAGCGTCAGCCTGCTGGGGACTTTTCCGTATATGCAGCGCCAACGGACATCCTCTGCGGGATATTTTTCGTGTCCCGCCTGCCCACTGCACATTTTTTCGCCGCCGGAATACCATGGAATGAGCGGCAAAGCTCAAAATTCGATATCGGAGGTAACTTCTATGTGCAACAACAACGGTCTGTGCGGCTGCCTGAACAACAACTGGTGGTGGATCGTCATTCTGATCCTCCTGCTGTGCAACTGCGGCGGCTGGAACGGCTGCGAGAACAACAATAACAACGGCTGCGGCTGCGGCTGCTAAACAGAGAACGGGCGCCCTCTCCGGGCGCCCATCCACATGCAAAACGAGGGAGCGGCAGAACCGCTCCCTCATTTTCAGGAAGATTACATATCGAAGGGTTCCATGCTGAGGACGGGGTGACCCACCTCGGACAGGAAGTTCAGCAGCTGCTCGGGGTCCTCGGTGCAGATGGTCTCATCGGCGATCATGTCGGTGAAGTTCTCTACGCCGTACATTTCCAGAGCGGTCTTGTCCAGACGCTCACGCATCTGATCCTTCAGGATCTTGGGCAGCCAGACGATACGGCCGGGGCCGCCTTCGGCAGCGATGAACTTGTGGGAAGCAATGAAGTGCTTGCCATGACCCATGAAGCCGGGGGTCTGCACGCCGCCGCCGGTCATGGAGGCCATCTCGGAGAAGGTCATGCCCAGAGGCGTCATGCCCGCATGCTCACGGCAGGTGATGACGACGCCCATGGAAACAGGCTCGACGCCGCAGATACACTCGAAGCAGCCGCAGGAGGTCATGGGATCCTGGAACAGGGAGTACAGAGTGACATGCTCCAGAGCGCCATGGCTGTACTTGTTGACGGCCTCGTCCACGCTGGCGTAGCGGCCCAGCTTCTCGTCGGTGCAGCCTTCCTTGAGGATGGGCTGGCAGGGACCGGCAGGGTCCAGCTCCTTGGTGGCCTTGGCGTCCAGCCAGGAAACGGCGCCGCACAGACCCAGACGCTCGGGAGTGACGATGCACACGTGGCTGGGGGAGAATGCCTGACACATGATGCAGGTGTAGTACTGATCCACGGACTCGTCGGTCATGGAGGCCAGACGGGCGTCACGCTTGTCAAACACTTCGTTGGCAGCGGCGCGGAGGGCAGCGTTCTTCTCGGGATTGACCACGATGGTGACCTGGCACTTGTCCACAACGGCCTCAAACTCGCTCTTGGCCTTGGCGTACAGCACTTCGCCCAGGTGCTTGAACTTGAAGCCGGCCTCAAAGTCGGCCTTGGAGATACGGATACGGATCATGTCGCGCTGGCCGGTGTGCATAACGCCCTCGATGCAGTTGATCCAGGAGTGCATCTTACGCTCCATGACGGACTCGAAGTCGGGCTGCATGGCCTTGCCGGCGACTTCCACGGTGTAGCTCAGAGAAATCTTGGAGCCAACGGGGATCTCGTCGATCTCGGGGCCGTCCACAACGATCTTGTGATCCTCCACCTCGGAAGCGTCCCGGGTCTGCACCAGCTCGAAGCAGTCCACGCGGGAGCCGTCCACTTCCACCTGCATGTCGCCGCGGCGGATGATCTCGCCCTCGAAAGCGGTGGCGAAGGCCACGGGGATGTCGATGTTGGTGATCTTCAGCTTGATATCGCGAGCCTCCAGAGAGGTGGCGTTCCACTTGGAAGTATCCAGCTGCTGGATCAGGGACTTGGGAACACGGAACATGTTCTCGGTCTCGTTGGAGATAACGGGGAAGCCAAGGCAGATAGCGCCGGCGCCGTAGGAGACGATCTCATCGGACAGGGGCTTGTAAGCGTTGACAAACGCCTTGACGCGGTCCATGGTGTACTTGGCCAGAGAGGCGAAGTCGCCGGGGGTCACGTTGCCGAAGATCAGCGCGGCACGGACGGCCACGGAGACAACGTGGATAACGGACTGCATTTCGTAGCCCAGAGGCACCACGCGGACGTTCTCGCCCAGCTTCATGCCGGCGTCGAAGCAGTGCTTGATGGAGTCGCCGGTGAGGGTGACCAGAATACCCTGCGCCTGATAGGACTTGGCCAGAGCCACAGTCTCGGCGGGGTCTTCCGCGCCGCCGATGATAACGGCAACGCCGGGGATGTCGCCGGTGACCAGCGGCACGCCCAGATTACGGACGAAGGCGTCGGTCAGGTGGCCCATTTCCGGCTCGGCATAGGGCTCCGCGCCGTGCAGGTACTTCAGTGCTTCCAAAAACTCGGCGCACAGAGCGGATGCAATGCCGCTTTCAAAGGCGTCGTGGAGGCGGTTGTTGCGGGTCATCTTGGACTTGATGGTGTCCATGGCGGCCTTCATCTCACCCAGAGTGGTGATCTTCACGCCGGTGACGCCGTAGTAACAGGGCAGGCTGTAAGCGGTGCCGGGGAAAGATACAGGCTCGCTTTCGCCGTAAGCAGCGATGGCCTCATCAATGGCGGCTACAGTACGGGCGTAGTTGTAGTCGTTGCCGCCAAAAACTCTTTCAAAAAGTGTCACGGTATTTCCTCCTAATTTAAGATTCATCACGATCCAATATCGCTTTGATTTTCCGAATTTCTTCGATTGCCGCGGGACTGAAATCATAGGGGGATTTCCCCTGCCGGTCGGCGTCTATGATGTCAGGGTTGTAGTGGATGAAGCCCAGCAGGTCTTCCGCCGGAATGGCGGAGCGGATGAATTCCTCGTCGCCGTCGTCCCGGATCTTGTTTGCCACCACCCGAACGCGGGTAATGCCCAGATCCTTTGCCAGACGCTTGACGTTGTGGTAGGTCTGCACCGATCTCGCGCCGGGCTCGATCACCACGATGAACTGATCCATGTTGGCTGCCGTTCCCCGTCCTAAGTGCTCCAGACCCGCTTCCATATCCATGATGACCACATCGTTCTTCCGATAGGTCAGCGCAGAGAGGATGGCCTTCAGCATCACGTGCTCGGGGCAGACGCAGCCGCTGCCGCCCACATCCACGGTACCCATGACCAGCAGCTTAACGCCGTTGATCTCTTTGGAGAAGGTGTCCGGAATGTCCGCCACATAAGGGTTCAGCTTGAAGAACTTATTGGCGGCATTGGCGCCGGTGCGCTCCTCCACCAGAGTGCGCATTTTGGAGATGGGGACGATGGCGTCCACTTCCTCCTGACTCAGTCCGAGAGCCAGTCCCAGATTGGCGTCAGGGTCCACGTCGGCGGCCAGAACGGTACGTCCCTCGTCGGCGTAGAGCCGCGCCAGCGTGGAGGCCAGCGTGGTCTTTCCCACGCCGCCCTTGCCGGTAATCGCTAGTTTCATTGGAAAAAGACCTCGTAAGTAAAAGTTATCCCGAATTCAAATCGCTTTTTGTTCGGGTGACGCAGGCTCCTTAGATGCCCAGTGCGGCGCGCTTGGCCTCGATGCACTCGATCATCTTGTCGCCCAGCTTCTCAATGTCGGTTTCCACGACGAACTTGGCCTCGACCCAGTCCTTGACGCCATGCTCGCCCTGAAGCAGCGCGGTGACTTCCTCGGAGCCCTTGGTGTAGGGGTCAACGCCCAGGAAGGTCTCGATGCCGGTCGCCACGACGTAGTTGCCGATGGAGACGGCCTTCTCGGACATCCATTCGGGAGCGCAGCCCACGACGGGAACCTGAGAAATGTGGATGCCCCAGTCCTTGGCGATATCGGAAGCCAGGATCATCATACGGGAAATATCCACGCAGGAGCCCATGTGCAGGACAGGCGGGATACCGGCAAGCTCGCAGACGCGCTTCAGACCTGCGCCGCAGTAGTCCTTGGCCTTTTCGGGATCCATCAGACCGGCCTTGGCGGCAGCCTGGGCGGAGCAGCCGGAGACAATCAGGATGATGTCGTTTTCCAGCAGCTTCTTCATCAGCTCAATGTGAGCGGTGTCGGGACGAACCTTGGGGTTGTTGCAGCCGACCATGGCCACAGCGCCGCGCAGAACGCCGGAATGCACACACTCGATCAGAGGCTTGGTGGTGCCGAACTCGTCCACCTGAGAGTTGGCGACGCCGTCGAGAACCTTCTTGATGGCTTCCACAGAGTAGCCGACACGGGCATTCTGCTTCAGGCTGGGGATGTTGACCATCTCGGGCTTCCGGTTCTTGAAGTTCTCGATTGCCATCTTGACAATGGCCTTGGCGTTCTCACCGGCGGTCTCGGCATGGAACTGGATGAACTCGGAGTCGGGCATCCGGGCGATGGGAGAGGTGGTGATGAACTTGGTATGGAAGCACTTGCTCAGGGGGCCCAGAGCGGGGAAGATGCACTGCACGTCCACGACAATGGCCTCGCAGGCGCCGGTCAGAACCACGTTCTCCTGATTCAGAAAGTTACCGGCCATGGGGATACCGTGACGCATGGTGACTTCGTTGGAGGTGCAGCACACGCCGGAAATGGTGATGCCCTTGGCGCCCACGGACTTGGCATAAGCGATCATCTCGGGGTCGTTGGCATAGTAAACGACCATTTCGGACAGGCTGGGATCATGGCCGTGAACAACGATGTTGACGTTGTCCTTTTCCATAACGCCGATGTTGGCGGTGGTGTCGATAGGCTTGGGGGTGCCGAACATAACGTCGGAGAACTCGGTGCCCATCATGGAGCCGCCCCAGCCATCGGACAGACCGGCGCGCAGAGCCTGACGGATCAGAGCTTCGGGCAGAGAAGAGCAGCCCATGTGGGTCATGTGCAGCGCGGTGGAGACTTCCCGGTCGATGGCGCGGGGTTCGATACCGGCTTCATGCCACAGCTTCTGGGTATGCTCAGGGGCGCGCTTCAGGAAGCGCTGTACGCCGAAGGGCTTGCCGTACTCCAGCAGGCCGATCTCGGCCATTTCATGGGCCAGATCGTAGATGTCCTTACCTTCGGTCTCTACGCCCCACTCCTTGGCGATGCGGATCAGCTTCTCAGGGTCCTTGACCTGATAGTTGCCGCCTTCCTTGGTCTGGTACAGGGTGTGCATGATCTCGCGGCCATGGTCGGAGTGCGTAGCAGAGCCGCCGGCGGTGAACCGCAGATAGTTACGGCCGACGATACCATGTACGTCGCAGCCGCAGATGCCCCGGGGGGCCTTCTTGGTGATGCGGCACGGGCCCATGGAGCAGATACGGCAGCAAGTGCCGGATTCGCCGAAGCCGCAATGGGGGGTCTGGTTCTTGACCCGCTGCTGCCAGGAGTCAGCGCCAACCTTACTGCCGTTTTCCAGCAGAGAGTTGGTAGCTTGCTCCATCTCCTCAACAGTTGTCAAATAAGCCCAATCCTTCAAAGTGATTTCCTCCTAATCATTCGATTCTTTGAAAAGCCTGTGCGTACCCTACGATAGGTCATAGTGTATCGATAGTATTGTACTCATTTAGCGTGCAGTTGTCAATCGTGCAATTTGACACATTTCACGTGTTTTTTTCATCCCCCAGGGGGGGATTTTTGCTATTTTCCTTATAATTGTGGAGAAAAGGTGCTTTTTGGGAAATTATTCACAAAAATGTAAAAAATTTTTTGCTTGAAAACGACCGTCCATGGCAGAAAGCGGCGGGGAAGCGCCGCCGCTTCCCCGCCGGAATATCCGATTTTTGCGCACTCATTGAATTGTCAGCTTATGGCAGTGGCCCTCTCCCAGAACGTGCTCGACGCAGGTCTTGAAGCGCGCAAACCTGTCATTGGGGACAAACGCCAGCGCCGTTCCGGCAAAGCCGCCGCCGTGGATGCGGACGGCGCCCTCTCCCTCCAGCAGCTGCTGGCACAGTGCGATGGTGAACGCCATATCCTGCTTCTGGATGTAGCCCGCCGGGGTCACGTTCTGCAGCAGCGTCCATGACGCCATGCCGGAAGCGTTGACGAGGTGCAGGAACGCGTCAAAGTCGCCGTCCTTCAGCGCGCGCACCTGGGACTTCACCCGGCGGTTCTCGTTGAAGAAGTGGATAGCTCTGAGCACTGCCCGGTCGCCGGTGACCTTGCGGACTTCAGCGATGTGCCTGTAGAACGCCGCCTCGTCCACATCGTGGAGGACTTCCTTACCGAAGAACGCCGCCACCGCCTTCATTTCCACGGGCATGGCCGCGTACTCGTCCGTCAGGTCGGCATGATCCGCACCGGAATCGATGGTGCAGAGGGTATAGCCGCTGTGGGCGAAATCGTAGTCCACCTTTTCCACAATGGGGTTTTTCGGGTCGGCAAAATCGATGTACACCAGTCCGCCCACGCTGGAAGCCATCTGATCCATCAGGCCGGAGGGCTTGCCGTAGTAGACGTTTTCGGCGTACTGGCCGATCTGGGCAATTTCAATGGCGGAAACCGCGCCGCCCGCAAACAGGCCGTTCAGGATACGGCCGATCAGCACCTCGAAGGCCGCGGAGCTGGACAGGCCGGAGCCGGGCAGAACGGTGGACCTGACCTTGGCCTCAAAGCCGCCCAGCTTATAGCCCCGCCGGGCAAACGCCGCCGCCACGCCCCGGATGAGTGCCGCCGTGGTGTTCTTCTCGGACTCTCTGGCCTCCAGATCGTTCAGGTCGATCTCCACGGGCTTGTAGCCCTCGGAATCCACGCGGATGATGTTCGTGCCGGTCAGGGTGACCTCCGCCGTGGTCTCCATGTCAACTGCTGCCGCCAGCACACAGCCGTGCTGATGGTCGGTGTGGTTGCCGCCGATCTCCGTGCGGCCGGGGGCGGAAAAATGATAGGTGTCAGCCATTTTGAACCTCCGTCAAAAAACGTTTCAGGGCAGCTCTGCCCGATTCGGTACACTTGTAAACGCCCGCGCACTCCAGAACCTGCGCAAACACCTGACCAATCTCATACTGAATGATCGCCTCGGCGTTTTCGGCGCCAAATTCCGGATGACGCGCCATGAACGCATCCGCCCAATCGGCGTGCTTGGAAAGCTCCTCGCTTTCGTGCAGGTTTTCCCCATTCAGCAGGGCTTCCCGCAGATCGGCCATTTCCTTTTTCAGTCTGCCGGGAAGAACGGCAAGACCCATGACCTCGATCAGGCCGATGTTCTCTTTCTTGATGTGATGGAGTTCCTCGTGGGGGTGGTACAGCCCCATGGGATGCTCCTTCGTCGTAAGGTTGTTCCGCAGGACCAGATCCAGCTCATACCGCCCCTCCCGCATACGGGCGATGGGGGTGATGGTATTGTGGGGCTCACCGTCGGTTTCCGCGAAAATCATCGCCGCCGGATCGCTGTAGGTGCGCCACTTGGCAAGGATCTTGCCCGCCAGATCGCAGAGGTGGTCTTTGTTCTGAGAATTCAGGCGAAGCACCGTCATCGGGTATCTCACCACGCAGCAGTCCACGTCGTCAAAGCCGGGAACCTCGAAGCCAAACTCCTTCTCCGCCTTTTCCATGGGGAAGGTGTGGTGGCCGCCCTGAAAATGTTCGTGGGACAATATGCTGCCGCCCACAATGGGCAGGTCCGCGTTCGACCCAAGGAAATAGTGGGGGAACTGCTCCACAAAGGAAAACAGCTTATCGAACACTCCCCGGTCAATGACCATGGGTGTGTGCCGGGCGTTCATGACGATGCAGTGTTCATTATAATAAACGTAGGGCGAATACTGGAAGCCCCATAGCTGGCCGTTCACCATTACCGGCATGACCCGCAGATTCTGCCGCGCCGGGTGGGAAATGGTTCCCGCATAGCCCACGTTTTCGGGGCAGAGCAGACACTTGGGGTAACCGGACGCCTTTTTCAGCTTCGCCGCCGCGATGTCCCGTGGGTCTTTTTCCGGTTTGGACAGGTTGATGGAGATCTCCAGCTTCCCGTATTTGGTCTCCGCCGTCCAGCGCTCGTCCTTCGCGATGCGGTCGCGGCGGATGTAGTTGCAGTCCTGACTGAGGGTGTAGAAGTAGTCCGTCGCCGCCTTGGGAGACTGGGTATACCGCGACCGGAATTCCCGCACCACCTCCGACGGGCGGGGCGTCAGGAAGCCCATGAGCTTCGTGTCGAACAGGTCGCGTTCGGCGATGGTATCCGCGATCATCCCCTGCTGGGCGGCGTAATCGCACAGCAGATTCAGGCACTCCGGGAAATCAAAGCGCTGCTCCTGCTTTTCGTAACTCTCCAACCGCAGTTCAGAAAGAAGGGTATTCCGTGCGAACGTCTCGTCCAGCGGGTGGAGAAGGCCGCAGTTTTTCGCGTAATCCAGCAGCGCATCCAGCGCCGCCCAAACAGTTTCAGTCGTCATAGCCATGGGGATGCTCCTTGTGCCAGTTCCATGCGGAACCAATGATGGTCTCAATATCGTCATATTTCGGCTTCCAGCCAAGCACGGTCTTCGCCTTTTCGCTGGACGCCACCAGCTGCGCCGGGTCGCCCGCGCGGCGGGGGGCCATCTCGCACTTGATGGGCTTGCCCACGACCTTTTCCGCCGTGTCGATGATCTCCTTCACCGTGAAGCCCACGCCGTTGCCCAGATTGAAGACGTTGTTTTCCCCGCCGTTCATCAGGTACTCCGCCGCCAGAATGTGGGCGGAAGCAAGGTCAGTGACGTGGATGTAATCCCGGACGCAGGTGCCGTCCCGGGTGGGATAGTCGTCGCCGTAAATCGACACATGGTCCCGCCGTCCGTTGGGGACCTGCAAAATAATGGGGATCAGGTGGGTCTCCGGGTCATGCGCCTCGCCGATCTTACCGGACATATGCGCGCCGCAGGCGTTGAAGTAGCGC